>ERZ773148.1860-NODE-1860-length-17005-cov-14.492330_pt1 | contig 17005 bp, 15 predicted proteins | sample MGYA00580846_ERZ773148 | MGnify/ENA primary metagenome ERZ773148 (study PRJEB29015, sample SAMEA2737879) | human gut metagenome | biome: human gut; feature: human-associated habitat; material: faeces | place: China | collected 2012 ... | reverse complement strand
AATCAGAAGATGATTTTGAACGCCCAACGCTACAACAATCCGCTGGAGTCCATCAACGCGGTGACCGATGCTGAAAATATCATAGAAATCCAAAACTATATTTCCTCCACCCGCGCCGGTGATGCGGTGCTGGATTATGCTATCCAGCTGTGCGAAGCGACCCGCTCGCACCCGTTGATCGAACTGGGCGTATCCCCGCGTGGTATCTCCGCGCTGATCAAAATGGCGCGCGCCTGCGCTGTGCTGCACGAGCGCAACTATGTGATTCCGGAAGATATTCAGGAAATATTCGCGGATGTGTGCGCACACCGTATTGTGCTGCGCCCGCAGGCTCGCGTAGATGGAATCGGCGCACGTGATCTGCTGAACAAGCTGCTGACCGAGATCAAACCGGCTGCCGGAGCACAACGCTGATGGCCGCTAAAAAATGCCGGATCGTCTATTGGGTGTCTTTTGGTATTGTTTTGGTACTGCTGTTCTTTTTCAGCCAGCTGTATCTGGCGGTGATTGCCATAGCCATGCTGTTGCTGGCTGTTCTGTCTGCCCTGTGTTTGGCGATCGATTGCAAACGCATGAGCATTCAAGCGCAGGTAGATTCCAAACGCACACCGCAAAACCAGATCAAAGGCATCGTGGGGCTCGTTGAAGCCGATGTGACCGTCATGACCGATGCCCAGCAGCTGCAGATCCACGCCGCCCACGCTGCGGATGACCTCGTCATAGCGCTTGCACTCGGCTTCGGCGTCCATGTTGGTGCCGTCCGGCAGGTTGATGTGGGCGGGGTCGATGTTCACATGGTCGAACAGGTTGCGGTGCATAAAGCTCCAGTAGCTTTCCGGGTGCTCCTTGGGCAGGCCGCGGTACTCGTCCAGATTGACGGAGGTGACCTCAGAAAAATCCAGATCTCCCTCGTTGTACCGCTCCACCAGCTTCTCATAGGTGCCAACGGGGGTGCCGCCGGTAGCCAGACCCAGCACGCAGTCGGGCTTCATGATGACCTGCGCAGAAATGATGTTTGCTGCCTTGCGGGACATATCAGCGTAGTCCTTTGTACGAATGATCTTCACGATAAACGACCTCTCTTCTTCATTTACTCTTTGTGGGCGGTGCACAGCGGCATACGCCCGCATCTAGTCCAAGTTTATCACATTTGCCAACAGAAAGCCACAAAACGGCACAATTTTTCCGGTTTTCCGTTTCTTTTGGAAAAAGTGCCTTAAAAACCGGTTGAAGTATCGTTTTTTTGCACAAAAGGTGCGCGCAGGGGGTCAGTCCGCAAAGTCGGCATTCTGCAGGGCGGTGAGCAGCAGCGGGATGAGCACCAGCTGCGCCACGATGCCCGGCACGGCGGTAAACAGTGCCCCGGACAGGAATGCACTGAAGGGGAAGCTGCCGCCGGTCAGCCCGGCCAGCACAAACCGCACGATGCCCCAGACGATGCGCCCGGACACCATAGCGGTCAGCAGTACGGCGTACAGCGCGGGCAGGTTGTGCTTTGCCCTGTGCCGCAGCAGCCCGGACACCAGCCCGTAGGTAGCCAGCTCAAAGGCCATGGAGATGGCCACCGGGAACATGGGGGGCATGCCGAACAGCACCGAGCGCAGCAGCGGGGCGGCAAAGCCCACAGCCAGCCCCCACGGGCCGCCCAGCACAAAGCCGCACAGCAGCACCGGGAAGTGCATCGGGCAGAGCATATTGCCCACCTTGGGCACCTGTCCGGTGAGCAGGGGCAGCACAAAGGCCAGCGCTAAAAACAGGGCGGCCAGCACCAGCTGCCGCATAGGCGAAGCGTTTTTGTTTTTCATAAGGGTTTCTCCTTTTTCAGCCGCAAAATAAAAAGGAGCCTGCCCCGGCATTCCATGCCAAAGGCAGACCCCTTCGTGGCGTCTGTTTCAAAAAAATATTGCTTGCGGGGATAAGCGGCAGGCTGCTGCCCGCCCGTGTCCGGCTTCCTGCCGGAACGATGGTCAAAAGTATAACAAACCATTTTGCCCCTGTCAAGCGGGGCGGGATGTCTGCAAAATAGACAAAAATCGGTCTATTCGCAAAAAAATTTCCCCGGGGCTGTACATTTTGCTGGAAGAAGCTTGACCTTTTTGCACAGAATGGATAATATAAAATTGAAAAAAAGCGCGCTGCGGCAATCTTGACGCCGGGGCGCTGACGAGAGGCTTTTTTGAGCGCATGAATTCTGAGGTTCATACGGGAGGACCATCATGACAAATGCTGAAAAACTTACCCTGAAAAAGCACGCCTGCCGCATCCGCATGGGCGTGATCGAAGGGACCCACAGTGCAGGCTGTGGTCACCCGGGCGGCAGTCTGAGCATCGCAGACGTGCTGTCTTATCTGTACTTTAAGGAACTGAACGTAGACCCTGCCCAGCCCAAGATGGCCGACCGCGACCGTCTGGTGCTGTCCAAGGGTCATGCCGCCCCGGCGCTGTACGCAGCGCTGGCAGAGCGGGGCTTCTTCCCGGTGGAAGAGCTCAAGACCCTGCGCAAGATCGGCAGCCGCCTGCAGGGCCACCCCAACATGAACAGCGTGCCCGGCGTGGATATGTCCACCGGCAGTCTGGGTCAGGGCATCTCCGCCGCCTGCGGCATGGCACTGGGCGCAAAGCACGCCGGCTCTGCTGTGAACGTTTACGCCATTCTGGGCGACGGCGAGGTGGAAGAGGGCGAATGCTGGGAGGCCTTTATGTTTGCCGCCCACTATGGCCTTTCGAACCTGTGCGTGATGCTGGACCGCAACCATCTGCAGATCGACGGCACCACCGAGACTGTCATGAACAGCGCCCCGCTGGAAGATAAGCTCCGCGCCTTCAACTTCAACGTGGTCACCATCAACGGCCACGACTTCGACCAGATCGAGAGCGCCGTGCAGGCTTTCCACGCCGAGACCGAAAAGCCCACCTGCATCATTCTGGATACGGTCAAGGGCACCGGCGTTTCCTATATGACCAATTCCGTTGCATGGCACGGCAAGGGCCCCAACGATGAAGAGTATCAGGTGGCCATGAACGAGCTGAACGCCGCCTATGCCGCGCTGGAACAGGAGGAGAACTGAGATGGCAGACGTGAAAAAGATCGCGACCCGCGACAGCTACGGCAACACCCTGAAGGAACTGGCTGCGGAAGGCCACGATGATCTGGTGGTGCTGGACGCCGATCTGGCTGCCGCTACCAAGACCGGGATGTTCCAGAAGGCATACCCGGATCGTCACTTTGACTGCGGCATCGCCGAGGGCAACATGGTAGGCGTGGCAGCAGGTCTGGCCACTATGGGCTATGTGCCCTTTGTTTCCAGCTTTGCCATGTTTGCAGCCGGCCGCGCCTTCGAGCAGGTGCGCAACTCTGTGGGCTACCCCCACCTGAACGTGAAGATCGGCGCCACCCACGGCGGCATCTCCGTGGGCGAGGACGGCGCTTCCCACCAGTGCTGCGAGGACTTTGCCCTGATGCGCAGCATCCCCGGCATGACCGTCATCTGCCCCGCCGACGATATCGAGGCACGCGCCGCTGTGCGCGCCGCCTACGCCATGGAAGGCCCCGTCTATCTGCGCTTCGGCCGTCTGGCTGTGCCGGTGTTCCACGATGAGGCCAACTACCACTTTGAGCTGGGCAAGGGCGAGCAGCTGACCGAGGGCAACGATATTGCCATCATCGCCACCGGCCTGATGGTCAACGAGGCACGCATGGCCGCCGAGCAGCTGGCTGCCGAGGGCATCCACGCCCGGGTCATCAACATCCACACCATCAAGCCCCTGGACGAGGAAATCGTCATCAAGGCTGCTAAGGAGTGCGGCAAGGTCATCACTGCCGAGGAGCACAACATTATCGGCGGTCTGGGCGAAGCCGTCTGCGCTGTCCTGAGCGAGAAGCTGCCCACTCCCGTGCGCCGCGTGGGCGTGCAGGACGTGTTCGGCTGCTCCGGCCCCGCATGGGACCTGCTGAAGAAGTTCGGTCTGGACGCAGCCACCATCTGCAAGACTGCCCACGAGATGCTGGGCAAGTAAGCGATTTTTAAAGCCGCCGCACAAAACACTGTGCGGCGGCTTCTTTTTACCTCTATAACTGTCCTCTGAACAAGGACAACTGCGAAATAAAGGCCTGCGTTTTGTCTGCGTTTTATATTGAAAAGAAAAACGCGCGGTTTTATTTATAAAATAAATAAAACCGTTCAAAAGCAAGAAATAAAAAAGAAATAACACGATTGTTCAAGTGTATTTGTTTAAAAGTGAAATATGCTCATGGACTGAAATTGTACAAAAATCATGGGATTTCTGGGGCGTTACGTTAGATAAACTGCAGAAATGAACGCACGACGCGGACAAATTTTGCAAAACCCCTTTTCTTTTGCGGAAAGGAGCGGTATAATGCCGTCATAGCACAAGGGAGTGCATCGTTCCGGAAGGAGGAACGGACATCCCTTGTGTATTTTTAGAACGTGACGCTTTAGTAGAGTATAAAGCTAAAGCAGTAAAGAGAGGGGAATATCTATGAGATTCGATCGTCGTATTTCGCGCCGCAGCTTCCTGGCAGCTGCCGGTGCTACCTCTGCTGTGCTGGCTCTGACGGCCTGCGGCGGCTCTTCCAGCTCGGTGGCGGCTTCCTCCGCCTCCGGCACTGCCTCCTCTGCAGCTGGCACTGCACAGGGCGGCACCCTGAATATCATGCTGGAGACCGAGGTTCAGTCGCTGGACCCGCAGGTAGCCACCGACGGCACCTCCTTTGAGGTCATCGCAGACTACACCGACGGTTTGATGCAGATGGATGCAGACGGCGCAGCAGTTCCCGCCATTGCCGAGACCTACGACATCAGCGAGGACGGCAAGACCTACACCTTCCACCTGCGGGATGCCAAGTGGTCCAACGGCGAAGCCGTTACCGCTGCCGACTTCGTGTTTGGCTGGCAGCGCGCCGTGGACCCCGCCACCGCTTCCGAGTATTCCTATATGCTGTCGGATATCGGTCAGGTGGTCAACGCTGCCGAGATCATTGCAGGCGAGAAGCCCGTCACCGATCTGGGCGTGACTGCTGTGGACGACAAGACGCTGGAAGTCCAGCTGAACGTTCCCGTCAGCTACTTTTTGAGCCTGATGTACTTCCCCACCTTCTATCCGGTCAACGAGGCGTTCTACAACACCTGCAAGGACACCTTCGGCACCAGCCCCGACACGGTGCTGTCCAACGGTGCGTTCAAGCTGACCGACTACCAGCCTGCCGCAACCGCCTTTACGCTGGAAAAGAACCCCGATTACTACGATGCCGGCAAGATCGCTCTGGACGGTCTGGCCTATCAGGTCATCAAGGACAGCCAGCAGGCACTGATGAGCTACCAGACCGGTGCTCTGGACATGACTCTGCTGAACGGCGAGCAGGTGGATCAGGTCAAGGATGACCCCGAGTTTACCAGCGTGGGTGCCGGTTACCTGTGGTACATCAGCCCCAACATCGGCAGTGTGCCGGAGCTGGCCAACGAGAACCTGCGCAAGGCCATCACCTTTGCACTGGATCGTGACGCCATTACCGGAGACGTGCTGAAGGACGGCTCTGCACCCTGCTACACCGTCGTTCCGCCGCAGTTCGCCACCGGCCCCAACGGCAGCGATTTCAGCGCCGACCAGACCAAGTTTGCAGAGTTCTGCGCTTATGATGCCGACAAGGCCAAGGAGTACTACGAGCAGGCCAAGAGCGAGCTGGGCAAGGATACCTTCACCTTCAACATGGTGGTGGATGCCGACGATGCACCCCAGAAGGTGGCACAGGTCGTCAAGGAGCAGCTGGAGACCACGCTGGCAGGCTTTACCCTGAACCTGACCGTGGAACCCAAGAAGCAGCGCGTGCAGGATATGCAGGACGGCAACTTTGAGATCGGCCTGACCCGCTGGGGCCCCGACTACGCCGACCCCATGACCTATCTGGGCATGTGGGTGACCGGCAACTCCAACAACTACGGTCTGTGGAGCGATGCCGACTACGATGCCATCATTGACGAGTGCACCACCGGTGACCTGTGCACCGACCCCGAGGGCCGCTGGGCTGCCCTGTACGAGGCAGAGCAGATCGTTCTGGAGCAGGCGGTCATCTTCCCCCTGTACGGTCAGTGCAATGCCGAGATGGTCTCCTCTGCCGTTACCGGCGTAGCGTTCCACCCCGTGGCACTGAACCGCGTGTACAAGAACGCTGCTAAGAGCGAGTAAAACTGAAAGCACACTGAACAAGGCCGCACAGTGGCCCGCAAAAAGCCACTGTGCGCCTTTTTGACATTGTGCCTGTCCGCGGCAGAGGAACGACTGACCGCGAGATCCCGGAAGGAAAAAGGGGGTCCACCCAACGTGAAAAAATATACGCTCAAGCGAATCCTGACCTCGCTGTTCACGCTGCTGGCAATTCTGCTGGTGCTGTTCATCCTGATGCAGCTGATGCCCGGTTCGCCCTTCAATGATGAAAAGCTGACGCCCGATATGCGGGCAGCCCTGTATGCAAAGTACGGCCTTGACCAGCCCATCTATATCCAGTTCTTCCGCTATGTGGGCAATATGCTCCGGGGCGATCTGGGTGTCAGCTACAATATCTCCAAAAATACGCCCATCTCCCAGCTCATCCAGTCCCGTCTGCCCATCTCCATTCAGGTGGGCGGCATGGCGGTCACGCTGGGTGCCATCGCAGGTCTGGTGCTGGGCATTCTTGCCGCTTTGAAGCGGGATACCGTGGTGGACTCCATCGCCACCATCATCTCGGTCATCGGCGTATCGGTGCCGTCCTATGTGTTTGCGCTGGCGCTGAGCTACACCTTCGGCTTTAAGTTCCGCTGGTTCCCCATGCTGTTTTCCGCCAAGGACATTTTTGGATCCAGCGTGCTGCCCAGTATCTCGCTTTCCATGTTCACCATGGCGTCCATTGCCCGCTTTACCCGCAGTGAGATGATCGAGGTGCTGGATTCGGATTATATGCTGCTGGCCGAGAGTAAGGGCATTTCCGGCCCGGCGCTGATCTTCCGCCACGCGCTGCGCAACGCCCTGATCCCCATCATCACGGTGCTGGCACCGTTGATCGTGGATCTGATGACCGGCTCGCTGGTGGTGGAAAAGATCTTTGCCATCCCCGGCGTGGGCAGCCTGCTGGTGACGGCCATCCAGTCCAACGATTACAACGTGGTCATTGGTCTGAGCTTTATTTACAGTGCCATGTACATTGGCATCATGCTGGTCGTTGACCTGCTGTACGGCATCATCGACCCGCGCATTCGTTTGGCAAAGGGGGACGACTAAATGGCAGAAAAAGCGATCCGGCTGGGCGGCGAATCCACCGCCGATGCCATTGTCAGCGCCGTGGATGCAATGTACACGGAGCACACCTTTGCGGAAAAGGATTTTGCCCTCAAGCACAACGAGGACGAGATCAGTGTGGATACCAACTTTGCGGCGCAGAACTTCTGGAAGGAAGCGCTCATCCGCTTTTTCAATAAAAAGAGCGCCGTGCTGGGGCTTGTCCTCATTGTGGTCATCGTGCTGCTGGCCGTTTTGGGCCCGGGCATGAACAGCTACACCTACTCCGGGCAGGATCTGAGCCAGAAAAACTTTGCGCCCCGCGTGCCGGGCATTGAGCAGTTCGGCATTCTGGACGGCAGCGAGAAGATGAGCACCACCACCGGAACCAAGGTGACCAACGCCTATCAGGAAAAAGACAAGCTGGACGTCTACTACTGGTTCGGCAGCGATCTGTACGGCCGCGACATCTGGACCCGTACATGGGAAGGCGCCCGGGTCTCCCTGATCATCGCGGTGGCTGCGGCCATCATTGATATGGTCATCGGCATGAGCTACGGCCTGATCTCGGGCTACTTCGGCGGCAGAGTGGATATGGTGATGCAGCGCTTTCTGGAGGTAGCCAACGGCATCCCCCGGCTGGTCATCGTCACGCTGCTGCTGCTGGTGCTGCAGCCCGGCATGGTGACCATCATCTTTGCCCTGATGCTGACCGAGTGGGTGGGCATGAGCCGCATCGCCCGCGCGGAGATGCTCAAGCTGAAGGATCAGGAGTTCGTTCTGGCGTCCCGCACGCTGGGCGCCGGCAGCTTCTTCATCATCTTTAAGGAAGTGCTGCCCAACATCATCGGACCCATCATCACGCAGGTCATGTTCAGCATTCCGACCGCGATCTTTACCGAGGCGTTCCTCTCCTTTGTGGGTCTGGGCATCCCGGTGCCGCAGTGTTCGCTGGGCTCTCTGATCAGCGAGCTGTACAACAGCTTCACCACCCACCCCTATCAGATCATCCCGCCCATCGTGGTCATGAGCCTGCTGATGCTCAGCTTCAACCTCGTGGCGGATGGTCTGCGCGAGGCGCTGGACCCCAAGATGAAGAGTATGTAAGGAGGAACACCCCATGCCTGAAGCAAAAAAAGAACAGGTCTTGTCGGTGCGAGACCTTGATATCACCTTTAAGACCACCGCAGGCCCGGTGCACGCCATCCGCGGCGTGAACATCGACCTGTACAAGGGCGAGACGGTCGCGCTGGTGGGCGAGTCCGGTTCCGGCAAGTCCGTCACCATGAAAGCCGCCATGGGCATTCTGGCCAAGAATGCCACCGTGAACAGCGGCAGCATCCGGTTCAGCTACCACCACGCCGATGGCAGCCCGGAGACCGTGGACCTGCTGCAAAAGGATAAAAAGTGGATCCGCCGCCACATCAACGGCAAGCGCATCGCCATGGTGTTCCAGGACCCCATGACCAGCCTTGACCCCACCATGACCATCGGCAAGCAGATCATGGAGGGCATGCTCTGGCACTTCAAAATGCCCAAGGCGGAAGCCTACAAAAAGGCGCTGGAACTGCTGGAAGAGGTGGGCATCACCGATGCGGAAAAGCGGATGAAAAACTACCCGCACCAGCTGTCCGGCGGTATGCGCCAGCGCGTGGTCATTGCCATTGCACTCTCCTGCGACCCCGACCTGCTCATCTGTGACGAGCCCACCACCGCGCTGGATGTGACCATTCAGGCCAAAATTCTGGAGCTGATCCGCCGCATCCAGAAGGAGCGCGGCATCTCGGTCATCTACATTACCCACGACCTTGGCGTTGTGGCAAAGGTGGCAGATTATGTGGACGTGATGTACGCCGGCAAGATCGTGGAGACCGGCACCATCGACGAGATCTTCTACGACCCCAAGCACCCCTACACATGGGGCCTGCTGTCGGCCATGCCCGACCTTGACACCGCCGACGACCGTCTGTATACCATTCCCGGCTCGCCGCCGAACCTGCTGCACGAGAAGCCCGGCGATGCCTTTGCACCCCGCAACCGCTTTGCGCTGAACATCGACGACGAGATCGACCCGCCCATGTTCAAGATCAGCGATACCCACTATGCGGCAACATGGCTGCTGGACCCCCGTGCCCCCAAGGTGGAGATGCCGCCGGAGCTCAAGGAGCGCATTGCCCGCATGAAAGCAGAAGCAAAAAAGATCGAGGAGGCGGAATAAATGGCAGCACAGAGCACGACACCGCTGCTGAAGGTCGAAGGGCTGAAGCAGTATTTCCGCGTCAATAAGAATTTCACGGTCAAGGCGGTGGACGATGTCAGTTTTGAGATCTACCCCGGCGAGACCTACGGTCTGGTGGGCGAGTCCGGCTCGGGCAAATCCACCATCGGCCGCAGCATCATCCGCCTGTACGACCCCACTGCGGGCAAGATCACCTTTGACGGGCAAGATATCAGCGGCCGTCTGACCCATGCACAGAACAATACCCTGCGCACCCAGATGCAGATGATCTTTCAGGACCCCATGGCATCCCTGAACCCCCGCAAAAAGGTGGAGGACATCATCGGCGAGGGTCTGGATATCCACCATCTGTGCAAAACGCAGGCAGAGCGCCGCGAAAAGGTGGAAAAGATCCTTGCCAAGGTCGGCCTTGCCCCGGAGCACGCCGAGCGCTACCCCCACCAGTTCTCCGGCGGTCAGCGTCAGCGCGTGGGCATTGCCCGCGCCCTCATCATGAACCCCAAGCTCATCATCGCGGACGAGTGCATCTCGGCGCTGGATGTGTCCATTCAGGCACAGGTAGTCAACCTGATGAAGGATATCCAGCAGGAGACCGGCACGGCCTATCTGTTCATCGCCCACGACCTGTCCATGGTCAAGTACATCTCCGACCGCATCGGTGTGCTGCATCTGGGGCATCTGCTGGAGACCGGCACCACCGAGGAGATCTTCGAGCACCCCATCCACCCCTACACCCGGAGCCTGCTGTCGGCCATTCCGCTGCCGAACCCGGTGGTCGAAAAGCGCCGCGTGGCTGAGACTTATGACTATGCCACTTCCGGCATCGACTATTCCAAGGGCACCAGCCACCATGTGGAGGGCAGCCACTACGTCAAGTGCACGGATGAAGAATTTGCCAAGTGGTGTAAATAAAACCGAATCAAAGACGAGTGCTGCAGGCGGCCTTTTATAGTGCCGCCGTGCAGCGCACCGACAAGGAGCAAAAGAATGCCCGCCCACCGGGCCGTTCTGGAGAGTGAAAACTCCAGTAAGGCAGACAATGCAAGGAAAAACACGGCTTTCCCGCCGGTGTGCAAAAAGTGTGCAAAAGTGTGCAGAGCCCCAGAAAATGGAAAATCCCACGAGGAATCTTACGATTCCTCGTGGGATTTTGGTGCGCTCGAGGGAACTCGAATCCCTGGCCCTCTGATTAAAAGAATCCAAGGTGCATCATTCGTCAAATTCCAAAAGTTCGAAGAAGCGTTATTTTTATCGTATCATCGCAAAATACGTATTTGCACACACCGCATTGTTTGCATACAGTGTAATGCTTTGCAACCGTTATCCAGCTATTCAGGTGTGCAAAAAGTGTGCAAAAATGTGCAGACGGGCAAAACAAAGCCCAATGGACAAATCAACCACCGGTTTTATGGCAGGGTTTAGGACATCCGAACAGACACCATTTGATGTAGAAATGAGGTTCACCATGAATAAATTGCTTACCTGCCGCTTCAATATGGACACCAACCGGGTGGAAGCCCTGTTCGAGGATGGCACCACTCTTGCCATCGACTGCATCGCCGTGGAGGACGAGTACGGCAGCACCCCGGCACAGCGGGCAGAGCTGGACTGGCTGCTGTATAATAAGCCCTTGGAGTACGCCCAGCTTGTGCTGGGTGGAGAGATAGAGCGTTATCTGTCGCTTGGCTGCGACCATGGCAGACTGGAAGATCGATTACTTCGAAAGGCCATTGCCATTTGAGTACCAATCGAATATACTATAAACAGGAGAGCGGACGTCACTCCGCTGGTGTGGCTGACACCTAAAATCCGATCTGATGCAAGACGTAAGGGCTTGAGGCTGGCGGGCAGCGATAAAACCCGAAAGCGATGCAGGACATAGGAGCCTGAGGTTGGCGGACAACGATAAAATCAGTCACAAGGGACATCGGACAGCACCACGGTGTTGTAGATGCCCCTTTTATTTCTGCTCAACTCGCTACCGATAGCAGACCTATTCCATTATCTTCCATAAATTCAGTTTTTGTCAAGACTATCACAATTTCAAGATTTTTCAGATGTTTTGTTAATTTTTCTGATTTTAGGTGTATAATCAGTACAAACAAGAAACTGCACTCTCATGCATATTTCTGCAATCACCTTATCTGGAGGTCTAATATGGATTCTGAAAAGATTGCTACAAATCATGTTGAACTTGCCATAAGCAAAGCGGGTCACTTGGTTTCTCACATCAATTCCAATGATAAAGAGCCCTCATGGGATGGAGATGTAGAAGTCTATAAAAAGTCCGGCCATGTTCATGCAAAAGCTGACTTGATTTTAAAAGTACCTGTTCAGGTCAAAGGTCATATTAAACCAAATCTAAAGAAAAAGAGCATAAAGTATTCTATCCAATATTCTGATTTAAGAAACTATCTTTATGTTGGAGGAACCATCTTTTTTGTCGTGTATTTCGATAAGGAAGATGAGCATTATACTATATACTATGTTGGACTTCTTCCGTTCGACCTCAAAAAAATGCTCAAGGACTATAAAGGAGATTTCTCTAAATGCAAAAGCATTGAATTAAAAGTTTTTCCGACCAAAAAAGAAGATATCGATGATATCTTCCTTAATTTCGCGCATCACATGAATAGGCAACGCGCCGCTATCAATAGCGCGCTCTTATCCTTCGATTCAGACTTACCCACCAACACTATTTCTCTAGGCTATTCTACTAGTGCAGCAAAACATTACGATTTGCCCCTTGATTATTTTTTTGACCACGAAACTTACATTTATGCTGTTCTCCCTCAAAAAGTCGAACTGCCCATTGCTCACCTTGACCGTATTGAGTTATTTTCGTTTACACGAGATGCTCCTATCAGCATTGATTCTAAAGTTTATTTTGAGAGTTATACTGTCACACGTTCTAAATCATCTACGGTCATTCGTTTTGGTAAGGGAATACAGATGAGTTTCAGTACAGCGCAATCCTTGCCTACAAAATTCAATTTTACTTTATCCGGAACACTATCAGAGCGTATCAAAGATGCAGAGTTTATGGTTGCTGCCCTTTCTGCCCATCACTATGAAATCAATGGTGGAAAAATCGCTTTCAGTGAAGCTGATTGTGCCAATCTTCCTACACTTCAAAAAAAGCTTTCCTTTCTTCTAGATGTGAAAAAGACGCTAGAGGCAGTTCATGCAACAGCCGACCTCGACTGTTCTTCCCTTTCTGTCACAGACAATACTAATCTTAGCATCTTGAGAGCTGCACTAATCGACAAAGAACCAATCAAGATGTGTTCAAGCCAATCGCTTCTTCGAAGCTGCCATATTGCTAATCTAGAACTTCTTTTATGGGTTGTTCCGACTGAAGAAAATAGTGAATACCATAACATCTATGATTTTAACTATGTACCACTGATATATCGCGAGTTTGACAAAAATGATAAAGAATATCCATCCACTCACTTCGTCATGTTAAATAAAGATGCAATGTTGAAGTACTGCAATATCGACTATAACGCGCTACTTGATGCAGTTCAGCACGTTCCTTTTTCCGAAGATTATTCTCATTCGCTCAATACACTTCTTCTTGAAATGCTTAAAGCATACGATGAAAGTAAAAATAGTCGCATTGAGCTACTATCCACTGCGACTGCCCTCGCACTTTGGATTAAGGATTCTGATCCATATACAGAGCATCCTATTGCTATTCTCAACTATCTTCAGTCCGTCAAACGATCTCGCACACTGACTTCAACTGAACAAGCCGAAATTCTTTCTCTTATTGAAGCAACCCAAGACAATGAGTCTATTTATGTTGGTGCATATCTACTATTAGATAATCCTGTTGCGGCTAAAATTCACTTTGATAAGCTACCTGAAGAATCACAGAAGTTTTTTGAATCTTGCCCTATCTATCATTTTATGCCAAATGGACAACCTACCGTTTCTGCTCTGACAGAAGGGTAACAAGTGATGCCCACCCGCCCATGGTTTTTCCATGAGTGAGTGGGCATCATTTTGTTAATCGAGATTTTTCGGCAAGCGGTCATACAGAACCACCGTGTCTTGTGTTTCGATATGTACACGCTCTTTCTTCAGGAGCGTTCGAGAACGTTGGTTTGCACGGTAGTCACGGCCACTTTCTTCAAAAGCGGAGCAGCACAGAAAGTCACATACCGCATTGCCAGAGGGGGATTCCCGGATAATGAACACAAAGGCCGTTGGTTCAATCTGGCTGGAAATCAAGTAATCCGCTTTGATTTTGGTCACGAACGGATAGAACTGGGGCATATAGGAAAACAAATCGAACTCCTGTTCCAGTATTTCTTTCAACCGCACCAGTGCAAGCAGACGCGGTTTCACATACTCCTGATAGAGTGTGCCCTTCTTTACCTTGTCGTAGGTGATCTTATCAGACAGAATCATATCAACCGTCTTGCGTGGACTATACCGGGGCAAGGCGATGTCTTTCAGGTAGTGGAACCCAGCAAGGTGAGGGAAGTCCTCAGGTGAAAATGTCAGCTTGATCTCGTGCAGTTCACCCTTATAGCCGTAGGTGAAAACATAGTGGTACTCAGTCAGTTCTTTCCAGACTTCTGCTGCCCGATACAAAATATCTTGCTGTTCGTTCTGCACGTTTTCACCTTCCCTCAAAAAAATAGAAGCCCTGCCGAAAGGCAAGGCTCCTATTAAGCGTTTTCTTTCGATTCATCGAATCTATTCGGCTTGTGGTTCACGCTCAACCCACGGTCTGGCTCCACAATCGGCTGATACCGAACCAGTCCACTGCTTCATCGCCACCGATAGCTGGTCAATGCCGCTATCCTCTAGCTTTATTATACCACAAAAGGATGTAAGTTCAAGCGCTTAAATTTAAAAGCACTCAATCATATTATATGCTAAAGGGGTTTGGCCATTGCTACGTTTGCGAACGTCATACACCACCCTTGCCATCGACTGCATCACCATTGAGGATGAGTACGGCAACACCCCGGCACAGCGGGCAGAGCTGGACTGGCTGCTCTACAACAAGCTCTTGGAATACGCCCAGCTTGTTCTGAGTGAAGAGATTGAGCATTATCTTTCCCTCGGCTGCGACCACGGCAGATTGGAAGATTGATAGGAAAGGCCATTGCCATTTGAACGCAAATCGAATATACTGTAAATAGGACAGCGGACGTCATTCCGCTGGTGTGACTGACACCTAAAATCCGATTTGATGCAAGACGTAGGGGCTTGAGGCTGGCGGGCAGCGATAAAACCCGAAAACGATACCATAGAACCGGCAGGAAAACCATCGGTGGAAAGATTTTCCTACGCATTTCAAAGCCTGTTTCGGCGGGGATTGGGTAAATCATTCTGCCACCCACCGACCAACGCCGAAAAGCCTTGATTTCCGTGGGCTTTTTGCCACCTAAATGCGTAGACAGGAGGGGCTTTTGGTTTCATATTTCCAGTGTACCCAGCAATAGAAATGTGTTCTTCTAACATCTAATAATTCATATTTTACGCCTTGTATTCTCTCCTGAAAGGAAATATAATTAAATCTATTAGAGATAAAAAGTGTAGTGCAATGCTGACATAAGGCAGGTGAACATAGAATAACATGAAAATTTTGATTGTTGAGGATGATTTAGAGATCAGCAAATTGCTGGCTGATTTTTTACAGGGAAATGGATATGAGGTGCTTTGTCAGTATGATGGGCTTCATGTGTTAGACTGCATACAAGAACATCAGATTGATCTTATTCTGCTTGATATAATGCTGCCTTATCGGAGTGGTGATACTATACTTGCGGATATTCGTAAATTCTCAACGGTTCCTGTCATAGTAATTTCAGCAAAGGAAACAACACAGAACAAGATTGATTTGTTGCGGCTTGGTGCGGATGATTACATTACAAAACCTTTCGATATGGAAGAAGTTCTCGCCAGAATTGAAAGCAACTTACGCCGGATTCAATTTCAAAACAGCACGCCGTCATCTTTGAAGTGCAATGATTTGGTTTTAGATTTAGACGGCAACAGAGCTATGCTACAAGGGGCGGAGTTACCTTTAACTGCGAAAGAATTTGCTATACTGGAATTGCTTATGAAATACCCGGACAAGATCTTCTCAAAGGCGAATTTGTTTCAAAGTGTTTGGAATACAGAGTATATCAGCGAGGACAACACCTTGAATGTCCATATTAGCAACTTGCGAAACAAGATGAAAGCCATTTGCCCGGATAAAGAGTTTATAGATACTGTGTGGGGCATTGGATACCGTTTGCATAAAGCCGAGGGGTAAGCTCTTGGCTTTATGCTTTTTTTATGGTTTCCAAATAGAAATTAAGAAATTCTTTATGATTTCCCCTTACACTAAAATGTAAAGGAGGATGACAACATGAGTTCTGTTATTTTGGAAGCACATGACTTAACAAAAGAATACCGGCACACAGTTGCCTTAGATCATATTGATTTGAAAATTGAAAAAGGGAAAATTTATGGCTTCATAGGCCAAAATGGAGCAGGAAAGACCACCTTTTTGAGATTGGTTACAGGATTAGCGTTTCCGACAAGCGGCACCTTATCGTTGTGGGGGAAAACCGTCGAAAAGGAATTGCAGGAACAGAGAAAGCGGATCGGTTGCATGATCGAAACACCTGCGCTTTTTCCGACAATGACCGCTTATCAAAATATGGAGATACAGCGTATCCAACGCGGTATTCCTGACAAAGCAGTTATCCAAAAAACTTTAGACATGGTAGGTCTGAAAGATACCGGGAAAAAAGCTGTCCGTAATTTTTCGCTGGGGATGCGACAGCGATTGGGTATTGCAATCGCACTATTAAATACACCAGAATTTCTTATTTTGGATGAACCGATCAATGGGCTTGATCCTGCTGGAATTGTGGAAATTCGTAATTTGCTAAAGTCCTTGAATAAGGAATACGGAATGACGATATTGGTATCCAGCCATATCTTAGAGGAACTGTATCAGACAGCATCAGAGTTTATTTTAATAGACAAAGGCAAAATTATCGAAGAAATATCAGATCGAGAACTAAATGATCGTTGCAAACGGCATATCGCAATAAAGGCAACTGATCCACAAAAAGCTCTGATCGTTTTGGAAGAAACGCTACACACAGATAGTTTTAAGCTGATGCCAGATGGCATGATTCGCCTATATGATTATCTCGATGATATGGAAAAAGTGGCTGCTGCTTTGTCAGATGCACATATTCTCGTTACAGGTCTTTCTGTGGCCGGTGATACATTAGAAGATTACTTTTTAAGCAAAATAGGAGGGACAGGAAATGTCAAATCTCCTAAAAGCTGAATTTTATAAGCTGTTCCATAGCTGGTATTTTTGGGGGATAGGATTGTTTAATCTCCTTTTAAGTAGTGTGTTGTTACTGGATAGCGTTGGGGAAACATCCAACCTTTTCTTTGCTTCGATATACAATATGCCAATCCTATATTTCCTCACAATCATCTTTTCTGCCCTGTTTGTTG
>ERZ773148.1854-NODE-1854-length-17039-cov-5.088848_pt1 | contig 17039 bp, 11 predicted proteins | sample MGYA00580846_ERZ773148 | MGnify/ENA primary metagenome ERZ773148 (study PRJEB29015, sample SAMEA2737879) | human gut metagenome | biome: human gut; feature: human-associated habitat; material: faeces | place: China | collected 2012 ... | reverse complement strand
AAATCACCGAAACGTTTTTAGGAAATCTCAGTGCCCAACAGCTTGAACAGGTAGCCTTGAGGATTGTCGTCGCGAACACATCCGCCACCGTGGCTTCAGCGACATCGGCTACCATTTCTACGTAACCCGCGACGGAGAGATTCATCGTGGTCGTCCCACGGAAAAAATCGGTGCGCATTGCCTCAACCATAACCGCCACTCCATCGGCATCTGTTACGAAGGAGGACTGGATGCCAAAGGCCGACCGTCCGACACCCGCACGTTGGAACAAAAGGCTTCACTGCTGGCCCTACTGCGCGAGTTGAAACGTATTTTTCCACGCGCACTGATTGTAGGGCATCATGATTTGAATCCGATAAAACCTTGTCCATGCTTCAATGCGGAAAGGGAATATAGGGGGCTGTAAAAAGCTCCCTTTTTCAAATAAAGGCTTTCCGGGAATTTTGTGCCTATTTTTATTTAAGTTTCGTAAGCTTTGTATAAAGCTTATAAATGATAATTTATCGGTGGGAATAGCTGAGACCAAGCCTTTCAGGCTTAAAATTCGCTTCGATAAATTTTCATTTATAAGCCTTATCAAAGTTTGCGAAACTTGAGTTTTTTATAATTCTTTTGTACCTTTGACGCTTATTATTCAAAAAACGATTCAACATGATACAGTTATTTCACCGCATGATCTCTGCCACCCTCAGTATTTCTGAGAAACAAATCGGCCATACGCTCGATTTATTGGCGGACGGAGCTACTATTCCCTTCATCAGCCGTTACCGTAAAGAAGTTACCGGAGGATTGGATGAAGTGCAAATTGAAGCAATCAAAACCCAATATGAGAAGCTGAATGAGCTGGCTAAACGAAAAGAAACCATTGTCAACACTATCAACGAACAGGGAAAAATGACTCCTGAACTACAAAAGCGTATTGATGAAACCTGGGATAGTACCATTCTTGAAGATATTTACCTACCCTACAAACCCAAACGCCGTACGCGTGCAGAAGTAGCCCGCCAGAAAGGTCTGGAACCCTTGGCAACACTACTGATGTTGCAGCGGGAACCGAACCCGGAGAAGCGCGCAGAAACATACGTCAAAGGAGAAGTGAAAGATACGGAAGATGCATTGAAAGGAGCACGGGATATCATTGCAGAACAGGTCAGTGAAGACGAACAGGCACGTAACACCGTACGCTTCGCCTTCTCCCGGCAAGCTGTCATCACGGCTAAAGTGGTGAAAGGAAAAGAGAGTGAAGCTGATAAATACCGGGATTACTTTGAATTCAGTAAACCCCTGAAAAAATGCACCTCACACCAATTGCTGGCTATTCGCCGTGCCGAAGCCGAAGGGCTATTGAAAGTCAGCATAAGCCCTGATGATGAAGAGTGTGTGGAACGTCTGGAACGTCGTTTCGTCCGTAGCAACAATGCTTGCGGAGAACAAGTGGCGGAAGCCGTACAGGATGCCTATAAGCGTTTACTGAAATCTTCTATCGAAACGGAATTTGCCGCACAAAGTAAAGAACAGGCGGACGAAGAAGCCATCCGGGTATTCGTTCAGAACCTGCGCCAATTATTACTGGCTTCTCCATTGGGACAAAAGCGGGTAATGGGCATCGATCCGGGATTCCGTACAGGTTGCAAAGTGGTATGCCTGGATGCGCAAGGCAATTTACTGCACAATGAGAATATCTACCCGCATGCCCCGGTATACAAAACCACAGAAGCTGTGTCTAAAATACAAAAGATGATAGAAGCTTACCATATAGAAGCCATAGCGGTAGGAAACGGAACGGCAAGTCGTGAAACAGAAGAGTTTCTGAAACACCAGACCTTCAGGCAGGAAATTCAGGTATTTGTTGTAAGCGAGCAAGGGGCTTCCATTTACTCTGCATCCAAGATTGCGCGTGATGAATTTCCGGAATACGACGTCACAGTGCGCGGAGCTGTATCCATCGCCCGCCGATTGATGGACCCGTTGGCTGAATTGGTGAAAATAGACCCGAAATCCATCGGTGTAGGTCAATACCAGCATGACGTAGACCAGACGAAATTAAAGAAATCACTGGACTTGACCGTAGAAAGTTGCGTAAACCTGGTGGGAGTAAACCTAAATACGGCAAGCAGCCACCTGCTGACTTACATTTCGGGGTTAGGTCCTCAACTGGCACAGAACATAGTAAATTACCGTGCTGAAAATGGTGCATTCACATCGCGTAAACAACTGATGAAAGTGCCGCGCATGGGAGCCAAAGCTTTTGAGCAATGTGCCGGTTTCCTTCGTATTCCGCAATCCAAAAATCCTTTGGATAACACAGCCGTTCACCCGGAGAGCTATTGTATAGTAGAACAAATGGCCAAAGACTTGGGATGCAGCGTGGCAGAGCTTATTACCAGCAAGGAACTGCGCCTGAAAATCCAACCTGAAAAGTACCTCACCCCTACCGTGGGCATGCCTACTTTGAAGGATATTCTACAAGAATTGGACAAACCGGGACGTGACCCGCGAGGTCCGATCAAGATTTTTGAATTTGACAAGAATGTGCGTACAATCAATGACTTGCATGAGGGTATGGAGCTCCCCGGCATTGTAGGTAATATAACCAACTTCGGCGCTTTCGTGGATATAGGCATTAAAGAAAACGGCCTGGTTCATCTTTCACAACTTGCCGACCGTTTTGTTTCTGATCCGAATGAGATTGTATCTATTCACCAGCATGTCCGGGTTCGGGTATTGAGTGTGGACACGGATCGCAAACGGATCGCTTTGAAGCTGATCTCAGAGTAATCACAATAGCAATAATCATCAACGCGGTGCACAGGATGGAGCCTTCGAAACCGAATGTACCGCCGTTGATGATATTCTCTTCCGGTAATTCTAAAGACAATAAAGTACCGCCCAATCTTCCTCCACTTACTTCGAAACCGAGAATCGGACCTTGCAGCCAATTCCAGAAAAGATGAAGAGCGATGGCAAACCATAAATTACGCGTATATATATAGGTGGAACCAATTAAAATTCCCGCCAACAATATATTCAGAAAAGCGATCAGAGAAAAGTTGGGATTAAAAATATGCATCAGGGAAAACAATGCAGAAGAAAGAAACAATGCCACAAAGCGATTTACACCTGCGGCCAGCAAATGCCCCAGAACAAAACCACGAAAAGCAATCTCTTCTGTAAGGGCAACCAGCAACATTAATATCCAGGACAACAGCAATTCGTACGCGCTAAAGTGCACGGCAGCAATTTCAACCTCTCCTATCGCATATAATATTCCAAATCCGACAGCATAGATTGCCAGGGCAACAAATGTACCCCAGAAGATGTCTTTTGCACGCCCTTTCAGGGATAATCCCAAATCCGCAACCGGAAGGTGATCCCAATTCTTCAGCAGAGTCCAAGCCGCCAAAAAACTCCCGGCCAGAAAAGTACTCTGCATCACAACTTCTTCCAAAATTCCACTTATCTTAAAAAAAGAGATAGGTTTTATGCAAACAGCTGCCAACATTCCGGTAAATCCCAGCATCAAAAGTATATAAACGATAATCTTTGCTGCAACAACCAGATAAGTGACGAGTTTTGACGGTTCCTTTACAGTATTTGCATCTTCATTCATTGATTCCATATCCTCTCGTTTCTTTATGTTAATACCCCGGCAAAAATACCTATAAAATTAAAAATAGAAAGCTATTTGCTGTAAAAACCGTATATTTGTCTAAACATATATGTAACAGCCATGAAGATAAAACGAATATTCGCCACTATAATGCTGGCTGCATGTACTTATGTAGCAGTTGCACAAAATACAGGCAACCCAGCCAATAACAAAACATTTTTCGTTGCCAAGCCCGGTACTTTAGTATCCATGCTCACAGAAGATGAAGCCAACAGCATCACTCATCTTACATTGACCGGAAAACTGAACGCTATTGATTTCAAACACCTGCGGGATGAATTCAAAAATTTGCAGGTACTGGATATCTCCAATGCGTCAATCAGTACTTATGCTGGGAAAAGCGGCACTTTTCCTGACCGTTTCTATATATATCCACCAAATTGTGTACCTGCTTATGCATTCTGCCAGCAAACCAATGACAGTACCTTTACCGGAAAATCAACGCTCCGGAAAATTATTCTTTCAGAGAAAATCAAGAACATAGAAGATGCTGCATTCAAGGGGTGTACGAATCTGCAAGTATGCCAATTACGAAAAAAGACTGCTCCCAATCTGATGTCTGAAGCTTTGGCAGATAGTATTACGGCCATTTTTGTACCTCTGGGTAGCAGTGACTCTTACCGTGGCAAGAAACATTGGGATACCTTTGCCGTGATAGAAGGCGAACCTGTAGAAGTATCTGTACAGATAGGGTTGATGGGAAGCCTTGCCAGTGAATTGGTAGAAGCCGGTTTGCAGCCTAAGGATGTAAACTTCCTGACTGTGGAAGGCAAACTGGATGAAGCTGATTTTATCCTGATCCGGGATTATATGCCTAATCTCGTTGCTGCAGATCTTAGTAAATGTAGCGCCACAGCTATTCCGGAATATACATTCACCCAGAAGAAATACTTACTGCGTATTCAGCTTCCCAAAGGTTTGAAAAGTATCGGTCAACGTGCTTTCAGCGGCTGCGGACGTTTATGTGGTACATTGGAATTACCTGCCGGAGTGACGGCTATTGAATACGGCGCATTTATGGGATGTGATAACCTACGTTATGTAGTAGCTACAGGGAACAAGATTACGACTTTAGGAGACAACCTGTTTGGAGAAGGAAAGAACAAATTGATTTATAAGTAGCTACGAGCTACAAAAAAACTACGAGCTACGAGCTACGAGTAACTGTGCTATGCCTTGCCAGCTTATCACACAGAAAAATCTCGTAGCTCGTAGTTTTTTTATAGCTTGTAACTTACTTAACTATACATTTTTGCTCTCAGCTCCTTGATATGATCCGAAGTAATATATTCATCATATTCCATCATCTTATCAATAATACCGTTCGGAGTCAGTTCGATGATACGGTTGGCAACCGTTTGGATAAACTCATGGTCATGTGAGGAGAACAGGATATTACCTCTATAAGTTTTCAGGTTATTATTGAATGCCTGGATAGATTCCAAGTCAAGGTGATTGGTAGGAGTATCCAGAATCAGACAGTTGGCATTGCGCAACTGCATACGGGCAATCATACAACGCATCTTTTCACCTCCCGATAACACACTTGCTTTTTTCAGCACCTCTTCACCGGAGAACAGCATACGTCCCAGGAAGCTCTTCATATACACTTCATTACCCTCGCCAAACTGGCTCAACCAGTCCACCAAGTTCAGGTCCGTATTGAAATATTTAGTATTATCCAACGGCAGGTATGCAGTAGTAATAGTGACGCCCCAGTTGAAAGTTCCGGCATCCGGTTTCGCTTCTTCATTGATAATTTCGAAAAATGAAGTCATGGCACGAGGATCACGGGAAAGGAATACAATCTTGTCTCCCTTCTCAACGTTGAAATTAACATCACGGAAAAGTATTGTACCATCTTCCAGTGTCTTGGTCAGTCCGGAAACCTCCAGTATCTGATTACCCGGTTCACGCTCGGGAGTAAAGATAATACCCGGATATTTACGTGAAGAAGGTTTGATTTCTTCTACATTCAGTTTTTCCAACATCTTCTTACGGCTGGTAGTCTGCTTGCTCTTTGCCACATTGGCACTAAAGCGGCGGATAAACTCTTCCAGTTCTTTCTTCTTCTCCTCTGCCTTAGCCTTCTGGTTCTGTTGCTGACGCAAGGCCAACTGACTTGATTCATACCAGAAACTATAGTTACCGGCAAAGAGATTGATCTTACCATAATCGATATCGACCGTATGCGTACAAACAGAATCGAGGAAGTGACGGTCGTGACTTACAACCAACACCGTATGTTCAAAGTTAGCCAAATAATCTTCCAGCCACATCACTGTCTCCATATCGAGGTCATTGGTAGGCTCATCCAGCAACAAGTTATCCGGATTACCGAAAAGTGCCTGTGCCAGCATGACACGTACTTTCTCCTTACCACTCAAATCACCCATCAACAAATAATGCTTATCTTCCTTAATGCCCAGGCCACTCAGCAAAGCGGCAGCATCACTTTCCGCATTCCAACCATCCAGTTCCGCAAATTTCTCTTCCAATTCAGAAACTTTCAAGCCATCTTCATCCGTGAAATCTTCTTTGGCATAAAGCACTTCACGTTGCTTCATGATATCCCACAAAACGGTATGCCCCATCATTACGGTATCCATTACCGTAAGCGCATCCCATTTGAAGTGGTCCTGACTTAAAACGGAGAGGCGTTCGCCCGGACCCAACATAATAGAACCGGTTGTAGGATCCAAGTCACCGGATATGGCACGCAGGAAAGTAGATTTTCCGGCACCGTTAGCACCGATAATACCATAACAGTTACCACTTGTAAACTTCAGGTTTACATCATTAAACAACACCCTTTTTCCAAACTGTACGGAAACGTTCGAGACTGTAATCATTGATCTATTTTCTTAGTTTAGCGATTTACAATTTATTACCTAATACCTATTACTCTGTATTTTGCGGGTGCAAAGATAGACATTTTTCTATGAATACTCGTAGAAATGCGCTGTCAATCTGACATAAAAGTATTACCTTTGCGGCGTTTTAGACAAAAGCTGCCTATTTGGCAAAGTTTTTGTTGGTACAGCGATATACTAACTTAAACCCTTGACAGCAATGAAAACAAATCCTTTTTACAAGAATAATAAGAATAGAAATATGGACCCGAAAGAAAAAGAAAACATCAACGAAGAAGAGTTAATGTCCGAAGCTGCCCAGAAGGAAGCTGCGGAAAATGAAGAATCCCAAACGGAAGATGTACAGGACGAAACTGTCCTGACAGAAGAGGAAAAGCTTGCCAAAGAGCTGGAAGAAGCAAACAAAGTAATAGAGGACCAGAAAGATAAGTATCTGCGCCTTTCTGCCGAGTTTGACAACTACCGTAAACGCACGATGAAAGAAAAAGCTGAGCTGATCCTGAACGGTGGCGAAAAGACCATCAGCAGTATACTTCCAATCGTGGATGACTTTGAACGCGCTCTGAAAAACATGGAAACTGCCACCGATGTAGCAGCCGTGAAGGAAGGAGTGGAATTGATTTATAACAAGTTCATGTCTGTATTGGCACAGGACGGCGTAAAAGTAATCGAGACTAAAGAACAACCTCTCGACACTGATTACCACGAAGCAGTCGCCGTCATTCCCGCACCGGATAAAGCTTTGAAGGGCAAGATTCTAGACTGTGTACAGACCGGATACATGCTAAACGACAAAGTAATCCGCCATGCCAAAGTGGTGGTAGGAGAATAACATAATATATATGGAAAAAAGAGATTACTACGAAGTATTGGAAGTCGAAAAGACAGCAACGGTAGAAGAAATAAAGAAAGCCTATCGCAAAAAAGCCATCCAATATCATCCGGACAAGAATCCGGGCGACAAAACAGCCGAAGAGAAATTCAAGGAAGCGGCAGAAGCATACGACGTACTAAGCAATGCGGACAAGCGTGCCCGTTATGATCAATTCGGTCATGCAGGAATGAGTGGTGCTGCCGGAAACGGTGGTCCGTTCGGTGGCTTCAGTGGCGGCATGTCTATGGATGATATCTTCTCTATGTTCGGAGATATCTTTGGTGGACATAGCGGTGGCTTCGGAGGAGGTTTCAGCGGTTTCGGAGGAGGATTCGGAGGTGGAAGTTCGCAACGTGCGCGTTTTCGCGGTTCGGACTTGCGCGTAAAGGTCAAACTGAACCTGAAAGAGATTTCCACCGGTGTAGAAAAAAAATTCAAACTGAAAAAGTACGTTCCTTGTGACCATTGTCATGGTTCGGGTGCTGAAGGTGACGGCGGTTCGGAAACTTGTCCGACCTGTAAAGGTAGCGGATCGGTGATTCGCAACCAGCAGACAATCCTCGGTACGATGCAGACCCGTACTACCTGCCCTACTTGTGGTGGCGAAGGAAAAATCATCAAGAATAAATGTAAGGTGTGTGCCGGAGAAGGTATCGTCTACGGTGAAGAAGTAGTAAGCGTGAATATACCTAAAGGTGTAATGGAGGGTATGCAGCTTTCTATGAGCGGTAAAGGAAATGCCGGTAAGCACAATGGTGTTCCGGGTGACCTGTTGATTCTTGTAGAGGAAGAACAGGATAAAGAACTGATCCGCGACGAAAACGACTTGATTTACAACCTGCTTCTCAGCTTCCCGACAGCTGCTTTAGGTGGCGCGGTAGAAATACCCACCATCGACGGCAAGGTGAAAGTGAAGATTGAGTCGGGCACCCAACCGGGTAAAGTACTCCGGCTTCGCGGAAAAGGACTGCCAAGTGTGAACGGATACGGTACGGGAGATTTATTAGTAAATGTTAGCGTATATGTACCGGAAGCTCTTAACAAAGATGAGAAAAAAGCACTCGAAGAAATGGAAGGCTCAGACAATTTTAAACCGAATACTTCTATTAAAGAAAAGATTTTCAAGAAGTTCAAGAGTTTATTTGACTAAGCCGACTTTAAACTGAAAATAGATTTTTAGCAGTATCAGTTAAAGAATGAGCATAAACTCTAACTGATACTGTTTTTTTATAATTGAAAGACTCTTTGAGTTATAAAAGAAAAAACGTCAAAACTAATTGCAGCTATCTGTTCATATAGATAGTTTTACTATCTTTGCCGTCCCCTATTCTATGAGTAGAAAGGGGAGCATGATGATAATTGATAATAACTGATGAAACTTAAAACAATTTTGCTGACTACAGTGGCTACAGGCGCTTTCATGTGTGAGCCTGTCATAGTGCATGCTGTAAATTCTACGCCCGATTCTATGGGATGGTTCCGGAAGAAAAAGAAAAGTGAACCTAACGACAGTGTTAAATCAAAAAACGAGTACGAGAAACTGACCGGAGACGGTAGCATCATTCGCCGTGGTATGTTCAATGTGTACCAGAAAAAGAACGATTACTATTTTGAGGTACCGACGAACCTGCTGGGCAGAGACATGCTGGTAGTGAACAAGCTCCAACGTGTCCCTTCCGAACTGAATGAGGCCGGAGTGAACCGCGGTACCAATTATGAAAACCAGATGGTGCGCTTCGAACTGGATAAGGCAACAAACAAGTTGCTGATTCGTCAAAGCCGCCCTCTTCCTCTCGCTCCTGCCGAAGATGCCATCAGCCAGTCGGTACGTGATAATTATATTTCTCCATTGATAGCCGGCTTCAAGATCGAGGCATTCAACAATGACTCTACCACCATGGTCATCAAAGTGAATGATATTTATGATGGTACAGAGACAAGCATCAACAATGTATTTACCAATATAAATCTGGGAACCTCTTCCATCAAGAATCTGTCACGCATTCTCTCAATCAAGTCATTCGAGAATAATGTGGTGGCTACGTCCGAACTGACCACGAAAGTGACCGAAGGAACAACTTCCATCTATGTAACTGTCGAAGTAAGTTCGTCACTGATGTTACTGCCGGAAACCCCGATGACCGGTCGCTTGGATAATGCCCGCGTAGGCTACTTCACCAATCCTTTGCTTAGTTATAGCGACGGACAACAACGGGTTAGCAAACAACAGTTCATCACTCGCTGGCGCCTGGAACCGAAACCGGAAGATCGCGAGCACTATCTGCGTGGTGAGTTGGTGGAACCGGCTAAACCGATTGTATTCTACATAGAGAATTCCACACCGTATCGTTGGCGCAAATATATCAAACAAGGTATCGAAGACTGGCAGGTTGCTTTTGAACGTGCCGGTTTCAAGAACGCCATCATCGCCAAAGATATTACGGACAGCATGACGGTAGACATGGACGACGTGAACTATTCCGTACTGACTTATGCAGCCTCAACCAAGGCAAATGCTATGGGTCCTTCTATTCTGGACCCCCGTTCAGGAGAAATTCTGGAAGCGGACATCATGTGGTGGCACAATGTACTGAATATGCTTCAGGAATGGATTACCGTACAGACAGGTACTGTACGCCCGGAAGCACGCGGCATTAAGTTATCCGATGAACTGATGGGTGACGCCATGCGTTTTGTAGCCTGTCATGAAGTAGGCCACTCTTTAGGATTGCGTCATAACATGATGGGGTCATGGGCATTTCCCACGGACTCACTCCGTTCCAAGTCATTTACCGACCGGATGAACTCTACCTCTTCTTCCATCATGGATTATGCCCGTTTCAACTACGTAGCACAACCCGGTGACGGAATAACTGCACTCTCACCGCATATCGGTCCTTACGATCTTTTTGCCATCGAATACGGTTATCGCTGGTATGGTAAGGAAACTCCGGAGGAAGAAAAGGATTTGCTTTATGATTTCCTGAGCCGCCATACAGACCGTCTTTATAAATACAGTGAGGCGCAGGATGTACGTGATGCCGTAGATCCCCGTGCACAGAATGAAGACCTGGGCGATGATGCCGTACGTTCTTCCCAATATGGCATTGCAAACCTGAAACGGATTGTTCCCGAAATTATCAAATGGACAACTACCGGGGAGAAGGGACAAACGTATGAAGAAGCTTCACGTCTATATTATGCAGTGATCAACCAATGGAATAATTATCTGTACCATGTACTTGCCAACATAGGGGGTATATATATGGAAAATACAGTGGTAGGTGACGGTCAGAAAACTTACACTTTTGTAGAGAAGGAGAAGCAGCAGGCCGCTTTGAAATTCTTACTTGATGAAGTATTGACTTACCCGAAGTGGTTATTCGACGCAGAAGTGGGTGAATATACCTATTTGCTTCGCAACACTCCGTTGGGCATAGTAGAAAATGCACCGACACAAGTATTGAAGAATGCCCAATCTTATATTCTTTGGGACCTCTTATCCAATAACCGCCTGGTACGTATGCTCGAAAACGAAGCAGTGAATGGCAAAAAGGCTTTCACAGCCGTAGAGTTGATGGACGGTTTACACCGCAGTATCTTCGCAACCACGGAGCGAGACGCACTACCTGATGTCATGACACGTGCCTTACAGAAAAACTTTGTAGATGCCTTGATTACAGCTGCTGCCGAAAGCGAAGGAGTCAAAATCAACAAAAAATTAATGGATAACCACTTCCTGCTGGATAACCAAATCCCCCTTTGCAGTTGTGACGAGCATGCTCATCGTACACTGGATTCAGATCGTATGGGTGCCCGCCGTGAATTGAATTTTTACGGTTCCCAGCTAAATCGCATCTCAGATGCCATTTCCGTGAAACGAGGAGAATTGCTCCGCATCAAGGATTTACTCCAGAGTCGTCTGGGAACATCGGATGTGGCAACCAAATATCATTATAAAGATATGATTCTTCGTATCAACACAGCATTGGGACTTTAAAACCAGTTTTCAATTTAAGTATTAATTTTATTATTTTAACGGATGAAAAGACGCTTATCTGTCGTGTTCCTATTCCTGATAGGAACACTCACTTACGCCCTTGCCGCAGAGCGACAAGTAGAGGGTGTAGTAATTTCTTCTGAGGATAAATTGCCTCTCATAGGTGCTTCTGTCTATGTGACGGCTGAGGATCTGAAGAAAAACGGGAACAATCAATCGACTATTGGTGTCATTACGGATATCGACGGTAAATTCTCTATTTCAATTCCGGATGGCATTACCCGGTTTTATTGTAGCTACGTTGGCTATGATGTAGTGGAAATAAAACTCATTCCGGGCAAAAAACAATATGATATCACTCTTCAACCTTCCGCTCATATGCTTGATGCGGTAGTTGTAACGGGATACCAGACTGTGGAACGCCGTAAACTGACGGCTGCCGTGTCAAAAATCGATATCTCGGACCAGATGGTAGGTGCAGCCAAGAGCATAGACCAGGCATTGACCGGACAAATTGCCGGACTTTCCGTAAGCAATATATCCGGTGCCCCGGGCGCTCCTGCTAAAATCCGTATCCGCGGTACCTCTTCGCTGAACGGTACCCAAGACCCTTTGTGGGTATTGGACGGTATTCCATTGGAAGGAACGAACATCCCCAGTATGGAAGTACTGAAAGATATCGATAACGTAGGACAAACCGCCATTGCCGGTCTGAATCCTGCCGATATCGATAATATCACCGTTTTGAAAGATGCTGCCGCAACTGCCATCTATGGTGCCCGCGCAGCTAACGGTGTGATTGTGATTACCACAAAGAAAGGTAAAGTCGGAAAACCGGTTATTAACTTCTCTTCGAAGCTGACATATTCTCCAAAGTTGAATATAGACCGCTTGAATCTATTGAATTCAGAAGAGAAAGTAGGTCTGGAACTTGACTTGCTGGAATCCGGCTATCCTTACAGAGAAACCAAAGGTGAGGTATATCGCATTATCTCCGGATTGGGAGAACTACAGAACTTCAAAGACGGAGGTTGGAACGCTTTGTCCTCCAATGCTCAAGGTGCAATCAATAGACTAAAGGCAACTAACACAGACTGGAGTGATATCCTCTTCCGTGATGCATTTACACAGGAGTATAACTTGTCTCTTTCCGGTGGTAGCGAAAAGGCAACTTATTACACTTCTTTCGGATATATGAAGGAAAACGGTAATATTCCCAATGTCTCTGCCGAACGTTTGAATTTAGTGATGAAGACCAGCTATAAGGTGAACAGCATATTGAAAGTCGGTGCTTCCATGTTTGCCAACCGCCGTAAGAACTCTACTTATTTGCCGGATGACCGGGGACTGACGAACCCGATCTATTATTCACGTCTGGCAAATCCTTATTTCACTCCTTATGATGCCAATGGCAACTATAATTACGATGTGGATGTAGAAGATGATACGGACATGGATTTTGGTCTTAACCTCTTCGAAGAACGGAAAAATACGAGTAACGAAACTACCATTAACGGCCTTTCATCCATCTTCGACGCTGAACTGCGATTTGACGACCGTTTTAAAATTACCACCCAACTCGGTTTGCAACTGGATAAAACTTCTATCGAAAAAATCGCTGAAGAAGAAAGTTATGTGATGCGTACAGAGAAGAAGAATCATCGTAATAATGGCGTAACTTACCTGCCGGAAGGAGGATTCCATAAGGCTAACGAAAACTCACTGTCCCAGCTCACTTGGAAAGCGATGGGAGAATACCGCGATACCTACAATGACATCCATGAATTTGAAGTAATGGTGGGAACAGAAATCCGCAAGACATGGGAGGAAAAGCTGTATAGCGCCGGTTATGGATTTGACCGGAAGACGCTGACAACAAAGCCGATCATCTTCCCGGAAGAAAGCCAGGCCTTCAAGTTACACGAGAAAGCTCATGTGGAGAATGCATACGTATCTGCTTTCTCAACCCTGTCTTACTCTTTGCTGAACCGCTATACATTGGGCGGAAGTATCCGTTTTGACGGTTCCGACCTTTTCGGTGTAGACAAGAAATACCGTTATCTGCCACTATATTCAGTCAGTGGTTTGTGGCGTATCTCTCAGGAACCTTTTATGGCGAATGCCAAATGGATAGACAATCTGGTAGTCCGTGCATCCTACGGTTTGCAAGGAAACATTGACAAGAACACCTCTCCTTACCTTCTGGGTAACTACAGAATTGAAAATATCCTGCCGGGAGGGTCGGAAGATATGATTGACGTTTCCGGTGCACCGAACAAGAAACTGCGTTGGGAGAAAACCCACTCAGTAAACGCCGGATTCGACTTTGCAGTATTGAATCAGGCTATCAATCTGAGCGTAGACTATTATTATCGTAAGGGCGTAGACTTGATTGGAACCCAAATGCTCCCACTGGAAACAGGTTTTGAAATGTTGACCGTCAACTGGGCCAGTATGCAGAACCAGGGTGTTGAGGTTGCCCTTAGCACACGCAATATCCACACCAAGAATTTCATGTGGACCACCAACTTCAACTTCGCATATAACAACAATAAAATACTGAAAGAAGCACTGCGCGAAGATGCCTTGGAACCGGGACGCGAAGGATATCCTGTAGGAGCCTTGTTTGCCCTGAAAACAGCCGGATTGGATGAAGAAGGTTATCCGATGTTTGAGGGTAAAGACGGAAAAGCCGTATCGGCCATGGAATTCTTCAAATTGCAGGAATGGGGATTCGGAGCAACTGACCTGACAGCCCGCGAACGCCGTGAACTTTACACTTATGTAGGTACAGCCGACTGCCCTTATACCGGTGGTTTCAATAATACTTTCACATACAAGGCATTTGAACTGGGTGTAAACTTCAGCTTCGACTTCGGTGGAAAAGTGCGCAGCCAACCCACCTACTCTATCGTTGACTTTGATAAAGGACGTAATACGAACCGCGATATCCTGAACCGATGGACTCCGGAAAACACGGAAACAATCTTCCCTGTTCTGCTGAGCCAAAATGAACGTCTGGACGAATACATGTGGTATTCAAACCAGAATGAAATATACCGTAACCTGGATATCTGGATCAGAGACCTAAACTACGTGCGACTGCAAAACATCCGTTTAGGGTATACATTGCCCACTAATTTTAGCCGCAAATTGGGTATGACTTCCGCTACAATTGCCATCGAAGGACGTAACTTATTAGTATTCGGTTCAAGTTACAAGAATTATCTTGATCCGGAAACGATGTCCAACGCGTATGCAACCCCGGCTCCGAAGTCTGTTACCCTAAGCCTGAACCTGAATTTTTAATTTTATAGAGAGTTAAAACAATGAGAAAGATATATATAATGTTATTGATGAGCAGCGTAGTATTACTGACTGCTTGTGATATGCTTGACATTCAACCTACGGGAAAGGTGATCCCCCAGACTTTAGCTGAGTACAGAGCGCTGATTGCCACAGCTTATAAGACCGTTCCCGATGCCAGAGGACTCGCCTGTTTTCGTTCGGATGAACTGTATGTGAAAGACGATAGTTGGGAACAGGATCGTTACGGAAAAATCGAGTGTTGGGATGACTTCAGCGCACCGGGACAAACCACTGCTTTTGAGTGGAAGAACTTCTATAGCATCATGTTCACTGTCAACTATACCATAGAAGAGCGGGAATCCATCAACGAAGGGAGCGAAGAGGACATCGACCAATTGATTGGTGAATGTTATCTGCTCCGTGCTTACATGCATTTCCTGTTGGTAAATCTTTACGGTCAGCCCTATACCCGTCCGGGAGCATTAGAGACGACAGCCGTGCCGCTTAAGCTGAATAGCGATATCAATGAAATCCTGAAGAAGAATACTGTTGCACAGATTTATGAAGCGGTTATTGCAGATATCAACGAGGCTGAAAAACTGATTAATAAAGAATCTTGGGAACAGAAATTTTCTTATCGTTTCACAACCTTATCTGTAAAAGCCCTCCGTGCCCGTGTATATTTATATATGGGACAATGGGACAATGCATATCAGGCAGCCGAAGCGATACTTGCTGAAAAGAATACATTGGAAGATTTCAATGCAGAAACTTATACCCTGCCCAACAACTATCAGTCTGTAGAAAATATTACTGCCTTAGAACGCGGTATGTCTTCTAACTACACACAGGCTGCTGTTCTATCAGAAGCTTTAGCTTCTTTATACAAAGAAGGCGATTTACGTCTGGACGCTTATTTTAAAGCTGCCGACAAGAATGGTTATCGCTTCAGCCAAAAAAGCGGAAAAGATGATTTCCGTTGTTCTTTCCGGGTGGGAGAAATGTACCCGCATTTGTTTATATGTTGCAAATCAGCCTGACGCTGTTTGAGAGGATCACGCGCAAGGTCGCTGATATGGCTGAGGAGGCACGGCATCTTACATCCATCGGCAAGGTGAACATTTACTTCCGCTCATCGGAGGATTGCCATGCGTGTTATGAGGAGCTCAGGACACTTCCCTTGTCCTTTGCAATGCCGGAGGAGACTACATTGGAGATGACGGCGCAGGGCGTCACGAAGGGCAGCGGCCTGAGGGCGCTTGCGGACTATCTGCATATCCCGATGGCGCAGACCGTCGGCATCGGCGACTCCGATAACGACCGCGCGATGCTGCACGACGTGGGGCTTTCCGTGGCGATGGGCAACGCACAGGCGGATATCAAAGCGCAGTGCGATCTGATCACAGAGGACAACGACCACAACGGCGTGGGCGAGGTGATCCGCCGCATTTTGGAGCTTTGACGCAGACGCGCAAAGAGAAAAAACGAGAACGGCATTGCATTCCGCAGGCGCGGCGTGCAATGCCGTTTTTTACAGTTTCTTAACTTTCTGCTCTTATTTCTTAACTTTCACTTTGCTTTTGAGAAAACTATACTGGAATTACCGATCCATACGTTGCATTCGCACAGACAATTTTCCGGCAGAAAGAGGTCCTTTCATGAATACATATCGCGCAGGCATCGACATTGGCTCCACCACCGTGAAGCTCGTCCTTCTGGACGAGGAGGGAAAGCTGCTCTTCGGCGAGTACCGGCGGCTGAAGGGGGCCTGGGAGAACGGTGTGCTGACGGGCAAGGGGTTCTCTTACGGCGGCAGCCTGATCCGGCCGGAGGCCACGGGCTACGGCGCGGTATACTATCTCCAGAACGTGCTGGAGCACGAGGGAGAGCGGATCGCGGGCAAGACCATCGCCTGCGCGGGCTTCGGCAACGTGACCTGGGGCATCTGTAAGAAGGCAACGCAGCTGGGGGCCAAGGTGGTGACATTGTCCGGCCCGGACGGATATATCTATGATCCGGACGGCGTAGCCACGGAGGAGAAGATTGCGTATCTGGTGGGAAGTCGCTGACGATACGCTACACAAACGCAAAACATCCCCAGCGGATTTACTCCTGCAAGACCTACAATGCCTTTGGAAAGAACCACTGCACCCAGCACCGGATTGATTATGACACCCTTTACAGCCATGTGCTGCGGAAAATCCGGGAATGTGCCAGAGCTGCCCTGATGGACGGGGAAGCGGTTGCCGACCGCCTGACCAATACCTGTGAAGCCGAGCAGCGGGAACAGCGGGAAGCAATGGAACGCTCCCT
>ERZ773148.1830-NODE-1830-length-17165-cov-13.977089_pt1 | contig 17165 bp, 10 predicted proteins | sample MGYA00580846_ERZ773148 | MGnify/ENA primary metagenome ERZ773148 (study PRJEB29015, sample SAMEA2737879) | human gut metagenome | biome: human gut; feature: human-associated habitat; material: faeces | place: China | collected 2012 ... | reverse complement strand
CGCCGACGAAGAACCAAAGAATGTTCATGAACATGTTAAGGCACCCACCGTCCTGCGGCTTGTCAACAATGTGTGAGCCGAATGGCCATAACGCAAGTATTCCCAAGCGCATAGTGGCGATGCCGAAAGGTATGCCGATGATGGTGATCATCAGCAACAGCGAGGAAACGAAATACTCCACTGCGATGCCGAATCCTCCAAAGATGAGCCAAATGATGTTTCCCAATATTTTCATGCCTGAGATTTTTCAAATGATAAATGCTTATGCTTGCAAAGGTAATGAATTTCACAGAAAGAAAAGAACAGAAAGTAATCTATATTGTAGAATGATAATTTATCGAGAGGTCGTAAGTTCGAAGTATAATAAGCAATAGTTCGAAATCTTTACATACCGCTCGCCACCGTTCTCGCGGCTTATTTTGATGATTTTCTCCTTTTCAAGGAAATTTAACAGCTGTCCCAGTATCGGCTGTCCGATAAAATGTGTACTTTTGCCCATAGTTACTTGTTTTTTTGCAAATAAAAAGTAACACAAAAAGGCTGGATTCCAAGCGAGGAATTCAGCCTTAATTTTGGTCACCTGTTCAGGTTTTAGCGGACACCAATAATTTAGTTTGTAATTACTGATGATTGGGGAAAATAGACGCTACTGGCTATATGCAGGCAACGGTCTAATAGGTTAATAACTATAGTCATTTGAGTGAAGCTTTCTTATGATTGACTCATTGAAACCCTTAAGAGCGTCCTTGACCCCTTTCGGGTTGTCATAGTAGCGCTTCCTGTCTCCATAGCCGATAACCCATACAAGGCGTGAGATAAGCCATTCCTTGTCAACAGAGGCGACGCTGTTACCCTCACGGCCTTCTGTTTCCGTTATAACATCTGACACACTGAGGTTTCTCTCTCCTGAGTATTCTGAAAGGTACTCCTTCATGTACTTGTGGAACAGGAATATCTTCGTCAGGTACGGCACATACAGCTTCTTCGTATTCGGAAAGAGCGGGTTGTTGGTACTGTCGTCATCACTCTTGGTCTCTTGCAGATTATGGAGGGCGTAGTATTCGTCTGTGCCTTCAGCATCTTTGTACTTTTCTACATAGTCTGACAAAGCCTTGCCAAGGATTCGGAGTGTTACGGGATTGGTAACAGTAATCTTCCTCATTCCGTCAACCTTAAGGGTAAGTTCGCCATTGGTAACACCCTCAACAGCTTCATCGTTGAGCGATGCGTCAAGCCACTTGTCATAATCCTCCTGGCTCGCACCAAGGACATCGGTAACGTTCCGAAGCTGCATAATCATCTGTTCAAAACTCTCAAGCGGCGTGTCCTCATATTCTATGACGCTGTCCGTCCTGTCATCGATAAAGTCCTTAAGCCATAGCAAAGCGTACCAGAACAGGACTGGGTCGATGTTCAGGGCAAGCAGGGATGCAATTATATCCACAGACATGAAGCGGTCCCTCATGTCGTTGAGGTACTTGTCCTCTATAGGCTTCAGAACATCATAATGGAAATGCTCTAATGATTTTTTAAGGTCTTCCTTGAAAGCCTTGCGGTCAGCCTGACGTGAGGAAATATCCGGGTACTTTTCCCTGAGCGGCTCCAGGCAGAACTTGTCCTTAAGGGCATCATACTGCCGGTCTGAGAGTCCGTTTATCCTGCCGCTGGTATAACGCGTACCGAAAATGTCGCAGCCGAGCCAGTCATTGGCATAGGAGGAGACTTCGTCACTTTTAGGGAAGGGGAATGCTATTGAAGACATTCTGTGTGCCTCCGCCAAAAGAGGCTCCTTCATGTAAGGGCTGCCGTCCGGCATGCTGATGAAACGTCCCTTGTGTTCTGGTAACTTGGAAAAGTCAAGCACGTTGATGTTCTTAATTGTCTTGGACATATTTTAATGTTTTAAGGAAGCTGAGCTTCCATGGTTGTCAACTTGATTTTGAAGGCCCAAGTTGAATACGCCTTGCTTTTCCGGCCGGTCAAGCTTTGTCTTTGTTTGACGATGCAAAGATAGGAAGAGTTTTCTATGCCCGCAACATTTTTGCCTGATACCTGTGGGGGAAATAACACTGCTTTTCCTTCCCCCATAGGTTTATATCGGAGAAAGTGAAAAAAGATTGTGGAAAAATTGCGAAAGAGGGAAAAATAATATAATTTTGCAATGTACATGATATCAAGTGAGGATTGGAGGCATTTAACCCCAGCCCCAATATATAATATTATTGGTGTCCGCTAAATAGATATAACAACTTATGGAATCCCTTTGTTTTAAAGAAATCCCGCTCTAAGCATTATGCGACAAGCCCCTCCTTCAATTTTGTTCACTTTCAGGAGGGGCTTCCAAGGCCTTATCCAATGCTTCCTCCCAATCCTTTTCCGGGTGTTCCAAGAATCCATGAACGTCAATATAGTACATGAGCATTATCCTGACCATTGTAGCAAGCCCGGAGAAGCTCCATGACCGCGTAGTGCTCTTTTGCAGCAGCATCAGCAACAGATTGGTTATCAGTGTCACCCAAATCTGTATTTTGATGGCGTTGGCGCTCTCGCCATAGAAATACCTTAACGGGAAGTTCTGTTTCAGTTGCTTGCAGAGACTCCATTTCCCATCTAGCGTCATACGTGGCCACTATTTCTTCATAAGCCGTCTCCAAATCATTTGTAAGCAGCCTCGTGAGTTTCGGCTTCTTGGGATTTTTCATATTGACGTAGGTTATGATGCGCGCCTTGTGCACAATGTCCTCCCCGCCCTTTACCTTCTTCCTGAATTCCACAAGTTCCTCCCGCCATACCATCAGACCGCTGGCATCCATATGCCATACGCTTGACAAAGTCTTGTAAGTCAGGTTGCTTTTCATCTTTGTCACATACGTGACACCCTTCCGCGTGAGTTCCTCGAACTTCTGATAATCTATGTATGCCCTGTCCATGGCCAGAACGTCGTCTTTGGTCAGCTTCTCCGGCGATAGAAGGAAATGGTCATGCGTAGCCGCTGACGTGAACTGCACGTCACACGGCACGCCCTCGTTGGCATGTATGGTCGTATGCACCTTTATGCCTCCCTTCTTCTTACTTGTCTTGGGATTCCTGCCGACACCCTTGAAAATGAGGTTGGAGAACAGGGTTACTGTAGTGGAGTCTATGATTTTGATGTTTCTGAACCACCGGGGAGTGTTCCTGGAGCGACTGTCCGATGAAAGTTTGCCCTTGTAGTGGTAATAAAGGCTGGAGTATATCTTGCCGAACACCTTCTCCGGCCGCCTGGCGTTGGCATCAGCCAGCGTGCTGCGACGTGGAAGGTCCTTTATGCCCAGATGACCGAGCTTGCGGTACTCCATCATCGTTGCCGAGGTTATTTCTCGAAGGGAATAGAAACGCATTATCACGGCGTAAAGTATGATTGTCAGGTGACACCATGCGTTGAACTCCTTCCGGGTACCGGGGGTTAGAATCCTTTCTTCGTTTGAAAGCAGATTGATATTGCTCAGGCATTCGGGTTTGAGATACCTGAGGGTAGCGGTACCAAGTACAAGTCAAGGAAAGTCAAGGTGAAAAAGGTAGGTAGACCTAAGAAGCAAAAATAGGTCGAACTGGATAAGTAGTACAGAATGGAGTAAAACTCGGATTATTTAATAAGCTAGGCTTGGAATTGGACGCTAATAAGAATAAAGATTAAAATAAAAAAGAGGAGCATAAGCCTATAATTACTTTTTTTTTAGTAAATTTGCCATCGAATATATGAATGCATTGTCTAATGCGAATATTATAAGTGATGACTCACTTCAAAAGGTTAGGGTTACTCCTAATCTGCCCTCCCAAGAACAAAAATCAGAATTGGGGGTATCGGTAGATAATGCGCCAACCTCAGAAAATAAATGGTATGTTGTACGTGCAACATACATGAGAGAGTTAAAGGCATACGATTCTCTAACTAAAAAAGGAATAAAATGCTACTTGCCGATCCGTAATACGATTAAGGAAAGAGATGGGAAGAAATACAGAACTAAAGAACCACTATTGCCTCATCTTGTATTTGTATATACAAATAAAGAGGAGATTACCAAAATTGTAAAATATACTCCAGAACTTTCTTATTTAAGTTTTTATTATAACCATTTCAAGAAAGAAGCGAATGGAAATAATCCTCCGTTGACGGTTTCTGACAAAGATATGGAAAGTTTTATAACTACGACAAGTTCCACCAATAAAAACGTTATGATTGTTACATCGAAAGAACGTTGTCGTTATAAAAGCGGCAATAAGGTAAAGATAATTGACGGCGAATTTAAGGGTGTCGAGGGTTATCTTGCCAGATACGCCGGTCAACAACGTGTAATAGTAAAGATTACTGGAATATGCATGGTTGCTACTGCATATATTCCCACAGCATTCATACAAGGAATCTAAGAAAAAACCTAATATAAATTTAAACAATTCTACTGATTATGAATATTGGCGATACCATTGAAGGAACTATTTCCGAAATTAAAGATTTTGGCATCATTTTATCCTTTAACGGAAATAGCGGTATGATATATTACAAAGATATCGTACCAAGAGTTGAATATGGTGAAATTGGCAATACTTTTTCATTTAATCAAACGATTAAGGCTAAAATAAAAGAAATAAATGATAATGGAAAGATACACCTTACAATGCGTCCGTCAAGACATACCATTATCAGAAAAGTAAAAGAAGAAATTAATAAACTTGATAATGAAGAAGGCAATGAAGACACAAATATCCGTTCAGTGTGGAAAATCTTAACTGAGGTACAATATTACATGCTTAGGTATTATGAGATACCTATAAGATTAAAAAAAGAAACGGGGACATTTGATGAGACTAACTTAAAATTTACCGTAGAAGTTGATACAGAATCACAATTTGACAATTTTTGCAGTGAAGTTAGAAGAGTCTTTTCAACCGATGTCTTACAACATCCAAAACTTTCTAATACATGGTATTTTGTCGTTGATTCTGATCTCTATAGCCAGGAACAAAGAAACGAATTTACTGATATGGCTCGTAATCTTTTTATCAAGTTTCAGCCAGATCCTGTAATAGAGATAGAAGTTAATATAATAAACAATGACGACAAGAGTTATTTAAATGAACGCTTACATAGTTACTTCCCTCAAATTCAGATTCTAAAAGACGAAGGAAATAAAATGATTTTTGTCTTGTCCTATTCAAATCATCAGCAAGGTGAAAGCAAATTCAATCAATTGGAATTTGCATTGGATGCTATCAAGAAAGGCGTAAGTGACAGCACCGAAGATGGAAAAGAAATAAAAAATGAGAAGATTGACCTAACGTTTAATATCAAACCATTAAAAGACAATTGTGATGTTTTTTTATTAGGGAAAGACGCAGAAGATCAAATCGATAAGGAATCTACTAGATTAGGGAACCTTAGAGGTCAAAGTTTCGTAGTTGTTAAAGGCAATGATGAAAATTTCAATTTAGGGAAACTTTATAAAATAGCTTATCCTAAATTAATTTTTTCAGTCGACAGTAATGATTCTGAGGAAATAAAAGAAAACACAAAGAATATTTCAAAGATAATTCCTGATATGGACGATTTGACTGGCGAGGTAGAAAAGGTAAATCGTTTAAGGGATTCTTTCAATAAAATAACAAGCAGGCCAGAAGATCTTGTAAATCCCAATCTTGCAACATATTTATTTGATGCATCAAAAGCCACAAAATTAGATAACGATACTATCGAAAAAAGGAAGGCTGTCATTAAAGAGAATCAACTCAACTCGTCATTAAATGAATCTCAAATAGACGCAATAGCGAAGGCTGTTGAAGCAAAAGATTTAGCTCTTATTCAAGGTCCCCCTGGAACAGGAAAATCTACAGCAATAGCTGAGTTAATCTGGCAATTAACATTAGCCAAGCCCAATTCAAAAATTCTTTTAACATCAGAAGCAAATTTAGCTGTTGATAATGCACTTAATAGGTTAAAGTATTCCATACATAACCTTGTAAAACCAATACGAATAGCTTCTGGCGAGAAATTCTCAGCAGAAGGATTACCTTATTCAATAACAGAAATGAAAAGATGGGCTGGTGTTGAATTAACGGATATTGAAAAGGAGGATGACATCGCTATACAAGGAACTGAAGAATACAAGAATTATGAATCTTCAGACATGGTATTGAGAAGGTGGCTACTTAATATCTTCAAACGGAACTCCTTAGAAGATGAATCTGAAAGAAAATTATGGTACGAATACCTTTCTGAGCCATCTTCTCCATTCAAACAAGCAGTATATAACTCATATGTTAAACATTGCAATGTCATAGGAGCAACATGTAGCGCAATAAGCGAAACAAATTATTCTGCTACAGAAGCTATAGGCAAACATGCTTCTTCAAGATTTTGGAAAAAATATCAAAATATTTTCGGTAAAGGTCAACATCTGAAATTTGATACCGTAATTCAAGACGAAGCAAGTAAAGCCACTCCTGCAGAATTATCATTACCTCTTATTTATGGCAATAAGGCTGTTGTTATCGGAGATCATCGCCAGTTGCCCCCAAACCTTGACAAGGAAGATATTTTATATAAGCTTCATATACAATTACTCAAATCAGCATCTAAAGAAGATCACGACAAGATCCTAAAGTTAGAGAAATATGTAAAGAAGCATTTCGATATTCTGGAGAAATCTCATTTTGAGCGGCTTTTCAAACAAATAGATCCGTCTTTAAAAGGTACATTCAATTTACAGTATAGAATGCATCCTGATATAAATGAGGTAATCCGTCAGTTCTATATGAAGGATGGTGGAGACCTTAAATGTGGTTTCATCAACGAAGATTATGAATCTGACAATGGGAAATGGTATTCTAGATACCATGGAATTGATATACCAGGATTAATATCTCCAGAAAACCATATAATTTGGATAGACACAAGAACTCCTGAAATACGAGACGGAAGTTCTAGAGCAAATAGAGGCGAAGTTGATGCAACAGAATGGGTACTAAAAAAATTAGAGCATAGTTCAACTTTCCAAAAATATGCATCAAAATTTAAATCTGATGAAGACAAAGAAATTGGTCTCATCACTTTCTATGGGTCACAATTAAGAAGGTTACGTTACATAGTAGATCCATTAAGGAAAAACGGACTAAAAATAAAACTGAGTTCTGTTGATAGATTCCAAGGTATGGAGCGCAATATAATAATTGTATCTCTTGTAAGAAGTAATTGTATTGAGCAGACATGGAAGCAATTGCCTGATTTCAATCAGTATGGTCCTTTAGGCTATCCATCACAAAAAGATTTGGGATTTGCAAAATCTCCCAACAGACTTAATGTAGCACTATCAAGAGCGAAGAGCTTATTAATAATTATAGGAAATAGCCAACATTTTTCAAATTATGTAGACAAAGAAGGAAATGCAATTTATAAAAATGTCTTCCAAACAATTGAGAATAATCCAAATGGACGTATAATACCTTGGAAAGACGAAGAAGCTGATTTATCCATCAAAGTAAGAAAAGTACCAATGCCAAAGAATCGTTCAGTCAACCTCAACACGAGGGACATAAATATCAATACAGATACAAATCTAAGAATCATAGATACCTGGTTCACAAAAGGACCACATCCTGTTAATCCCCATTTTGCAGTTCTAGAACTTTCTACTAAGGCTGTAAAACTTTTAATCGGTAAAGATGAAAATTTAATCCGGAACAGTAACGTCTGGGATTTTCAAAATTTTTATCGCGAGGCGCAGAAGACAGAAACAGGAAAAGGGTTGAATGACCAAAACGAAATGGATATGGATTATTTCGATGGTCGTGTAATGCCCGTTATACTCCGAATGAAATCCATAATGCGAAGAGAGGAAGTTGATGTAGTATATACAGTTGCTACTGCAGCATACAGAACAGCCAGAAATAGAGATCAAATCATAGAAACTATTCGTAAGAAAGCTGGTATTAACGTAAGAATACTTTCCAAGAAAGAGGAGTCAATAGCCACCATGTTTGCTTATTCTCTCAGCTCAAAATACAAATCAGAAATGATAGCATCTCCCCATGTCGTCATGATCGACCAAGGTGGAGGCTCTACCGAAGTTTCTGTATTCAACCACGGTGAGTTAATTGGCTCATATAGTATTAACCTAGGTACTACTGCATTAAGAAACATACTTTCACGAGATTCTTCTCCAGAAACAACTTTGTCAGAGGCATTAAGAAATAGTGACCAAATGCTTCGCGAAAGACTTGTCGCCTTTTATAAAAACATGGGGAACGTAATGGAAAGCGACGAGAAAACATTTTGTGTAAGTGTGGGCTCTGCAATAACTAAGGCTACCGGCAAGAAAGGTAACAAGAAACAGCATGATACAATTATTCCTAAAGAAAATATAAAGGAAAAGATTGATGATTTTACCGCTAAATTAACAGAAAAATTCCCAAGAGTTTCTGATCTGATCAATTACGACAACCAGATGAATGCTAATGATGAAATTGATTCCATTATAACGATGCGCGTTGGTTTACCAATGTATCTGTCATTGATGGATAAATTCAATATCGAAGAAATCCATGTTTGTGGTACGGGTTTGTGGTACGGAATATATTTGCAACATCTATTTAACTTTAATGACTAGTTATGGACAAAGAAAAAAAATTCTTTAATAGTGAGTTAGTATACGAATCGCATAATGAAGACGAATCATTGTGTGTATTGCCATTGAAATGGACAAATTGTACCATATATTACTCAGAGGCCTATGAATTGTCCCCATTAGATAAATTAATATGTTCCATTCTTTCTAATAAAGAGCGAAATAAATTATCATATATTTCGTTAGGACTAATGCTAGGCTTCGATTTAGACAATGACAACAATAAACATTACAAAGATGAAGCAGAAGTTGAGTTGTACAAAAGCCTTATAAAAGAAGTTGAGGAATGGGGATTAGTGAAAATTGAACAAAATGGAGTGTCAACGATTACATTAACTAACTTCGGAGAGAAAGCTTTATCAGACAACAAAAAATATAAGCTATATAAGGGACATTGTAAACTAATAAGTTTCCAAGGGTTAAAAAATGAAAAAAATGATATAATACACCATTTCCCCTTCAAGCAAGAATTAAATACTAAGACGTCGATGTCAGACGTCGATATGTTGGAGTACAACGACGATAACTACAACATATTTATAGGAGACAGGAATGACGACATAAATATCGAAGACATTTCTCTTCAGTTAGAGCCATCGGTAAATATTTATAATATTTCATTGTCTCCATATTTTGAAATTTTACCAACTTATGTTGAAGTAAAACTCTATAAGGACAACGATTCTTACATACCTGTTCCTTATAAAAACAGTCAACTTTGTAATAAACTTTTTGACATTTGGGAGTTAAGTCCAAATAAAAAATTTAAAGACATCAAAATTGAATGGGCGTTATATTGCAGGCTATTACATGATGACCATGCAATTTTGAACTTTAATACCCTTTCTCCATTCTTTGATATTATTGACTTCTCAAAGATACTTTCTGATAGCAGGCTAAATTGGAAAGATTCTGAACTATTAGACTACATAATATCACAAGCAAATGAAGAGAATTGGCGTCAGATTTCTAAATATTGTGATTTAAAGACATTGGAAAGTTTGCTCGACAAATATAAGGACAAACTTGACTGGATATTATTAACAGAGCGCTATGACTCAGACTTTATTGCTAAGAATAGCAGAAATTATCCTTGGGATATAACAACGATTACTTCTACAAGTAAATTTGATAAAATTCTTGTAGAGAAATTTATTAAAGAGTACAATTTTCCTGAAGGTAAAGATAATGGAGTTTGGGACTGGGATGAGCTGCTTCCAAAATTGGATTTTGCATTCATTTCAGATAATATTGGAGAAATTCCTTTTGCATTATATTCTTATACAAGAACACAAATTGAGTCCACAAAGAAACTTTTAATACAATCTCCAGAATCGTCTTGGGATTGGTCATACATATCTTCAAGTTACGATTTAGGATATATCTTAAATAACTTCGATATCTTTTCAAAATACCTACAGCCACAGATTTTGAAAAGAGCCTTTACATCAAAAGAATACGTTGACAAATATATAACAAACAAATATGTCCAAAAGGCTTTGTTAAACGATAAGCCATCATGGTTAGAAAATTTCCATCCTAACCAAGAAAACTATATATGGACTTATGATCTTATAGATATTCTTGAAAAGGGAGGCTACATTACATGGTCATCTCAAAATTATATTGACGGATTCGAATGCAATCCATACATAAATTGGAATTACGAATTTTTCTCTCGTTACAAAAACAAGATAGCTACAAACAAAGGCTTTAACCATCTTTCTGCATGTATTTCTGATGTAAATATTATAAATGACAACTTAGATTTCAATTGGAATTGGGAGATAATATCTAGAAACAAACAAATAATTAAAGATACCAATTTCGTCCAAAGGAATTGGGACAAATTAGATAAATTATCATTACTGCAGAATTTAGAGGAGAAGTCCATAGAAGAGATTTACCCAAAGGTTGGAGTCTCAGCCATATTGCGGGAAGATTCAGCAATACGCTCTTATCTGACAAAGAAACTCCCTCTTAATTTTATAAAGGTTTACCAATCAGATATGTGGGATTGGCAATATCTATCAACAATAAAGGATGTTGCAAAAGATCCTGATTTCATATATGCCAATAAAAATAAGCTCAACATAGAGAGCCTGGTAGAAAACATGTCTGGAGTTGTTGCAGAACAACTTTTCGATTCTTTGAATCTATCAGACATTATGAAAGAAAACTTAAACGTACAAAAAAGAATAACGGAATTAACTTCTGTAGACTTTCTTCGTTCACATATAAAATGTTCTTGGGATTGGTCTATACTTACACAAAAAGTTTGCAAAATAATAAACCTAAAGAACATGGGGCTCCCTTCTTGGATAGACAAATGGGATTGGGATTATTTGTCAGAGAATCTAGAAATACCTGACATTGAGAACTATATAGAAGAGTATAAAGACCGTTGGAATTGGGAAATTTTGCTACGAAGGCTTAAATTTGAAGACCTTGAAACTAACAACTTATTAGATAAAATCACGTCCATCATAAATGATTTTGATAATGAAAAGAGCAAATCTTTATGGAGTATTATTACTTCTAAATACGACTTTAACCAATTAGAGTCAAAAATAGAAGCTTCTAATGGTAATGCTCAATACCATTGGAACTATCTTCAACTATATAACGATAAATCATTCAATTCTTTACACTATCTTAAAGAGCATACAGATTTAATCTCTTGGGATTATTTTTCTGAATCTGAGGCTGCAAATAAAATATTTAAATATGATAATTCCATGTCTTTCAGTTTATGGATTGGAATGACTCAATCATATTTAAAAGATGAAAAGTACAAATGGAATCTCAAAAAGCTTTCTCATCTTCCTGATATAAGCATAAAAGCAAGATTATTTGAGACTAGGACAGAAGAATGGGATTGGGAATATTTATCAGAAAAAGCTATATTCCTAAGAGAATACAAAGAAAAGCCTTCCATTTTTATTTTCGAATTCAAAGATTTTATTGATTTCTCAAAATTCTCAAAAAGGACAGATGCAGGAATTGATGAAGAACTGATTGAAAAATACAAAAAGTATAATTGGGATTGGAATGCTTTGATTAAAAATCCTAGCATAAAATTCTCATTCAAATACATAGAAGATCATTTAGATAAACCATGGAACTGGAAAAAACTTTCATCACGTTCTGATCTTGAATTTGATTTTGTCAAAAAATATCCGTCGCAGAATTGGGATTGGTCCGTATTATCTTCAAGAGATATATTTGAACCGTCAGTTGAGATTCTAAGCTATGTACAAGATATAAGCGTTATAGATTGGTATGAAGTATCTGACAATGAAAAAATCTCCATCGACGTTGTTGAAAAATACCTTCAACTATTGGATTGGCATACTCTTTCAAAGAATTCTGCTATAAACTTTGCAAATATAGATATTGCAGAAAAGTTTAAGAACTATATAGATTGGGAGGTGTTAACTAACAAATACTTTAAAGAACTAAGTATAGGCTACCTCGTAAAAATGAAATCATATATACCATGGGGTACATATAATAAATTACGAGGCAATCATATAAGTACTGAAATGGTATTAACTCTATACGATGTTCTGGATTGGGAATACGTGTCAAAATCATTAGAAATCAAATACTCACAAGAATTTGTAAACAAATTTAAAGGCAAATGGTACTGGAGTTTATTAGTCAACAATGAAAAATTTAAGGAAGATATTCCTAACTATAGAGAGCTATACCCTGAATATTACAATTATGCAATATTTGTAAATAGACTCGCAAGCTTCGATGGTAGGAGGCCTGCAATTTTTCATTTCACTCACTTCTATAATGCTATAGAGGTTATAAAAGAAAAGAAAATTTTAAGTAGAGATAGAGCTAAATCTCTTAAAGTCTTAAAAGGAGATTCAGCTGGATCCGTGATATCTAGAAGTAAATTAGCTCATAAATTTGCAAGATTTTATTTTAGGCCAGAAACACCAACACAATATTACAATGAAGCCTTAGGCGTGGATTCATTTATAACCAAAGAAAAATGGATAAGTGAAACCAGAAGTTGGGAGCAGGTCAAAGATGAAAAGAAAATTATGGGTGCACTTCGTCTAGGGAAGCCTAAATGTCCTGTACCAGTATTCTTTAAGTTTGATTTGGATGAAGTTCTTTCTAAGATGGGCAACAAATGCCATTATAGTGATAGAAACATGCAGTCAGATTACCCTAATGTTTATAAAGTAGAAGAACATCCTGAATATATAGAAGTTGATGACATCTATCGCACTATGGAAGATGCATACCAGACAGCTCGTTCAAATGGAGATTACAATAGAGCTGTACACGAAAGGGAAATGAATAAAATTTTGCGCTACTCCCAACAAGAATTCCTGGTCGAAGAAGAATTTGACTTTTCCCAACTACAGTCCTATGAGATCGTATGTTACGATGAAGAATATTGCGCCCTTCTTAAGTCAATCTTTGCTGACGATCCTATTTGTGAAAAAATTCATACCGACTTTTCCAATGAATTCTTTGAAAGGGAGAATAGAAGAATCGAATTTAGACAATGTCAAGAAGGAACCGAAACTCATTGCTCTATAAAAACTAATTTCTTAGATAACCACTATTTAAAAATTAACAGCCCAGAACTAGATAAAATACAAATTGTCTTGAAAGATGGAGACAAACCAATTAGTGAGGATCACAATGAACTTAAAATTAGAGACAATATTGAATGGATTAAGACAAATGTACCTATGGCCATTTACTTTGTAGATCCGGAAGCACGAACAACTGATTGGCTTATATACTCAAATGGGTATACGCAAAGTAATGATTTCAATTTGGTGGATGAAACCATTTGCAATGATTTCCTAAAAGCCACGTCTTCCTTGTCTTTGCATTTAAGTAAAAGTTTATTCTATCCAATGATGATTAATTCATATCATGGGATTGGGCATACGACACGTGTTGTTTTTGCAACTTTTTTAATCGATAACGCATTGAGGAATGAATTAACCCAAGAAGAAAAAAAAGCAACATTATATGCAGCTATAATTCATGATTTAGGGAAACATGATGATAGAGAAGGTGAAATTCATGGCTACAATTCCATGAAATTATACGAGAATAAATTGGATAATATAATTACTGACAAATCTCTTAGAGACCGCGTCCTTAATGCAGTAAGATGCCATTCTGTTGACGACTCAAAATGTCCTTCTAATGTTCAAAATGATATAATATGGAAAATACTTAAGGATGCAGATGCTCTTGATCGAAGCAGATTTAGAGGAAAAGGTTGTGATAAGTCATATCTACGTCTTAATATATTCAATGAGAAAATAGGAGAAAAAATTCTATATATAACAAAGAAGCTTCCATATCTAACCGAAGATTTAAATTGGAACTCTCCATACATAGAATTGATTAATGCAATACAAAACAAATAATCATGTCATACATCGAAAAAAAAGGAAATATTTTCAATTCTAAAGCCATGGCCATAGTAAATACAGTAAATTGTGTTGGCGCTATGGGCAAAGGAGTTGCATTAGACTTTAAGTTGCGCTTTCCGGAAATGTTTAAGGAATATCAGAAAATATGTTTTAAACATCTATTAAAGCCAGGTCAAATATTACCTTATCACAAATCTGACCCTATAATACTAAATTTTGCTATTAAGGACGATTGGAAAGATCCATCAAAGGTTGAATGGGTTGAAGGGACTTTAGAAAAATTTGCCAACAACTACAAACGAATGGGTATTACTTCTGTTGCATTTCCGTGGATGGGGGCAATGAATGGCGGTATACCTATAGACATTATTAAGTCTTTAATGAGAAAATATCTTTCAAACCTTAAAGATATTGATGTAGAAGTTTATGAATTTGACCCCAAACAACCTTGTGCATTATTCAATACGTTAAGAAACATAGTTGATGAAGGGAAGCTGACTGTTAGCCAATTATCGGAAATGTCTAATATCCAACAACGATTTTGGATTAAAATAATACAATCCGTGGAGGACGAAGATACTGCAAGCATATATGACGTATGCAAATACGAAATAGAAGGAAAAAAGATTATAGGGAAAACAAATATTACACGCTTATTCTCGTTTCTGACAAAATACAAAGAAGGTAAGATATTACCTTCAGAATCTCTTTTTTAAAGACTTGACATCGTAAATTTTGAAAATCATATATTATGGAAGAATCAATTGTAAAGGATATACTTCGTAAAAGTATAAGGAAAAGATTAATTGGACATGGACAGATTGACAATATACTGGACAATGATAGTTGTATCACTCATTGGGTTACAGGAATAATGGCATTAGGATACAATAAAAATGATGTAGAAAAAGTTGCTTGGGCCTTAATAGCATACAAACTAAGATTTTTGGGCGTATTTCATTTGAAGATGATCGAGCATATTCCAAAAACTTAATATCTTTCTCTGTACACCGTTTTTCCACCGTTGAAAACCCATCATTCGCAAGTTTCTCGTTGCACTTTTCCCACAACTCACGGATACTAAAGTAGTGATGGCGGTCTTGTAAGAGGTCGTCAAGATATTTGAATCTGGCTAATGCATTTTTGTTCATAGGCATTTTAGTTCATTGTTTTTGCAAAGTTACAAATATTTTTTGAGCAAATCTTGTCGCAGAAAAAATTTTACCGCACTTTATTTTGTCTTTCTATGTTTCCTTCATAATTAGCAATTCTATAATTATAACATTGATTGTTCTATGACTTTTAAGAGTAAGCTTTATCAGCCATAATCATGTCTGTTTTCGTCACTGTCACTCTGAATTTATAGTGAAACGAAAGTTGGGAGACCCAGGCCTTCCACCACTGTATAAGGGAACAGAAAGCCCGTCCGTCAGTCCGGACATTTGTTGCGCATTTACTATACAAGTGCACATTCTTTCCGTTCTTTATCTTTGCTAAAGATCGTTTGAAGGTCTGTAATACTAATATCACCTTAAGGAATAACTGTCTCCTGTCTGCTGAAATCAATCATCTACGTCGTTGTTGAACGTCTTGGAGGTATGGCGCGATGTGGTTGCAAACGTTCCCAAAAACATGATGTCGAGATGCTCGGCAGCCGCCAACAAGATAAGAATGACAGTAAGTAGTTTCATTGTAAAAGTATCTTTTTATTGCAAAGGTAATGAAATTCATGGAAAGTAAAGAATATGACCTAATCATTATTAGACGATCAACGAATTGTCAAAATGGAGTTCCTTTATATCATGATGGAGATATACAGCAAGGGCTGACAGCCAATTTCTTTGGCTTCTTTTTCGGGTACCGTGGGTTCGAATCCTTCCGCGAGTTGAACCCCTTGGAAGATTGAAGAGAGCAGACGGTCATATACCCGATTTGTCTGGCAGGTGCAGATCTTCGAACAAGCACTCTCTATGTCATTCCGACAAAGTAAAGAGTGACAGGCCGATAGGCATGATGTGGAAATTCCATCGGACGTATTAAAGACGAAATAAGGACGAAAAACATGATTAATCTTTTGTAGATATTGAAAGAAAATCTTATCTTTGCATTCCAAGAAGTGTTCTGCTACATTACGCTACAATAAGATACTATTGTGATACAATATATATTGTATCTAATATGTTGATTATCAGTGCAGATATACATGGCTACACATTTCGATGCCTTTTTAGGTCGTGCGGAGTTCTGAAAGCGATGTGATTAAAATGTACGCATTACATGAATTGGAAGTAAAAGATAGGCTCGTGATCATGTGAAGAGCATGAATGACCTCCAGAACGATGTCGTTTGTAGGGCATAATAAGATGGCTATCCTCATTTTTGGGCCTTATTGGAGGGCAAGCCGAGGCGCTGGCTGCCTTAGATTTAACTTTTCAAATGTTAACAAAACAAAATAAAATTCTGTAACCCCGCTGTATATCAGCCATTTGAGGTGCTTCGTCCACGGACGATTATTGGACAGAAATAGGCAAAAATCAGCTTTATCGCTGACAAAACAACATTGATTATCAACGAGTTATGAGAGGGTGGTAGTTCACCTTTGTCTCCCTCTCTCTCCGCTGAAAAATTTTAACATTTATTGCTAAAAGTTCAAGAAATTAGCTAAGTGCCGTAATTCCAACGAGTTACGGCACTTTATTTTTGTTCTCCCCTCATCACGAAACCTCTAAAAAGCCTCTCGCTGGTCCCAAGACGGTCTGTTTTCGGTACACATACGGTACAGAAAATCTTCGAAGACGAAAATTGTACCAAAGACCACGTAAAAACCCTGCAAAGACCCGACAAAGACCACTACGAAATTATTGTAAATCAGCCGATTATGTTTAACTTTGCAGCCGGATAAATTTCGGTGCGAACGTTCATAACTCCTGTTTTTCCTGTACCAAAAGGCACATTTGAGCAGGTTTTCGTGTACCAAGCCTGGAATACCGACTCACTTAAAATTTAATTTCGCTATGAGACGAGCATTTAACCTGAATAATTCATATTAACAAAAAAAGAAGCTGTATTTCTTGTGTAATTC
>ERZ773148.1826-NODE-1826-length-17208-cov-13.941643_pt1 | contig 17208 bp, 16 predicted proteins | sample MGYA00580846_ERZ773148 | MGnify/ENA primary metagenome ERZ773148 (study PRJEB29015, sample SAMEA2737879) | human gut metagenome | biome: human gut; feature: human-associated habitat; material: faeces | place: China | collected 2012 ... | reverse complement strand
GCAGTGTTCCTGCTCGGTCTCTCCGGCGGATACCCGCTCGGGGCGGCAAGCATCGGAGCGCTTTATCGGGATGGTTTGCTCCGAAAGGACGAGGCCGAGCATCTGCTCGCCTTCTGCGATAATTCCGGCCCGGCGTTCGCCGTAGGCGCGCTCGGCGTGGGAGTGTTCGGCTCCGCCGGGTGGGGGATGCTGCTCTGGGGCCTCCACGCCATCTCCGCCGCCGCTGTCGGCATTCTCTTCCGCCGGAGGACGCGCGGCGGCGAAGCTCCGATCAAACCGCCGCGGAAGACGCCGGACTTTGGCGCGGCGCTCGGCAGCGCGGTCTCCGCCGCAGGGCAGACAATATTGCAGATCGGCGCATATGTGATCTTCTTTTCTGCGCTGATTGCGTCTCTCGGCGCGCTGGGCTTTCCGGACACGCTCGCGGGCGAGCTCGCGCTTTGCACCGGCGGGCCGCTCTCCTTCTTCCGTGCGCTCTTCACCGGCGCGCTCGAGCTCTCGAGCGGCGTCGGCGCAATGGCGGGCCTGCCGCTCACGCCCGGAAGCCTTGCGCTGGGCGAATTTCTGCTGAGCTGGGGCGGGCTTTGCGTCCACGGACAGGCCGGAGCTGCCGCCGAAGGGCTGAAAATGCGAAAACGCCTCGGAGGAAAGCTCCTCCAGGGCGTTTTCTCCGCAGCGCTCGCTTACACCGCCGCGTCAAAAATTATGTAAATCAAATTATGTTTATTGAATTATGCAAATAATATTACGTTAATTATATTATGTCTACTTACACGCCGCCGAGCCGGAATACGATACCCACAACGGCAGCGAGGGCGAGGAACACGACCGGGTGCAGCTTTTTCTGCGGCTTCACCAGATTGGTGAGCACCCAGATCACGGCAAACAGGATCAGGTTTTTCCATTGGAGAAGGTCGGCAAGCTGATATGAGGCGCGGTAAGCGTCAAGGTTCACGAGCACCAGCGCGAACACCGACCACCCCGCCGCGGCAATGAGCCCGGTGGAGGCCGGGTGGAGCGTGTAGAACGCGGCATCCACGTATTTGTTCGTACGGAAGGCCTGCAGCGCCATGGCGATGAGCACGATGACGATCACGCTCGGAGTGACAAGGCCGAGCGTCGCCACGACGCCGCCGAGAACGCCGCCGCAGTCAAAGCCCACATAGGTCGCCATGTTGACGCCGATGGGGCCGGGCGTAGACTCGGATACGGCGAGCATGTTCGCCACATCCGCTGTGCTGAACCAGCCGGTCTTTGCGCCGAGAGAATAGAGGAACGGGAGCGTGGCAAGGCCGCCGCCGACGGAAAACAGCCCGACCTTGAAAAATTCCCAGAACAGACGAAGGTAGATCATGCCTTGCCCTCCTTTCCGGTGCGCAGCCAGACACGCACAACGATGCCGAGCACCGCCGCGGCGACGATGAACACCACGGGGCTCACATGGCTGAGCAGCACAGAGCCGATAAACACAGCGATAAACACGCCGAGCGTAAGCTTATCCACCACGGACTTTTTCCAGAGCTTTACGATGGAGTTGAGAATGAGCACGCATACCGCAACACGGATGCCCGCAAACGCATTCTGCACGGCGGCGATGTGGGCAAAATTGCTCAGCAGCGCCGCAATAACGGTGATGATCACGAGCGATGGCGAAACGACGCCGAGCGTGGCAAAGATCGCGCCGGAGAGCTTTTTCTCCTTGAAGCCGACAAACGTCGCAGTGTTGACCGCAATGATGCCGGGCGTGCACTGACCGACGGCGAAATAGTCCAAAAGCTCTTCCTCCGTGGCCCAGTGTTTCTTTTCCACGATCTCGCGCTGCAGAAGCGGCAGCATGGCGTAGCCGCCGCCGAAGGTGAACAGCCCGATCCGGAAAAACGCGCAGAACAGATCCAAAAGCAGGGGCAAGGAAACGACCCTCTTTCCAAATATTTATACCGCACACATTATAGCAAAGCGTTTTCCCGTTGGCAATACGCGAAAGCTATGGTAAAATGTCTGCGGGTGATCGATCTTGACAATACCGTCTGAACTGAAAAAAAATGAAATATATCCCGCCCGCATCACCGGCTACACCTCCGAGGGCGCGGGCGTCTGCCGCATCGGCGAGCGCGCCGTGTTCGTTCCGGGAACGATCGTGGGTGAGGAATGGGATGTGCGCATCGTGCGCAGCACATCCGCCGCCGTATGGGGCCGGGGCGAAACGCTTCGCTCCCCATCACCGCACCGCGCGGAGCCGGACTGCCCGGCATACCCCCGCTGCGGCGGCTGCGCGCTGCGCCACATGGATTACGAGGAGGAGCTTTCTCTGAAATTGCAGCGTGTGAACGACGCGCTGCACCGCATCGGGAAGCTGGACTTTTCCGTCTCCGGCATTCTCCCCGCGCCGGAAGACGCCCGGCAGCGCCGCAAGGTGATCTTCAATGTGGCAGAGCAAAACAGTCGGCCCGTCGCCGGGTTTTACCGCGCGCGCTCGCACGAGGTCGTCCCCGTGCCGGACTGCCCCGCCGTACCGAAGGAAGCGCTTGCGTGTGCGCAGACAGTTCTTGACTGGATGGAGCGGGAGCATATCCCGGTCTACGACGAGGCCGCGAAGAGAGACGGCGTGCGCCATATCTTCTACCGTTCGTCGCATCTCACGGAGAAGGCGGTGCTGACGCTCACCGCGTCCCGCTCGCCGGGAGAAAAGGCTCTCGGCATACTCGCGGATATGCTGCGCGAGCGCTGCCCGGATGTAACCGGGCTCGTGCTCAACCGCAACACGGCCCGCGGCAACACCGTGCTTGCCGGAGAGTTTGATACCGTTTGGGGCAGCGAGGTACTCACCGAGGGGCTGTGCGGCCTCACGTTCACGCTCTCGCCCCGCTCGTTTTTCCAGGTGAACCCCCCGCAGGCCGAGCGGCTGTATGAAGCCGCGCTCGGCTATGCCGGTATCGCGCCGGGCATGACGGCGCTCGATCTCTACTGCGGCACGGGGACGATCGGCCTTTGCATGGCCTCCCGCGGCGCGCGCGTCATCGGCGCGGAGGTCATTCCCGCCGCCGTGGAAAACGCGCGGGACAACGCTGAGCGGAATCATCTTTCGGACGAGTGCGAATTTCTCTGCGCCGACGCGGGCGAGGCCGCCGCGGAGCTTGCGAGGCGCGGCATCCGCCCGCAGGTGATCGTCATCGATCCGCCGCGGCGCGGGCTGGACGAGAGCGTCATCTCCCACGCCGTCGGGATGCAGCCGGAGCGGATCGTGTATGTCTCCTGCGACCCCGGCACGCTCGCGCGCGATCTTGCCTCGTTCGCCCGGCAGGGCTATACCCCCGCCGCCGGCGTCGCCGTGGACATGTTCCCACGGACGAGCCATGTGGAGACGGCATGCTTATTGTCCAAACTTCAAAGCAAGGAACATATCGAGATCGAAGTGAAGATGGACGAGCTGGATTTGACTTCGGCGGAGAGTAAGGCAACCTATGAGGAAATCAAGGCGTATGTTCTTGAGCATACCGGCTTGAAGGTCAGCCGTCTTTATATCGCACAGGTAAAGCAGAAATGCGGTATTATTGAACGTGAGAATTATAATAAACCGAAGTCGGAGAATGCCAAACAGCTCCAATGCCCACCGGAGAAGGAAAAGGCGATCAAGGAGGCATTGCATCACTTTGGTATGATTTTGTAGATGCTTTTTGAAAGAAGTTGCAGATGGCGGTCGGCACCAAATGATCCCTCGCTATCAAGCTGTCTAAAGGTGAAACTGTCAGTATGAGAATGCTAATGAACGTGCGTAAAACACTGAACTGCGATATTGGGAATATCCGAAAGCTGATTTCTTTCCAAGAAGGCATCGTTGAATAAGAGGTGGATGGTATGTCGGCAAAAAAGAAAAACATAATTAGCAAGGCTAGCCCTCACACAATAAAAAAATTTGAGCTGATAGAGGAGTACATCAAATCGTGGGCACAGAAGTTGCTGCTGACTGAGTCTTGCAATGGGCTGATCTTTATAGACTGTATGTGCAACAGTGGTGTATACACCGACGATGCCGGGCGATTGGTGAAAGGTACAGCAGTACGCGTCTCAGAAGCACTTAGGGAAGCATCAAGGACCTATACGGAGAAAAATATACACATTTACTTGAATGACAAGGATAAAGCGCGCGTAGATGAGCTAAAAAAGCATCTTCCACAGGATGAGCGCAATTTTAAGATTGTCACCTCTTGTGGTGATGCGCACGAGCTACTCCGAACTATCGGACCACAGTTATATGGAACTGGGCACCTGCATTATTTCCTGCTCTACGATCCGTATGATGCGACTATTGACTGGGAAGCGCTTCTGCCGTTTTTTCGTAACTGGGGTGAAGTTATGATTAATCACATGGTTTCAGATCCGGTGCGGGCGATCACAAGCGCCAAGAAGAAGACGACAAAGGCAAAGTATGAGAACACTTATCTGGAAGACTTTGAGAAACTGGTGCCTTACGGAAGTGACAAGAAGGCCTATGAGGCTAGAGTGGAAGAAATCATAAATTCACTGAAAGGAGCTCGCAGGTACTACGTATCGGCATTTCCGTTCTATAACACGCAGAACTCGCTCGTCTACAATTTGATTCATTGCACGAGCAACAAGGAGGGCTTTAAGCTCTATAAGAAGAGTGCTTGGAAGGTATTTGGCGCACAGTCCTCTACCAAGCACTCGGTTGAGAACAGGCAGTTGTCATTTAACCTTTTCGGTGAGATTGCTGAAGAGGAAGATGAAAGCTGCTTGCATGTTATCGATATAGCGAAATACCTGCAGCGCAGCTTTAGAGGCCGAAAGCAGGTGCCGCTGGATGAGATGTGGGAACTTTTGGATAACCACCCGATTTTCCCGTCAGAGGGATTTCGTAATGAGGTAAAGAGCGATCTTACCGATTTCTTTGGCGCGAAGATTGAGCAGATTGTGAATCCTGATACAGGAAAGAAGGAAATGGTGATCTCTTTCTCTTCTTGAGATTGAGTTTCAAATAGATGAGGTGATTGGAATTTATGGCAACGTCGCAGAAATTTGGTGGCAATTGGACTGAGGAGAAGTTGAATATCTTCACCAGCTACCTGGACGCATACCTGATTGCACTGCAAAATCAGAAGTTTAAGAAGATTTATATAGATGCCTTTGCTGGAACCGGTGAGATCGAGACCAGTGACGGCGGGCAGTTTCTTGTGGGCTCTGCTAAGCGTGCACTGGAGTCTGAAAAGAAGTTCGATCATTACTATTTCATAGAAGCGGACTCTCAGAAGGCAGGAGAACTTCAGAATATGATAAACTCCGAGTTTCCGCAGATGAGGGGAATTGTTACAATTTACTGCGGCGATGCGAATGATAAGCTCGCGGAGATTATTAGCAACGTAGACTGGAGATATAACAGAGGATTGCTGTTCTTAGATCCATATGCGACGCAGGTAAATTGGGCTACGCTTGAAAATGTAGCACAGACGAAATCGATAGACGTATGGTACCTGTTTCCGTTCTCTGCACTTGAACGTATGCTGCCGAAAAACGGAAAGTACGATAAATGGGAGGATTGCATAGATCGATTGCTTGGAGATGCCGGATGGAGGAAGGAATTCTATAAGAAAGATCCCCAGATGACGCTTTTTGACTTGTTCCCGGAGCCCGGACAGAGCGATGGCGAACGGATGGTTAAGGACGCAAATCCAGATCACATAAAGGAGTATATCCTCTCTCGGCTTGGGACAATCTTTCCATGTGTGTCAAAGCATGCGCGGATTTTCAGGAACAGCAGGAACTCGCCGATGTTCCTATTCTGCTTTGCCATTGCGAGTGAGAGTCCGAAAGCGCAGGGACTTGCACTGCGGATGGCAGACTACATATTAAAGAACAAGTAGGCGGAGGATGAAAGCACCTTGAAGACGATAAAACGAAAATCCATGCTTTATCAAACAGGGGTAGAGTATGGTGACTACACAATGAATCACGTGCAGGGGTGTGCACATGGGTGCAAATATCCATGTTATGCATTCCTGATGAAGAAGCGATTCGGGCAAATTAAGGATTACGAGAGCTGGCTTGAGCCAGTGCTTGTATCAAACACGCTTGAATTGCTGGATAAAGAGATACCGAGGCTCAGAGATAAGATTCAGTCTGTGCAGCTTTGCTTTACCACAGATCCGTTCATGGAAGGATATCCAGAGGTGTCCCAGATGAGCATTGCGGCTATCCGAAAACTGAACGAGGCCGGTATCAAATGCACTACATTGACGAAGGGATTGCTTCCCATAGAATTGGCGGAACTTTCTCCGGAAAATGAATATGGGATCACGTTGATAACGCTGGATGAAGCATACCGGGAACAGATGGAACCGGGAGCTGTTCCCTGTGCAGACCGACTGGCAGCGCTGAGAGCGCTTCACGAAGTTGGTTGCAAGACGTGGGTGAGCATAGAACCGTATCCAACACCGAACATGATAGAGCAGAATTTACGCGAAATCTTGGAAGCTGTAGCATTTACCGACAGGATCATCTTCGGCAGAACGAATTACAGCAAGACAGCAAACGCCTATGAAGGACAAAGGCACTTTTACAATGAATGCGCAGCAGAGGTGACGGCTTTCTGTCAAGAGCGCGGCATTGATTATCACATAAAGGAAAAGACGATCACAGAAGAATGAGGTGGAAACAGTGGCGTTATTACAAGACTTGATCCGGCAGATCAACGATCCAACACTCAGGGATAGGATTTTGCAGGAAACAGATAAACTAATGAAACAAAAAAAGTTCGGGCTTGTGTTTGAAGAGCATCTGCCCGAATGCACGCCACTTCATGATGTTCCAATCCGTGTCGGTTCAAAAGTGGCGTTAAAGACAGGCTATGTCAGCGATATTTATATGGTCATAAAGCTCGATGGGAACGAAGCTCTCTGCGACCGCAGAGAGACGCATGAGAAAGTAACTTTCCAGCTGGATGAGATTGTCGCTATTGCAGAATTTGGCGAGCCGATCTATCCCACACTAAAACCGCTGGATGCAGTTCAGAACGCTCCAGATAGCGACCTTTGGCATACGCTGATTGAGGCGGACAACTACCACGCGCTCCAGCTGCTGGAATACCTGTACGCAGAGAAGGTGGACTGCATCTACATCGATCCACCATACAACACCGGAGCAAAGGACTGGAAGTACAACAACGATTATGTTGACAGCTCTGATGCTTACCGCCACAGCAAGTGGCTCTCCATGATGGAGAAGCGCCTGAAAATTGCGAAAAAACTTCTGAATCCGAATGATTCCGTCCTTATTGTTACCATTGATGAAAAGGAGTACCTACATTTGGGCTGCCTTCTTGAGGAGATTTTTTCTGGGAAAACGATGCAAATGGTTAGTATAACCATTAATCCCTCTGGAGCAAAGCGAGATAATCTATTTTCGCGCTCTGATGAATATGCGTATATTATTCTCTTTGGTAACGCACAAGTGGTACACCCGAAAGGAAATGGCGATGAACGAGAAGTAAGATGGTGGTATTTACGCAGAACGGATTATGCCTCCAGAAGAGGGACTATTAAAGGAGGTGTGGCCCAATTTTATCCAATATATGTTGATGATAAGACAATGAAGATCATTGCTATAGGAGAGGCATTGAAACCAGAGCAACAAAGAGTTAATATCCCAGCTATTGAAGGTGCTACTCCTGTATTCCCCGTTAGAGACGATGGAGTTGAAATGAACTGGGGAATAACAAGGGACTCTTTACAGAAACTTTGTAAAGAAGGCGTTGTAAGAGTTTCTCCAGGAAGCAAAAACCAACCATATGTGTTTAGATATTTAAGTGCTAATTATGTTGATAAAATTAAAAGCGGTCGATGGGCCGTACGAGGTCTACGCGAGGATGGAACAAAAATAGTTGTCGAAACAGAAGGTAAGGTTACAAGAACGACAACCGTATGGCAAAACAAAAGTTATGATGCGGGACAATACGGAACATCTGTACTTGGCGATATAATAGGAAGCGGTAAATTCACTTTCCCAAAATCGGTGTATGCTGTAATGGATACACTCAAGTATTTTATTGCAAATAAGAAAAATGCTCTTGTTGTTGATTTTTTCGCAGGATCTGGTACAACCATGCATGCTGTCAATCTGTTAAATTCGATAGACAATGGTCATCGTCGGTGTATTATGGTAACCAACAATGAAGTTTCAGCGGATGAAGCAAAAGCGTTAGATGAAAAAGGATATAGGCCAGGAGATAAGGAGTGGGATAGACGCGGTATTGCTAGGTATGTCACATGGCCTCGAACGGTTTGTTCCATTAAGGGATGCAATATTGATGGCAAACCTCTCGATGGGAACTATGGATGTAACGTAGAACAATATACCGAAATTGACGGGGAAACCATTAATCCCGAAACTGGAAAAAAGATTCGAGGAAAAGTATATAAAAAAGAAAAAGAACCTGCTTATCCTGAATTAGCGGATTTGAAGATGTCTGATGGATTCAGAACCAATGCTGTGTTCTTCAAACTGAGCTTCCTCGACAAAACCTCCGTTGCTCTCGGCAGGCAGTTCCGTGAACTGCTTCCGGTGCTCTGGATGAAGGGCGGAGCCATTGGTAAGTGCCCAGCTCTTGAAAATGATGATCTCCCGAATATGCTGATCTTGCCGCAAAACAAAATGGCTGTTCTGGTAGATGAAATATATTATTCAGAGTTCGATGCCGAATTGAGCCAGCATCCAGAAATCCAGGCAATCTTCATTATAACGGATTCAGAGACAGCATACCGGTCGATGATCCGTACCTATGATGGCAAAGACTGCTATCAGCTTTACAGAGACTATCTGGATAATTTCAGAATCAATACGGGGAGGTAACCATGAGAGTAGAATTATTCCCTTTTCAGAAAAGAGCGCTTGCTGATATCCGTATGAAGACTGCGGAGGCAATGGGTAGCTACCACAGAACACATGCGCCGCAGGTGGTTTCCTTTACTGCTCCAACCGGAGCCGGAAAGACCATCATTATGTCCGCGCTGATTGAGGCTATTCTTTTCGGTGATGAACAGTATATGGAGCAGCAGGATGCAATCATCGTCTGGCTTTCGGATTCGCCTCAGCTGAACGAGCAGTCAAAGCAAAAGATCGACTCCAAGGCTGATAAGATCAAGTTGTCGCAGTGCGTTACAGTTTCCGAGGAATCCTTTGATAAAGAGGTATTTGAGGACGGTCATGTTTATTTTCTGAATACGCAGAAGCTGTCGGTCACCTCCAAGCTAACGAAAAATGGCGATGGCAGGACTTATACAATTTGGCAGACGCTTGCAAATACTGTTCGGGAAAAGAGCGACAGGCTGTACTTTATCATAGATGAAGCACACCGCGGCATGCAGGGACGTGAGGCCAGCAAGGCCACGACAATCATGCAGAAATTTATCAAGGGTAGCGATGAGGATCATATTCCGCCGATGCCAGTGGTGATTGGTATGTCTGCGACGACTCAACGGTTCAATGCTCTGGTTGAGGGCACATCCTCAACCATACATAAGTCCATTGTCACAGCGGATGAAGTGCGGGCGTCCGGACTTTTGAAAGACCGCATTGTCATCACTTACCCAGAGGCCGGTGCGGTCAACAACGATATGGCTATCCTGCAGGCGGCAGCAGACGACTGGAAGGAAAAGTGGGAACATTGGACGCAGTATTGTTTTGAGCAGCATTACGCCTATGTGAATCCAATTCTGATCATCCAGGTGCTAAATGGAACCGGAGGTAAGCTGACCGATACCAATCTGGATGATTGCATCGCAAAGATCGAGGAGCGGACAGGATTCAAGCTGGAAAACGGTCAGGTAGTCCACACCTTCGGAGGAACAACTGCCTCCCTTACGGTAAACGGGTTTGAAGTACGTTATGAGGAACCTTCTCGTATCGCAGATGACCGAAATATCCGTGTTGTGTTCTTTAAAGAAAATCTGTCTACAGGATGGGATTGCCCAAGGGCAGAGACCATGATGTCCTTCAAACACGCGAATGACGCTACCTATATTGCCCAACTTCTTGGACGCATGGTCAGAACTCCGATGCAGATGCATATTCAGGTCGATGATGTCCTGAATGATGTGCATCTGTTTTTACCGTATTTTAACGAGGAAACGGTCAAAGATGTCGTGGAGGCATTGCAGAGCACTGAGGGTGGAGATATTCCGACAGACATATATGGCGAGTCACTATCTGGAAAACGCTTCGAGACACTAACTGTTAAACCGAAGAAGAAAATGCAAATGTCAATTCCGGGACAGATGACTTTGGAGGTGTTTGCAAATCAAGGTACCGAGGCGCCAGCTTTGGTATCCATAACGGATACACAGGGTGCACCTACTCCGGTACAGCAGCAGACACAGATTCCGGATGTAGCAGAAGTGACACCCGCACAGCCTACAAATGCCTTCCAGCAAATGAGCGCCGATAGCACACAGACCGTTCAGACGGATGTTAAACCGACAGCAGATGCTCAGCCGAGCGCAGTTACTGCACCCGAAACTATGGCTCCAGATAGCCAGCAGGAAGAAGTAGAGGATTTATTTGACCGTGAAGCGGTTATGAAATTTATCAATGATGCCGGCCTGCTTTCTTATAATGTCAGAGCGCTCCGGATTAACGATTACCTCAAATCGCTATATCGGATGGCACACCTGCTTAGTATGTCCAAGCTGCACCGTGAGGCAATCAGAGAGGTGCAGGATGAGATTGTCCAGATGATTCGTGATTATGTGGAAAATCTGAAAGCTAAGGGCAAGTACGATGACCTCGTGCAGCAGGTGAAACAGTTCAAGCTTGCCACGCAGATTTTTGATGTGTTCGGCGAGACTGTGGACAACTATTCTGTTCATGATATGTTTACGACGACCGATACAGACATTGAACGCCAGTTCCAGATTGCCGATGTGAAGTTGGGACGCGAAGGCATCGGTATGGCATACGGCAAAAAGTATGGCAACTTCAGCGACCTCACGGCTTTTAAAGTAGACGTCATCCTTTTTGTTGCTGACGAGGACTGCATGAACAGACTTCATGCCTATGCGGAAAATCGGTTCCACGAACTAAATGATAATTATCGCAGATATATTGCCACTATCGACTCAGAGAAAATCCGCAGAGATTACGACAGCATCGTCTCTGACGGTGATGTGGTCAGCAAGCATAACTTCCGTCTTCCGGAGACAATACAGGTTCCGCATGAGGCCGGTGGCAAAGAATACCGTGATCACTTGTTCGTTAGTGATGCCACAGGAACAGCAAAACTGAAGCTAAACGGCTGGGAGGCTGATCTTATTGCAGAGGAAGAAAAGCGACAGGATTTTGTCTGCTGGATTCGCAATCCTTCCAGAGCGTCATGGGCACTGTGCATTCCATATGAAATCAACGGAGAGATTAAACCGACTTATCCCGATTTTATCATAGTGCGCGAAGATGAGCATCTTGGCTATGTGATTGATATCCTTGAGCCACACAGCGCAGACTTTAAGGACAATCTTGGAAAAGCTAAGGGTTTTGCAGAATACGCAAGGCAGAATCCGGGTGTCGGTAGAATCCAGCTCATCCGTATGGGTAAGGATGCAGCGGGAAGAACTCAGTTCAGACGACTGGATATGTATAAAACCGCAATCCGTGAAAAGGTTTCTCGTGCGATAAACACAGATGAGCTAGACCATATCTTCGATACAGATGGTGTCATTGAGTAAGAATCAAAATATCTAGGCGTCTTCACAACTTCTGCAACTTTGATACTTTTGTGGTGAAGCTAGGTAATAACCAAACGAAACCTTCCGCAGATTTCATCCAATGTGAAGATGAATTCTGCGGAAGGTTATGTTTTAGGAGGCTATGAATGTGCAAGTTGTGATAGTTGTATCTTCATAGGTGACTAAAACGAGGGGTGTCCAGAGGGGCGCAGCTCCTTGGCGCTGGGTTTCCAATAGGGGCGAGAAGCATCCCTGTTGGCACACGATTTTCCGCAGGAAAGTCTAGTGTGTTATACCTTTGCTTCCGGCTGACGCAGGAAAGGGGCTGGCTTCGCCATCTGCTGTACGGGCAGATAGCGGTTGGCGGACACTTTTCTGCGTCAGTAGGACAGGCGGATTTTGTGACACCAAGGTGACACAAATGCAGGATTTTTGAAAAGCAAAATCCGACTGGCCGGAGAAGGAAGCAGAGGTATATACAGCCCTCGTCCCGCCGCAGCGACACACTAAAACCACCACGGAAGCTCCAGCCAAAGGTTGTCCATCGCAGTATCTTCCAATGTCTTTGCGCGACTCTTCCGCAGATTGAAATGAATTGCGCTGCCAATCATCGTATGCTCCACATCGTCCGTAAAGCCATAGCGGTACAGCAGATAGGCTTGCTCACGCTCGGAAAGTCTGCCCAGACCCTCGTACAGCTCTCGCATGGTTTCTTTGTCCACATAAATCTGTTCCGGAGATTTGACAGTCGGATCAGCAATGGCTTCAATGCGCAGCAGCCGTTCCTCACCGGGAAGGATCTCATCCAACCGGATTTTCTGCAAGGCAAGTCCGTCTATGGTGCTGGTCATTCTCTGCTCATATTGGGAGAAAACATCCCGTATCAGGTCGGTCATGGCGTTGCGGATGAACGGTGCGGCATAAGTCAAAAACTTGATGCCCTTACTGCTGTCAAAGAGGGGAATGGCGGTCAGCAGACCGAGGTAGCCCTCCTGTTCCAGATCGCTGGTTTCTGTACTGAGGCCACTCTCTGCTAGATTGGACTTCATATAAATCTCATTGGCGGTTTTGCGGATGAAACCCAGATTGTTTTTCAGCAGAAGGTCACGAGCCTCTGTGTCCCCTTTTTGAGCCAGCGTACAGAGCCGCTCATTATCCTGTTTCTTCATCATCCTTCTCCTGTGATGAGGCTTGCTCTAAGGTAGTCTGGAAAAAGCCTGTCAACGCCTGTCCAAGCGTATTCAGCGCATCCTGATTGACGCCATCCAAGCCAGCCACACTGTCGATAATCAGATCAGATACCTGCTCCGGTGTAAGGGTTGGATTTGTCATATCCTGCCCTTTTGCAACCTCTGTAAACATTCTTTTGGCTTGCTCTGTGGTCATCGACTGAATGGCGGCAAAGTCGTTGCCGATTTCCTTTTTCACTTCCCTGACCGCAAGCATAAACTGATTCTCAATGGTGGCAAGGTCAGCTTGATAAACCGATGTTCTCAGATGCGCAATGTCCCTTGCGGCTTGTGCGCCAGCTTCCGTTTTTACCGTTTTCCGTGTCAGGCTGCTGATGGTTGTATATAACTGATTCTGCGCAGCATACCCGGCGGCAACCGTATCGTTAAAATACTGCTCCAATATGTAAGTCAGTTCAAGAAAACGTGGGCTTTCCAGCAGATAATTGACCACCTGAGCATTTGCTTTTCCAGCGTAGAGATTCCTTGCCGCCTGTGCAGATAAACCCAGCTCGTCAATGGCGTAATTCTTTTTGTCAGGGACATTGGTTATGCCCAAAAGAAAGTCAGTGGAGACATTAAAAGCTCTGGCAATACGAATGATATTTTCATCTCCGAGCTTGTCCGTCTTTCCGGTCAGAAACCGACTGAGCAGACTGTCGCCACAACCAATTTTCAGTGCAAGATCTGTCTGAGATACCTTGTAGTATTTCATCAGATCGGCAATCCGTTCCCGGACAGTACCGGGTAAAAAGGTGTTCTCCATTGCTTATGTCCCCCTTTCCTCTGTCGGCTTTTTGATATACTTCCCGCTTCGGATTCTGGCATCGGCAGGCTTCTCCGCATTCTCCGGGATAATCCAGCGGCTCCCTGCCCGCTGTGCGCCAGTGATGCGCCCCTCATTACAGAGAACGCTCACTCGCCGGTGTGAGATACCCCATTTCTCTGCTGCTTCAAAGGTTGACAGGTATTTCATGCGCATTCGCCCTCCTTCCCCAAAACTAACTTTATTATATTCAACAAGTGGAATAATATCAAGGCATATCCTGTGAACATTCGCCGTCCTGCAATTTTTGCATTTTTGCAAAAATTCAGGGCGGCTTTTTCTTTTTTTGCGGAAATGCCGGATTTTCCGGCTCACCCCGTTTTTCTCCGTATATTCAGGTGACAAGAGGAAATTGTCAAAAAAATTACGGAGGTATTTTGTATGAATCTGTTTGAAAGCGTCAAGGCAGCGGTCACGGTGAGACAAGCTGCCGAACACTACGGTTTGAAGGTCGGGCACGGCAATATGGCCTGCTGCCCCTTCCACAATGACCACACGCCCAGCATGAAGCTGAACGAGGACTACTTCTACTGCTTCGGCTGCGGGGCTACCGGTGATGTGATCGATTTTGTGGCAAGACTGTTCAATCTAAGCAACTATGGGACGGCACAGAAACTGGCGTATGACTTTGGGATTGACCCGGACAAGCCACCTGCTGCGGCAGCTCTGAGAAAACCGAAATACCCGCAGGCAAAGGCGTTCCAGAAAGAAGAACTGCATTGTCGGCGGGTGTTGTGCGATTATCTGCATCTTCTGGAAAACTGGAAGGTGCAGTACGCACCCAAAACACCGGAGGATACCATGGATGACCGCTTTGTGGAAGCCTGCCAGATGCTCGATTATATCGAGGATCTGGCAGATATTTTAACCTTTGCGGAGTTGGAGGTTCGTGTGAAAACCGTGGATATGCTCCAAAAGGACGGCATGATCGACCGGCTGGAAGAACGCCTGAAAAGGCTCGAAAAGGAGGTGGATGCCCGTGACGAAGCGGAAATCGCTTGATAGGAATACTCCCATCTGGTTTGATGGTACCAATATCAATGAGGCGCTGTTTTGCGACGAGTTTCTGAGCAGTCGCAAGATTATCTTTGCCAACGGTGCATTTTTCACGCCGGACGGCAGGGTGACCGACGATCTGCCGCTCCGGGGCGAAATCTATGAGGAACTGAAATGCTGCGCCGTAAACAACATCCCCCGCAAGATCACCAACATTCTGGAAGTAATGAAGCTGGCGGCTCATGTAGAGGACTTTGCGCCGGAGACTGACAAAATCCATCTGGCAAACGGCACGTTGAAGCTGGACGGCAGATTTACCGGGGGCAGACCGGACATCGTGCGGAGCAGACTGCCGGTAGCGTACCGCCCGGATGCCCCAGCACCTACTCTCTGGCTCTCCTTTTTGGATGGATTGCTGTATGCGGAGGACATTCCTACCTTGCAGGAGTTCATTGGTTATTGTCTGATTCCCAGCAACAAAGGGCAGCGCATGATGGTGATTAAGGGAAACGGCGGCGAAGGAAAATCGCAGATCGGCGCTGTGCTGGGTGCGCTTCTCGGCAGCAACATGAAGGACGGCAGTATTGGCAAAATTTCCGAAAACCGTTTTGCCCGCGCCGACCTGGAACACATTCTGCTGTGTGTGGATGACGATATGCGGATGGAAGCGCTGCGGCAGACCAACTACGTCAAGTCCATCGTGACCGCTCAAGGCAAAATGGATTTGGAGCGCAAGGGCAAGCAGAGCTATCAGGGTTGGATGTTTGCCCGCCTGCTGGCGTTCTCCAATGGCGATCTGCAAGCGCTATATGACCGAAGCGACGGATTTTACCGCCGCCAGCTTGTACTGACCACCAAGGAAAAGCCTGCGGGGCGGGTAGATGATCCTGATCTTGCCGAAAAAATGAAAGCGGAGGTCGAGGGTATCTTCCTGTGGGCGTTTGAGGGTTTGCAGCGGCTTGTTGCCAACAACTTCAAATTCACGGAAAGCCAGCGCACACGGGATAACCGGGAGGCAGTCAAGCGGGATAACAACAACGTCTTTGATTTTCTGGAATCCGAGGGCTATATCCGGCTGAAGGCAGACTGTACCATCAGCTCTAAAGATTTGTACGAAATTTATCGGATGTGGTGTGAGGAAAACAATCTGACACCGTTAAAGCGCCGCAGCTTCAGCGAGAGTGTGATTGCGAACCAGAGCAAGTACAATCTGGAATACTGCAACAAGATCACCAACGCTGCCGGACGGCGTGTATGGGGCTTTTTCGGTATTGAGGCGATTGCAAAACCCAATATAAACGGGTTTTCTGATGTCTCAGAGCGTACGTACGTACCGGAGGAATGGCGATGAATTTTCTCGACGTCGTGCCGTGTACGTATGTACGCAGCGTTTCTCTTCAAACACCGCCATATGAAAAAACTGCTGGGTTTACTGCTATATTTTGGGGTGAGAAATCAAGCCATGTGAAATTCGCAAATTATTTGACTGATGGCAGAAGTGGTTTCACGGAATCGTGCTTCTCGGAACAGCAAAGCAGATGCGCGGAAATATGGGAAATCACACGGTTTAGAGCAAAGCCACACGGAGCAGAAAAGTCGATAGGTGTCACCTGTGAACAGGACTTCATAACGGCAATTCTGAGCGGATTTGACAGCAACAGATTTTTTCGCGATACAGCGAAGTGGATGCGCCGGAGAACGAACCGGCTTCGCTTTTTTATTATCTGAGTTTTGGAGGGGATTTGAATATGAGTGTACGCAATGAAATCAAGGCGCAGATCATTCGCGCCGGTTTTACCATGCAGGAAGTTGTTGACCTGTTACATGATGAATATGGCTGGTCGGACAGCGTTTCCAATTTGTCCGCCAAGTTGCAGCGGGAGAGCATCCGCTATAAAGAGGTCGTCGAGCTTGCCGACGCGCTGGACTGCGACATCGTGTGGGTGAAGCGAGGGGAGCGCCGATGAAAGCACAGTACGCCATTCTCCGCTTTGCCAAGTACAAAGGGTCGGAGATTTCCAATATTGAGGCGCACAACGAGCGCACCAAGGAAATAATATATCCGAAAGAGGCGGAAACGGTCAAGGAGATTTTCCGGCTCTACACAGAGGAAGGACAGAGCATCAGCTACATTGCAAAGAAACTTAATGATGAAAACATCCAGCGTGAGCAGCGCGGAAATGTGAAAATCTCTGGCTTTACAGACAGAACCGTCCGTATCATTCTCAGCAATCCGGTTTATGCAGGTATGATTTCCTACGGCCGCCGCCATACGGTAAAGGTTGAAGGAAAGAACAACGAAACGAAGGTCGTAAAGCAAGACGATGAAAGCAAGATTATTCTTGTGGATGGCGTGCATGAACCGATTGGTAACTTTTCGTTACTGTTCACTCAGCAGTGAAACACTTGCTGTTTCGCTGCGTAAGAAAGT
>ERZ773148.1811-NODE-1811-length-17336-cov-3.431514_pt1 | contig 17336 bp, 9 predicted proteins | sample MGYA00580846_ERZ773148 | MGnify/ENA primary metagenome ERZ773148 (study PRJEB29015, sample SAMEA2737879) | human gut metagenome | biome: human gut; feature: human-associated habitat; material: faeces | place: China | collected 2012 ... | reverse complement strand
ATCTTTTTTCCAGCGTTGGAAACTTTATTTTCCAGCGTTGGAAACTTTGCGTTCCGTAAAAATGTACTGAACATGACCGTCTCACGGCCTGTTCTGTCGGCGTGTTCACGGGCGAGGGCGAACATTTGCGGGTTTGCGGTGGAAGCAAAACTACTCAGAAGTACGCCCGTTGAGAGGAGAATGAAGTAGTTGCGATTCCACGCAAAAAGCGTGCAGGCCAGCACTCCAAATAAGCAACATAGCAGAATCAGTAATTTACGGTCGCCTTGTTTATCGGAGTGCCTTGCCAGAAATTGACTGACCAGAATTCCCATAATAGCGCTACCGGTGAAGAAAAAACCTACCATTATAGGACGGGCTTTCAGTTCATCTGCGAGGAATATACTTAGGGTAGGAGTCTGAAGAGCGCCCGCAATACCCGTCAGAAAGGCGACAAGTAAAAATGCCGCGGCAGTGAGATCAAGTATTTTTGATGGAGTGGTAGCCGTTTTTTGCATTCTTCTGAATCACCGGGCGAAAAAATATAACTGAGTTACAAATAAGTACCAGTCGAATGAGTATTGTATTAAGAATTTTTGAGTATCGCTGATACAACCAGAAAGCAATGCTAGCGCAATATTATAGGGCCAGCAATTGAGATTATTAGTAAAAGCATGTTAAGAATTAATTACCGAATTTATATATTAATTATAGTAAGGCAATGAGCTATTTTTGATAGTAAAAATAAAACAAGTTGATTTGATATATTAAATGAACAAATTAATCTTGATGGCAGTCTGATTATTGGTGAAGTTTATAGTCAGTTTTTTTCGCCAGCGGTTAAAGAAATAGAATAGTCGTATAAAAAAGGGTGTTCTGGGGCGAGTAAAACAACATCTTCACCTTAATGGCGATACAGTTGGCTGAGAGTCAGCAGGGGGGCAAATCACCTGCAAATAAACACGGCGCATACTGGCGTGAATATCGCGGATGCGTTCGAGGACAGAAGAACCGACAGGCGGATTCTTCAGCCGCTCATCGTCCATCACAAAACCTTAGACCAGGTATTCCTGAAGCCGATTGAATATTGAGCAGTAGAAAATATCTGGATTGACAGTATTACAAGGGGTTGGAGAACGTCAGGAGAGGCATTTTGGCGGAAGATCACAGGAGTTGAACCTGCCCGGGACCGCTGGCGGCCCCAACTGGATTTGAAGTCCAGCCGCCTCACCGGAGACGACGATCTTCCGCGCCTCGATTGCTACATGGAGGCGGGGCGCATTATAGCTACTTCCTTGAGTTTCTACATCCCCCAGATCAGTTTTTTCCGCCTAATACACGCAGCGTATTATCACGAAAGCATTATAGTTCATATAAAATCCATATTTTACAATGATATATGAGCGGAATTAACGCTACCACGATCACATAAAACAAGAATCATAAATTAATAACCAGATATCGGAATATTCGCTCTCACAGGGATGGTTTACAAAATGCGTTATCGGTCTCAGCACCCCTATAGCATCAAGGAAAAGCAGATGAAGAGTGAAGTGTTGTCCGTTAAAGAGAAAATTGGTTATGGCATGGGAGACGCCGCCAGCCACATTATTTTCGATAACGTAATGTTATATATGATGTTCTTTTATACCGATATTTTTGGCATTCCTGCCGGATTTGTCGGAACCATGTTTTTGGTCGCTCGTGCACTGGATGCGATTTCCGATCCTTGCATGGGGTTGTTGGCCGATCGAACGCGCTCTCGCTGGGGTAAATTTCGTCCGTGGGTACTGTTTGGCGCACTGCCATTCGGGATCGTCTGTGTACTGGCCTATAGCACGCCAGATCTCAGTATGAACGGCAAAATGATCTATGCAGCAATTACTTACACCCTACTTACCTTACTTTATACCGTCGTCAATATCCCTTACTGCGCATTGGGTGGTGTAATCACCAATGACCCGACTCAGCGTATCTCGCTGCAATCCTGGCGTTTTGTGCTGGCGACCGCGGGAGGCATGCTTTCTACTGTTCTGATGATGCCACTGGTTAATTTAATTGGCGGTGATAATAAACCACTCGGTTTCCAGGGCGGTATCGCGGTCCTTTCCGTGGTGGCATTCATGATGCTGGCATTTTGTTTCTTCACCACTAAAGAACGCGTTGAAGCACCACCTACAACAACGTCTATGCGGGAAGATTTACGTGATATCTGGCAAAACGACCAGTGGCGGATTGTCGGTTTACTAACCATTTTCAATATCCTGGCGGTGTGCGTACGCGGTGGGGCGATGATGTATTACGTCACATGGATTTTGGGCACGCCGGAAGTGTTTGTCGCTTTTCTCACCACTTATTGCGTGGGTAACCTGATTGGTTCCGCACTGGCAAAACCTCTGACCGACTGGAAATGTAAAGTCACTATCTTCTGGTGGACGAACGCCCTGCTGGCAGTGATTAGCCTCGCGATGTTCTTTGTTCCCATGCAGGCCAGCATCACTATGTTTGTCTTCATCTTCGTGATTGGTGTGTTGCATCAACTGGTGACACCTATCCAGTGGGTAATGATGTCCGATACCGTCGACTACGGCGAGTGGTGCAATGGTAAACGCCTGACCGGGATCAGTTTTGCTGGCACGCTGTTTGTGCTCAAACTGGGGTTGGCCTTCGGCGGCGCTCTTATCGGCTGGATGCTGGCTTATGGCGGATATGATGCGGCAGAAAAAGCGCAGAACAGCGCCACGATTAGCATCATTATTGCGCTATTCACGATTGTTCCGGCGATCTGTTATTTGCTGAGCGCGATTATCGCTAAACGCTACTACTCACTCACGACGCACAATCTGAAAACCGTTATGGAACAGCTGGCTCAGGGTAAACGCCGTTGCCAGCAACAATTCACCTCTCAAGAAGTGCAGAACTAAGGAACGGCAATGAAAATTAGCGATGGAAACTGGTTGATTCAACCTGGCCTCAATTTGATTCACCCGCTTCAGGTGTTCGAGGTTGAACAGCAGGATAATGAAATGGTGGTCTATGCTGCCCCCCGTGATGTGCGTGAACGTACCTGGCAGCTTGATACGCCTTTATTTACGTTGCGCTTTTTCTCCCCACAGGAAGGTATTGTCGGTGTGCGGATTGAGCATTTTCAGGGGGCGCTGAATAACGGTCCTCATTATCCGCTCAATATTTTGCAGGACGTGAAGGTCACAATCGAAAACACAGAACGTTATGCTGAGTTTAAAAGTGGCAACTTAAGCGCGCGTGTCAGCAAAGGTGAGTTCTGGTCACTGGATTTTCTGCGCAACGGCGAACGTATTACCGGTAGTCAGGTGAAAAATAATGGCTACGTGCAGGACACGAATAATCAACGCAATTATATGTTTGAGCGGCTTGATCTTGGCGTTGGCGAAACAGTTTACGGTCTGGGAGAGCGCTTTACTGCCCTGGTGCGCAATGGCCAGACGGTAGAGACCTGGAACCGGGACGGCGGCACAAGTACTGAACAGGCGTATAAAAATATCCCGTTCTACATGACTAACCGTGGTTATGGGGTACTGGTCAATCATCCCCAGTGTGTCTCTTTTGAAGTGGGATCGGAGAAAGTCTCCAAAGTGCAGTTCAGCGTTGAGAGTGAATATCTCGAATACTTTGTTATCGACGGCCCGACGCCGAAAGCGGTACTTGATCGTTATACCCGCTTTACTGGTCGTCCGGCGCTGCCGCCCGCGTGGTCCTTCGGCCTGTGGCTAACCACTTCATTTACCACCAACTACGACGAAGCGACGGTAAACAGCTTTATCGATGGTATGGCGGAACGCAATCTGCCGCTGCATGTTTTCCACTTTGACTGTTTCTGGATGAAAGCCTTCCAGTGGTGCGATTTTGAGTGGGACCCGCTGACTTTCCCTGACCCGGAAGGGATGATCCGCCGCCTGAAAGCGAAAGGACTGAAAATCTGCGTCTGGATTAACCCCTATATCGGTCAAAAATCCCCCGTCTTTAAAGAGTTACAAGAGAAAGGCTATTTACTCAAACGCCCGGACGGTTCGCTATGGCAGTGGGATAAATGGCAGCCAGGTCTGGCGATTTATGACTTTACCAATCCGGATGCCTGCAAATGGTACGCCGACAAACTGAAAGGTCTGGTCGCGATGGGCGTTGATTGCTTTAAGACCGACTTTGGCGAACGTATCCCAACTGATGTTCAGTGGTTTGACGGTTCCGATCCGCAGAAAATGCATAACCATTATGCGTACATCTACAACGAACTGGTGTGGAACGTGCTCAAGGACACCGTTGGTGAGGAAGAAGCTGTCTTGTTTGCCCGCTCGGCCTCCGTCGGTGCGCAGAAATTCCCGGTACACTGGGGTGGCGATTGTTACGCTAACTACGAATCAATGGCGGAAAGCCTGCGCGGTGGTTTGTCTATTGGCCTTTCAGGTTTTGGCTTCTGGAGCCACGATATCGGCGGCTTTGAAAATACCGCTCCGGCGCACGTTTACAAACGCTGGTGCGCGTTTGGTTTGCTCTCCAGCCATAGCCGTTTACACGGTAGCAAATCTTATCGTGTGCCGTGGGCCTACGATGATGAGTCCTGTGATGTGGTGCGCTTCTTCACGCAACTGAAATGCCGCATGATGCCGTATCTGTATCGTGAAGCTGCGCGTGCGAACGCGCGGGGTACGCCGATGATGCGGGCCATGATGATGGAGTTCCCGGACGATCCGGCTTGTGATTACCTTGACCGTCAATACATGTTAGGCGACAACGTGATGGTTGCGCCGGTGTTCACTGAAGCGGGCGATGTGCAGTTCTACCTGCCGGAAGGTCGCTGGACACACCTGTGGCACAACGATGAACTCGACGGTAGTCGCTGGCATAAACAGCAGCACGGCTTCCTGAGTCTGCCCGTTTATGTGCGTGATAACACTCTACTGGCGCTGGGCAACAACGATCAACGTCCCGATTACGTGTGGCACGAAGGCACGGCATTCCACCTCTTTAATCTGCAAGACGGGCATGAAGCCGTCTGTGAAGTGCCCGCTGCTGACGGTTCGGTGATCTTTACTTTAAAAGCAGCACGTACTGGCAACACGATTACTGTGACTGGTGCGGGCGAGGCGAAGAACTGGACGCTGTGCCTGCGCAATGTTGTGAAAGTAAATGGTCTGCAAGACGGTTCGCAGGCTGAAAGTGAGCAGGGGCTGGTGGTGAAGCCTCAAGGGAATGCGCTGACAATTACGTTGTAATCTATTGATGGAATGCCGGGTACGTCTGAGTCGTACCCGGCGAGATTGATGTTTACCGCACCGGCTCCGTCGATGTAACTTCACCGCTGGAAACGACGCCAGCATTCATGGTTTGAGTCACTTGCTGCTTTGCGGCGTTCACGGCATGCAATTGCCCGCTAACCGTAGGTTTCAACGGGACATTGGCCTGAATATCGCCACTGGCGGTAAGCTGAATATTGCCGTCGCCAGTCAACGGTAATTTAGGCCATCCCCACTGTTGCAAAATATTCACCGGCACACCGCGTCCATTCAGGCTGATATGTGTCTGACGTTGTGGCGTTTGTGAAACACTGGCGGTGGCTTCCAGAATGCCTTTTTCAGTAAATGCACTCAGTTCGCTGATATTCACCGTGCTGCTGTTGGCGGTCAGCGCCAGCGACGGGCGACGAACATCAACACGATTGAATGTCGCGGCGGCGGCATTCAGATTCGCCGAGCCACTCCAGACGCCCCATTTATGATCGGTAACCAGCGTCAGGTTGGCACCGTAACCATCGAGCGCGGTGAGCTGCCACGGGAAGTCAGGGTCGATATCAATGATCAGATTGCGGCTGGCGCTAAATCTCTTCAGTTGCAGGCTGTTTAACCAACCGGGTGTCGTTTCCATCCACAACTGTTGCCAGTTTTTCGGCAAGGTATATTCCAGCCCGGCAATTGCCGCATCATCAAGGATCAACGTTTTCCCGTCACGCAGCCAGTTCCCTGACGTTCTGACCATACCCCCTTCCCAGCGGCTGGTGAACTGGCGCAGCGCTACGCCCTGCGGGGAAAATTCCGCGTTTATAATCGGGTCAAATAAATGCAGCGAACCATAAATGAACTCGCTAGCGTTCATCGACAGTTTGCCTTCTTGTGTCTGCCAGTCATCTTTACTGAAGGTCATGTTGCGCAAGCTGAGATCGAGGTCGGTCACCGCCCAGTCCGGACCTTGCAAACGAGCATCGATCACTTCCAGGCGACCAATCTGCAACGACGGGACAGAGCGTAATGGCGCAAAGAAGTCGGTTAGCGATTTTTCGCTTTGTAGACGGATATCCGCCATGCGCAGGTTTTCCACTTGCCAGCTGCCGTCGGCGTTACGCTGCGCGTTTCCGGTTAATGTCCCGCGCGCGATGTCGGCACCCAGGTTAGTCAGCGTAACGCGATCGTTATCAATACTGCCTTCAATCAGTACATTGGTGGCAGGAACATCATTGAGCGAAAGCGATCCGGCACTAAACTGAATCTGCGCCTTCGTACCCAGCACTTTACCGGCTTCTGGTGACCACGGAACCACGCCGCCATTTACCCGCTGCGCGCTCAGTTTCCATTCGCTATTCGGGCTATTAAACGCCATATCACGCAGTTGCAGACGATCGGCTTTGAACGGTAGCGGCGCGGTCTGGTCGGTGAGATTCAGCGTCCCGTTTTCCAGCAGGATGGTATCGACATGGCGTGGTTCGGTCAGTTGCCGACTGCTTAGCGCAATGTCGACACTTTTTGCTACCAGGGTCGCGGGCTGACCATCACGACCAAACGTGACGTTCTCCAGCACGATATGAGATGGCGCGGAAAAACGGTGATCCATCGCCCCGAAGGCCAGATGATAGTCGCTATTCTCGGAAACCCATGCGCTGATATGTTCTGCTCCCCAGCGGGTTTGCAGAAGAAAATAGAGGCCAGCGATCACCACTAACAGAGCGATGAGAATGTAGAGAAGCAGCTTCCCAATAAATTTCATGGTCTTCCATCCCGTGAAATGCACATAAGGGAGTTATGCACGATTTACGCGCAATCCTCAAGGCGGGAATGGTGAAAGAGGTGAGACTGCGGCGGTAATTATCTTACCGCCGCCAGTGAATTACTGTTTTTCTGGTGGGAAAATCAGATTCAGCACGATGGCAGTAATACCGCCCGCGGCGATCCCGGAGGAGAGCAGGTTTTTCAGCCATTCAGGGGCAAACTGCAAAATCAGCGGCTGCTGAGACACGCCCAGACCAACCGCCAGCGACAGCGCGATAATCAGAATCCCCCGACGGTTCAGCGGCTCACGAGAAACGATACGCACACCGGAGGCGGCGATGGTGCCAAACATTACAAGCGTTGCGCCGCCCAGAACCGGTTCTGGAATGTGTTGTACAAAACCGCTCACTGCCGGGAACAGACCCAGCACGATCAACATCAGCGCGACGACAAAACCGACATAGCGGCTGGCAACACCAGTCAACTGGATCACTCCGTTGTTTTGCCCGAAGCAGGAGTTCTGGTTGGACTTGTGGAACTTGAGCAGGTCGTAGGCGCGCACGCCGCCCTGCTTGGGGTAGAGATCGCCCTCGTAGGAAACCACGATGCGGTCGGCGTCCGCATACTGCACCAGCCCGTCGGCCGGAGCCACAATGCAGGCGCCGGAGTCGCGGGCAACGTCCACTTCCATGCCCGTGCCCACCAAGGGTTTTTCCGAGCGCAGCAGGGGGACGGCCTGACGCTGCATGTTGGAGCCCATGAGCGCGCGGTTGGCGTCGTCGTGCTCCAGAAAGGGAATGAGCGCTGCCGAGATGGAGACCATCTGGCTGGGCGAAATATCCATGAGGGTCACTTCTTCGCGTGGGCGCATTTCCACTTCGCCCTTGACGCGCACGGTGACGAATTCGTCCAGCAGATTCCCCTGAGCGTCCAGCCTGGCGTTGGCCTGGGCCACCACCTGGTCGCCTTCGCGGCTGGCGTCCAGATGTACCACATCAGTGGTCACGCGGCCCTCGCGCACTACCCGGTAGGGGGTTTCGATAAAGCCGTAGTCGTTGACCTTGGCAAAGGTGGTCAGCGAGACGATAAGGCCGATGTTGGGGCCTTCCGGCGTTTCAATGGGGCAGATGCGGCCGTAGTGCGAGGTGTGCACGTCGCGCACTTCAAAGCCCGCGCGTTCACGGGTCAGACCGCCGGGGCCCAGGGCCGAAAGACGCCTTTTGTGCGTCACTTCGGAAAGGGAGTTGGTCTGGTCCATAAACTGCGAAAGCTGCGAAGTGCCGAAAAATTCTTTGAGCACTGCGGCTACGGGCTTGGGATTGATCAGGTCGTGGGGCATGAGCGTGGAAATTTCCTGCAGGCTCATGCGTTCCTTAATGGCGCGCTCCATGCGCACCAGGCCGATGCGGTACTGGTTTTCCACCAGCTCGCCCACCAGGCGCACACGGCGGTTGCCCAGGTGGTCGATGTCGTCGGCCGGGCCGTGGCTGTCCTTCAGCTGCACCAGCACCTTGATGGCGGTGAGGATATCTTTGTCCGTCAGAATGCGGGTGTCGGCGGGCTCGTCCAGGCCCAGGCGCTGGTTGAGCTTGTAGCGGCCCACGGGCGAGAGGTCGTAGTAGTCCGCGTTGCGGAACAGGTTGTCAAAGAAGCTGGCGGCGATTTCGGCCGTGGGCGGCGAAGAGGGCCGCAGACGGCGGTAGATCTCTTCCTGTGCGCGCTGCTGGTCGGGGATGCGGTCCAGGGCCAGGGTATCGCGGATGGAGGAGGAGGTGTCCGTGCCCTTGGTGTGCAGCACGGCAAGCCGCGTGATGCCCGCCTCGCGCAGGCGGTCCAGCAGGCCGGGGGTGATTTCGTCCGCGGCTTCGGCCAGCACTTCGCCGGTTTCGGGGTTTACCGCGTCTTCGGAAAGGAACATGCCGTCCAGGGCGTCGGGGCGCACTTCAATGGCCTCGATGCCCGCCTCGCAGATGAGCCGCCAGCCGCGTTTGGTGATGGGCTTGCCGGCGCGCACAATGACGTTGCCGTCGGGCGCGGTGATGTCGGCGTAGGCGTTGTCCTTGCGATAGAGATCCTTGCGCACTTCCCAGAACAGGGTGTTGTTCTGCTCCAGCCGGTAGTGCTCGGTGGTGTAGAAGTACTCAAGGATATCCCGCTTGCTCATGCCCATGGCCTTGAACAGAATGGTGGCGGGCATTTTGCGGCGGCGGTCAATGCGGACGTAGAGGATGTCCTTGTGGTCAAAGTCAAAATCCAGCCAGGAGCCGCGCATGGGGATAACCCGGCAGGAGTAGAGCACCTTGCGGCTGGTGTGCGTTTTGCCGCCGTCGTGCTCAAAAATGATGCCGGGCGAACGCTGGAGCTGGTTGACGATGACCCGCTCTGTGCCGTTGATGATAAAAGTGCCTTTTTCGGTCATCAGGGGCAGGGTGCCGAAATAGATATCCTGCTCCTTGATGTCGCGGATGGTGCGGTTGCCCGAGGCCTCGTCCGTGTCGTAGACTACCAGGCGCACCTTGATGCGCATGGGGGCCTCGTAGGTCAGGCCTTTGGAAATGCACTCGGCCTGGTCGTACTTGGGCTCGCCCACTTCGTAGTTGACGAACTCCAGACTGGCAGTTTTATTAAAGTCTTCAATGGGGAAAACGGTACGGAACACGCCTTCCAGGCCCTCGTCGGGCTTGCGGTCCTCTACCGGCAGGCCTTCCTGAAGGAATTTTTGGTAGGAATCTATCTGCAGGTTGAGCAGATGGGGGATAGGGAGGGAAATCTTGATTTTGCCGAACTGTTTGGTGAGCTGGCCCATGGGTACCTCAAGTAGGTAGGCGGTTCGCCCCGGCTGCGCATCTGCGCTCATGGCGCGCCGGTGGGCAAAAAAAACGTGCGGTTACGACACCCTGAAAGCGTAAGGGCACGGTGTGGAAGTAAAGTTTGCACCGGCAGGGCGAAAAAAACCCATCCCTGTCTGCGCAACAGGGCTTGGGTTGGGGCGTTCGCCTTAAAGTGTAATCCGATGCAGTGTGTTGTAAAAAATCAGAAACGAAGCCTCCCGCATCGTCATTGAAGGGGGATACATAATCGGAAAATTTACGCTTGGCAAGTCTTTTTTGCAAATATTTTTTGTGGGGCGGGGCGTGCCGCCGCAAACCGCTGTGCAGCCCGCGTCGAAAAATGATGGGCCATAGGCTGTGCCGCGGGTGCCGCCAAAAGGTGCAGCCCGCGTCGTAAGGCTGAGGACGGTCGCCAGGTGTCGGCTGCTGCGCTGCCCTTTGCGCCCAGGCCGACATAACCGGCCTGGGCGCAAAGGGCAGCGCATGACGGGGACGACCCCGCCTCCGGGATTGGCGTGGCCCAACGGCAGCCCTTGCCGCGATTAAGGCTTTTCAACGTTGCCATGCCCTGGCTGTTGTGTAAGCAGACGTCCACCGTGGAGGCGCAAGCAAAATTTATTTGCGCGGGTAAGCGCCGGAAGCAAGGTGCCCTAAATTTTGAAAATGCATATTCTCAAAGGCAATCCGCGTTATGGGGCGTTTTTCAAAATGGATTTTTCTTCTGCATTCAATTCCACGGTGGTGTAATAGTATTTGCTGGAAAGTTTTTTGTCCTGAAACTCAAGGCAAATACCGCTGAGAAATGGAAAACTTGTATATGAAATATTTTGTTTATCCCCTTGTGTTGTATGAACGGTAGCAGCGCCAAGTTTTTTTAATACTTCATCCAGCGATTCGCCGTATTTTAATTTTGAGTACTCATATACTATTTTTTCTGATGTTAGTGTATTGCTCCCAGTTCTATTCATCTGTGTTTTAAAAGGAAAATCATCGTTGAATTCGAATTTTTCTAAAATTCCATCGCTGTTAAAAACAAAGCTCGCTGTTTTTTGCTCGACTTGCATCTCTGCAACCCCGGAAAAAAATCCATAACTTTTTGTTTTTCTGTCCCAATATGCATACATATATGTATATTTTGAATCGTCACGCACTAATTTCGCTGTGGGTTTTTTGAATTTTTCTAGTATGGCTATATTCGAGGTTTTTCCTGGTTGTGCAAACTGGCTGATACTTTCCCGAGATTCATATTCTATTGTTTTAGCTATTTTTGAAGGTCCAATAGTACATCCTGAAACAATAAGTATAATAAATGCGGCTATGGCTGTTTTCATGTCTTCTCCTCAATTAATCCAAAAAAGTTTTTTCTACTGTGGTGCTGAGGTCTCTTGCAGCGTCGACGATAATTGTTTTCCATCCGCCGATTCCGCCAAACAGCCCCTTATGTAGCGCTTTACCTGTGGGAATCAGCGCAATAATTTCTCCGGCTTTTACGCCGCCATCCTCTTTCACGGCCGCGCATAATTGCGCGTTTATTGCTATTGCCGCATCAAACGAGTTTGTAAGCTGTCCGAGAAAATATCTGCCGGCGGCATTCCCCGGCTCATACCCAAGGATGTTTACCAAGATCACATAGTGGTTCTTTCCATCGCCGTCTTCCGCCAAGGCGCCTATCTCTTTTAGCTTTTTTGACGCTTCTTCCTGAAAGATTTCCCCCACTGCAATTTTTTCTTTGGAATCCGCGTCCTCGTAAAGCGTTTTGCCCACCACAGAAAGATAAAATGACGCAGGGGCCACTACTTTTTCTTTTGCATTTTTGTCCAGCAGTACTGTTGTTTTTGCCATGCAGCCAGCCACAAGCAGTGCAGTCATGATGCCAAGCAGGAGTTGTGTGAAACGCATGGTTTGTCTCCACAGCAAGATAGGGGTTGGGGACGGCGCGCAGGCCAGCCTGGGCGCGCGCCGTCCGTTTGAGGGCTAAACCATATCTATGCCGGTTTTTGCGGCGGCGTCGCTCATGATTTCCAGCGTGCGCTGGCGTTGGCGCTCCACGGCTTCCATCTGCAGAACCTTGGTGGGATACGCATCGTACGTTTCCGCAACCTGGTCCACGGACACCGGCAGCACTGCCGGTGTGGCCTTGGGCGTTGCGGGCGTCGGCTCAACGGCCGTGGCGGCGGGCTGGGCCGGCGTTTCTTTTTGCGGCTGGTACCGTTGCCGGTCGTTTTGGGCCTGTTCTTCCAGCGCCTGGATTTCGTTTTTGAGGTCGGCGATGGCTAGCGAGGCGCTGGCTTCGGGCTGGGCGGCAGACTTGCCGCGTTTTTGTTTGGGGTGTTTGCGCACCTTGGCGGCGGTCTTTTTTTGTTGCTTCAGGTGTTGGGCGCGGCGTTCATCCACCGTGGGGAGCGGTTTTAAGGACGTGTTTTGCTGGGTGGCTTCAGCTTGGAGCGCCGTGCGGAATTCGGCGTCGCGCTGGGCAAGCAGCAGTTGCGAATCGCCGGTAATTTTGCCCAGCTCTGTAATGCCGGTGCGGATTTCCGCATAGCGTTTGGCGTATTCCTCGCGGGTTACGGTCTGTTCCGCCAAACCTTTCTGCAGTTGTTCAAATTCCTGAATATAGCATTTAAGGCTTTGCAGAGCGGCCAGTTCCACTTCCGTGGCGTTGGCCATATCTATATCCATGCTGCGTTTATAGGCCAGCAAGCGCTTCTGGTCGTCCTTGATGCCCTGAAGTTTCGCCATGGTGTACCCGGTGGCCGCGCCCGAAAGCCCGCCGGCCACCCCGCCGGCCAGGGCGTATTCCCACTTGCCGCCGGAGAGTAGAAAGCCCAGAAGCGCGCCCCCGGCCGCGCCGGCTATGGCGCCGCCCGCGGTATAGCCCACGGTGCGGTTGCGCAGCGAGACTTCGGCGTCGTGCAGCTGTTTGAAAGGCGCATAGCACTGCGGGTAGTACTCGGCGTTTATCTTCGGCATGGCGGTGTGCGGCGCGCAGCCGACGATTGGGATGAAAAGGCACAGCAGCGCAAGGGTCAGAGGGAGGCGCAGGGCAGACATAACAATCTCCTAAGTGTTGAGATAGGGCAGCAAGCGGTCCAGCAGCCAGGCGGGAAGGATGTCCTGCAGGGTTTGCCGGTCGGAACGTTGCAGGCTGTCGTCCTGACCGGCATGGATATGTTTTTGCAAGACGGTGAGCCGTCGTCCCATGTTTTTGCTGAAGCCGTCCTCATGGGCGAATTGGATGCGCAGGGCTTCAAGCTGTTGCAGCAGGCGCGGCAGGTTCATGCCCCCAGATGCGGCAAGCATGTTTTTGTAGTAAAAAAGCGCCCCCTGGATGCCGAAGACAAAGCCTGTAACCTGTTGGCGCATATTGTTCATCTCCGCTGCCTGGGCCTGTTTTTTGTGCGGCGACAAGGATTCATAGGCGTCCATCAGCTTGATGAGCTGGTAGCAGCGCGCGGCGTAATTGGCGATGGTTTCCAGAGAAAAGGTTGCGCCCAGCAACATTTCGTGCATCATGCGTTCTTCATTGGCATTAACTTGCTCGTGGTACAGCGCGGCGACTTGTTCCGCTTCCGCCAGGCGGCGTCGCAGTGCCGGGTTTTCTACCTCGCGATAGACTTCGCGGATGATTACCCGGACGTCCTGGCGCTGGGTGGCCTGCGCGGCGTGCGGGGCGCGGCGTTTTTCCCATTCCGCGCGCAGAGCCGCCAGCCTGTCCCTGGGGGTAAGTATGGTGCCCAGACTGATGCGAAAGCCCAGGTCGTCCCGGCGCTGGGCCCGGCCGTCTATGTAATAGCTGGCTTCAATCCGCCGGCCCGGGTGCAGGCTGTTTTCAGAAAAGGCCCGCCAACTGCCCCCCTTGATCACAAAGCCTCCCTGGTTGCCCATCAGGCGGCCTGCCGCCACCAGATGAAAGGGGGTTTGGACCATTTCTGCGCTGTTCCCCAGCATATCGTAAAGTACCAGAGGGTTGGGCTTGCGTGAGCCAATGGGGGCAAGGCCCGTAAGGGTAGGGTCGTACTGGGCGGCAATAATGTATTCGCCCATGGCGGTGCCTTGGGGCACGGGGTACAGCCGGGTGCGTTCCCGCTCCGCCGGGCTGACCCGGTGCCCGCCCCGGGCGGCGTATTCCCATTCCGCCTCCGTGGGGAGGCGCACGTAGGAAGAGCGCTTTTCCTGCGCAAAAAAAGGCAGAAATTCCGGATGGTTTTTCATAAGCCATTCGGAGTAGCGCCGGGAAAAATCCTGGGCCTCAAACCAGGAAATATCCGTTACGGGCCTGTCGTCGCCCGCCTGGACGGCAAAGGGCGCGTCCTGTTCCATAACGGCCCGCCACTGCCCCCTGGTGACCTCATATTTGCCAATAAAATACAGGAAGGCCCGCAGGCCGTTTTGGGCCGAAGCGGCGCTGGCCGGGTCCGCCTGGAGCCATTCCGACAGCGTATTACCCCAGCTGGCGGGGATGTCGGCCAGCTCAAAGGGCGCGTTGACGGAGGCCGTGTAGCGCCGTTCTGCCCAGGCCGCGTCGGGCGTTGCGGGCGCGTCGGTCTGCGCCGTGATGCCAAAAGGCTGTTGCACGTCATCCAGATAACCAGCTGCGGGCACGCATACAGGGCGCAGCGTCATGGTCAGCCCACCGGGCATGGGCAACGCGATGTCGCCGGGCGCCGGCCTGGGGTTGGAAATCCGTTCCAGGCTGGGCAAATCGCTTTTACCGGTCAGCTGCAGGGTCAGGCCCGTCCGGGGCAGGGCAAGAAGCAGGCCCAGGGCAGCCAGCAGAACGGCCAGGGGGGCGGAACGGGCGGCATCAGGCGTCACGGCGCAAGACCTCCGCAGGCTGCAGCGTGAGCAATTGGCGGCAGGCAACTCCGCCGCAGAGGCAGGCCAGGAGAAGGGAACCGGCGTAGAGCGGCAACACCTGCGCCCCAGGCAGGGCACAGGCGCTTTCTCCGGATTCCAGCCAGGGGGCGGCGGCCAGATCCAGAAGCGCGGCGGCGGCCGCGTAGAAAAGCAGAGAGCAGGAAGCCGCCAGCAGCGCGGTAAAGGTCATCTGCAGCAAGGGCAGGGCCAGCAGCTCACGGCGGCTGAGCCCCATAAGCGCGCCCTGGGCAAAAAAAAGGGCCTTGCGGCGCACATTGGCCACAGCGAGACTGGCCAGAGAAAAGGCCATGCCTGCCAGCGTAACGCCGCCTACAAGCAGGGCGGTGAGGGTCAGCGCCTGCTTGAGATCCAGAATGGCCTCCACTTCGCGGGCGCAGGTATAGGCGTCTATACCCCGGCGTTTGAGGGCGTCGCGTATGGGGATGACGGCCTCAAGGCTGTCCACGTACATGCGAAAACCGGCAAAGCTGCGGGCGGCGGACGTGGGCGCTTTTCCCGGCCAGCCGTGCGCGGGCACGGCAAAGCCGTCCCTGTAGCGCTCCATATCCAGCAGCAGGGGCAAGGGCAGGTAGACGCGGTTTTTCCAGTCCGCGGCATCGGGCAGGACGGCGTGGACGCGCACCGGGAGCGTCACGCTCTGCAGGCGGCCTTCCTGGCGGCGGGTGATGCGGAGGTTCAGACGGTGGCCCGGCGTCACGCCCGGCAAAGAGCGCGCCAGCTCTGTGGTTATGACCGCGCCGTCCGCCGGCGGCGTTGAGGCGTAGCGTTCCAGCAAGGGGTCTCCCCTGGCGGTGGGGAGGACGTCCGCCGCCAGCGGAGAGTGCCCTGGGCGATCGATCAACACGCTGCTTGCCAGGGTGCGGGTGAGGGGCACAACAAAGGCCACGGAGGGCAAGGCGGCCAGGGCGGCCAGGTCTTCTTCCATATAACGTTGGCTGCTGTAGGGGTTGACGGCCAGGGCCGCGGGGTTGTCCAGCAAGCGTTGCGAGAGGGTGCCCACGATTCCCGTACGCAGGCCGCTCAGGATGATCAGCGGCGTGAGCGCGGCGGCAAAGGCCAGTACCGCGCAGATGGAGAGCGAACGCTCGTGGCGAAAGTCTCGCCAGGCCAGGGCGCAGAGCAGGGCGGCCCCTTTGCGTGGGGGTACGCGCCGCTGCGGCGGGGGGGCGGATTGCGCCGCTGCGGCGGGCGGGCCTGCGCCCTGCGGGGCTGCGGCATTTTTCTCCCGCGGCGGCAGGTCAAGGCTGTAGTGGATTTTTTCGGATTCGGCGGCGGATGCAGCCTTGGGCGCGGCAGCGGGCTGTTGCCGCATGGCGCACGCGGGGATGCCCGTGGCGGCGAGCAGGGCGTGGTCGTGGCTGACTACCAGCAAGGCCGCCCCGGACATGCGCGCGCCTTGCCGCAGCAGGGACATGGTTGTCCGCGCGGCTTCTGGGTCCAGAGCCGAGGTGGGTTCGTCGGCCAGGATCAGCCGTGGTCGGTGGGCCAGGGCCCTGGCCACGGCGGTGCGCTGGCGTTCTCCGTACGAAAGGGTTTCGGGCAGGCTTCGGGCCACATGACGCAGGCCGAGGAATTCCAGCAGGGCGTCCACGCGGCGGGCTGTTTCCGCCTGAGAGGTCTGCCCTGTGAGGCGCAGCGGCAGGCCGATATTGTCCTGCACGGTCAAAAAGGGGTACAGGCCGCCGGCCTGGTGCACAAAACCCAGATAAGCGCGGCGGAGGGCGTAGAGCTGTTGCGGGCTGTGCGCCCAGAGGGCGGCCAGATCGCAGGCGCGGTCTTCGGCGCGCAGCACAAAGCGCTCGGCGGTGGAGGGGCGCGTCAGCAGGACCAGCATTTCCAGCAGGGTGCTTTTGCCACAGCCGCTGGGCCCGGTTATGCCCGCAGCCTCGCCGGGGGCCATGTCCAGGCGTGTGATGCCGGCGCAAAAGGCCGGCCGCCGGGCCGTATGGCACTTGTAGAGATTGCGGATTTCCAGCAGCGGCGGCGTCATGCGAAAGCCCAATTTTTAGGGTAACGAGGTCAGCGGCACGCGGTACAGGGCCTCGGCGGGGTCGGCGGACCCAAAGGTTACCCAGTTGTCGGCGTCGTTGTGGTATTCCGCATAGAGGCGCAGCTTGGCCTCCAGCGAGTAGATCAGTTCGTCCTGCTCACGCGCGCTCATGGCCAGCCAGCGTTCTTCAGTCAGATTCATTACCTGGCTTTTGTACGGCAGTCCGGTCAGAAATTCCGGCAGCAACCCCTGGGCGCAGAGGTTGTCGTCTGCGGCGCGCTGCAGGCGTTCCGGGTCGCGCAGGGTCTGCGACGAAAGCGAAATGACGCGCTGGAAAAGGTCTCTGCTGTCTGTCATGCGCGAGGCGCGGGCGGCATCGATAAGCAACCCGATCTGCCGGGCCAGGGTATTGAGCTGGTTTTTGTTGAGCAGGACGGCGGCCATGAGCGCGTCGGTAGATTTGCCTTCCACCAGACTGCCCAGGTCTTTGTCCGCTACCCAGGCCTCCATCAGGCGCGGGGCGGTGGCTTTTTGTCGCTCGCCGGCGAACTCCAGATAGGCGGCGTAGCCCAGGGCCTGGCCGATATAGGCGGCCAGGGCTTCCGGATCGGGCGCGGCGGCCACAGCCTGGGGAGCGGCGGG
>ERZ773148.1806-NODE-1806-length-17366-cov-4.029750_pt1 | contig 17366 bp, 6 predicted proteins | sample MGYA00580846_ERZ773148 | MGnify/ENA primary metagenome ERZ773148 (study PRJEB29015, sample SAMEA2737879) | human gut metagenome | biome: human gut; feature: human-associated habitat; material: faeces | place: China | collected 2012 ... | reverse complement strand
TACTTGGCATGTGTCAGGTTGTAGGCTTCACTTTCACCGGGAATCCAACGGTCGAGATGATGCTCCTTGACCTTGCCGCCATTGACAAAGGCGTACATGGCTTCGGCGTCATAGTAACGGCTCACCTTGTCCAGTGCCTGGAACATCAGACTGAGTCCGACATGCTTGTAGCCGGCACCGAGTGTCAGGGAATACATGTTCTCCGGCACGTCGCTGTGTCCGATGAAGGTCTCGTCGCGTTCATCGATGAATCCGTCGCCGTTCATGTCGCGGTACTTCAGGTCACCGACCTTTACATTGCCAAAGGTGGAGACGGGGAAGTCCGGATTGTCGAGGTCTGCCTGGGTGACAAAGCCGTCACAGAGCAAGCCGAAGTACTGTCCGATGGGGTGTCCTTCCCGTTTGCGGTATGTGGTCTTGGCATCCGGCTCGTCCATGTTGAGGATTTCGTTGTGGGCGTGTGAGAAGGTCAGCCCGATGTTGTAGTTGAAGTCTTTGCCGATAGTGTTGCGGTGGTTCAGCTCCAGTTCGTATCCCGAGTTGCGCGTCGTACCGAGGTTGCCGGCTGCCATCCAGACTCCGACCCATTCGGGCTTGGTGAGATACTGGGTGAGGATGTCGTTACGCTTTTCATAGAACACATCGATGTTACCGCCTAGCAGACCGTCCCACAAGCCGAACTCCAGTCCGATGTTGTACTTGTGTGCCCGTTCCCACGTGACACCGTAGTTCGGGTATTGGCTTTCGTAGATGCCTGTCTGTCCGGTTGTACCGAAGTAGTAGTCGTTGTTCAGTTGGGTCCACTTGGCCTCATAGAGGAAGCGCTGTTTGGCCCCGTTTACCTGATAGACATCGTTACCTACCTCTCCGTAGGAAGCACGCAACTTCAGGTTGTTGAGCCATGAGGTGTAAGGCTGCATGAACTTCTCCTGTGTGATGCGCCATCCGAGGGAGAAGGCGGGGAAGAAGCCGAAGCGCTTACCTTTCATGAAGTTTTCCGAACCGTTGTAACCGAAGTTGAACTCCGCCAGGTAGCGGTCGTCATAGCTGTAGGTGACGCGACCGACGAGTCCCTGGTAGCGTTGGGCCAGTTCTGACTGATAGCGGTAGTCGTTCTGCATGTAGAGCAGCATCCCCGTGACGTCGTGTACGCCGAACTTGCGGGCATAGTTGAGTTGGGCTTCCATGTAGAGCTTGTACTCCGATGTCGACGAGCGTGAGTTGGTCAGTTCCGTGTCGGTGTTGAACTGGTTGTAGGCGTCGAATGAGTCGTAGCGGTCACGGTTCTCCCACGGCAACTCATAGGTAGCAAAGCCCCGGGAGTAGAGATTGCGGTGGTAGTTGGTGTAGTCGAACGATACCATGCCTTTGAAGTTCAGCTCTTTTGTGAGCCAGTCGAGTTTGTAGTCAAGGATGAAGTTGGTCTCGTTGATGGTCGTCACGGCACGGTAGTAGCCTCCTTCGGCGAGTGCTGCCACGATGTTTTGCTGGTATTGGGAGCTTCCGCCATAGAGCGTACGGGTCGTCTCGCCGTTCTGCACTTCGTAGGCAACGGGGAAGAGCCATCCCGGCGTATGGTTCAGCTGGTAGAAGATGTTGCTGTAGTTGCTGTCCTCCGACGAGTTTGGACCGCGTCGTTCTTCGAAACGGGTGCCGAAGTTCACCGAGAACGTCAGGTCCGTGGTCAGAAAGAAGTCGGTGTTTGCACGGAAGGCATAGCGACGGTAGCTCGGGCTGGACGAATTGCCGTTGACGTCGTTGCTGAGATTCTTCACCAGTGAGCGCTGGTCATACAGTTCGGCAGAAGCATAGTAGCGCATCCGCTTCGTTCCGCCGCGTACACTGACGTTGTAGCGTTGGGCAGGCGCCGAAGACTTGAGTACGCTGTCATACCAGTCCACGTTGGGATAGAGCATGGCGTCCACACCTGTCAGCTCGCCTGCACTCGCCTTGCGGTACATCTCCAGGTCGGAGGCTGAGAACTGTGAGGGCAGCCCGTCGTTTGCCAGTGCTTCTTCAAGAAGTGTTACCGACTGGTAAGAGTTGAGGTAGGTGTCCTTGCGTGTGGGGCGTTGTTGCTGCCAGTTTGCCGTCAGGCTCACTTCGGGTTTCTGGTCCTTGCCGCGTTTGGTGGTGATGAGCAGTACGCCATTGGCACCGCGCACACCATAGACTGCCGTCGCAGAAGCGTCCTTCAGGACCGAGATGTTCTCGATGTCATCGGGAGCAATCTGGGAGAACGGACGTTCGATGCCGTCCACCAGTACGAGCGGTTGTGCGTCTCCGGCAAAGGTAGCACGTCCACGGATGTAAATCTTTGCATCGTCAGCACCCGGAGCACCTGACGTCTGTGAGGTGATGAGGCCCGCCACTTTGCCCGAGAGGGCTTGTGAGACATTGGCAGCGGGAGTAGAGAGCAGGTCGCGTGAGTCTACTTGTGCGATGGCTCCGATAACACTCTCCTTCTTCTGCTTGCCGTATCCCACGACCACCACTTCGTCGAGTGCTTCAGTGGCGTCGTGCAGGACAATGTTGAGTTGTGCCCGTCCGTTGACGGGTACCTCCTGTGCCACGTAGCCCAGGTAAGAGATTTGCAGGATGGCCTTGTCGCTGCTCACGGTGAGGGTGAAGTTTCCGTTGATGTCGGTGATCGTGCCGTGAGAAGTGCCCTTCTCCAACACGTTGGCACCGATGATTTCCACACCCTGTGGGTCTTTCACCGTTCCTGTCACGCGTATCTGTGCCGACAGGACGGTGCAAAGCGTCAGCAGTGACAGCAAGCCCAGCATCCTTCGCAGGGAGAGGGAGGCTGAGGCTGTCGTTGTGTTCTTTCCGTCTTTCATGTGGTTTTGTTCTTAAAGTTGGGTAAAGGAGGAATGCTTTCGGGGGCTATGCGGACGTTTGGCGGTCGTGGCAACGCCTCTCAGGCATTCCTTCCCGTGATTAAAGGTCTGGTTATTACTTGGTCATAAATGGATAGAAGCCTTCGGAGCGCATGTCGAGTGAGGCTCCTTCAAGCGTCAGGAACAGTCCGATGTCCGAAGAGCTGACTCCGTCGTAGCTGAAGGTATAGTCGCCCAGCGATGTTCCCTTGGCATCCGTAGCACGCACGGTAAGGCGGACGGTAGTCGCATCACGGGTGATGAACAGCTTGATGTATGCCCCGTTCATCTGCTTGAGCCACGTCTCAAAGTCATAGGTTGTCTGTATCTTGCTGGCGTCGTAGTTGGCATCGCCCCAGCCGTAGGCATCGGCACGAAGCACGAAATACTCTGCATAGCCGCTTTCGTCACGGTCTTTGCCGTTGGTACATACCAGCAGCCAGTTGCACCAGTTGGCAGACAGGTTCGTGTAGTTGTAGAATGTGTAGCCGAAGGGGGAAGCCGTGTTTCCGGAAAGTCGGGTGAACTTCGAGAACTGCGTCCAGAAGGCGGCTGAGCAGTCTTTCGGACCAATGCGGTATTCGTCGGCAGCATAGCTCTGTCCGGTATAGACTTCTTCGGGGTCAATCTTGAGGTAAGCCCCTTCGCAGGTGAGAAAAGCCCCGATGCTTTCGGTGTCGATTCCTTCCTGATGGTAGGAGTAGGTGTGTGTGCCTCCGGTAGAGTAGGTCACCTGTGCGGTGATGTCCACGCGGCTGCCGCTGCGCCTGATGGTCAGGTCGACCCATGCGCCGTTCATGCCCTTCTTGAAAGAGCCGTCGTCGAAGTTGAAGTCGTGGGTGATGTTGCTTCCTTGGTAGTTGCCGTCTCCCCACCCGTAAGCGTCAGCACGGAGCACGCAGTATTCGGCGTAGCCTCCTTCGTCGCGGTTCTTTCCGTTGGTCAGTACCACCAGCCAGTTACGCCAGTTCTCTGCTTCGTCGGTGTAGTTGTAGAAGCCGAAGTGCATCGTTCCGTCGCCCTTCAGTGTGACCAGGTCGGAGAAGGCGGACCACCACGGCGTGGAGAAGTCCTCGGCACCGATGGTGATGTACTGTCTGCCATCGTCCTGCGAACCGTTGTCTTTTCCTCCAGGTACGGCAATCTGTTTCTCGGTGATTTCGTTTTTGTAGAAGGTGATGTCGTCCACCCACATCTCGGTGGCGGGGGTATCGCTGCCATAGCCTACATATATATAAGGTACGTGAGTGAGGAAGCTGACTATCTTCCGGAAGTCGAAGGTAGTCTCCGTCTTGTCGATGCGTTGGTTGCCGTCGACGTAGACGGTATACCCCGTCTTCTGGACCTTCAGGGCGACATAGTGCCATTCTCCGGCAGGAGTAAGCATGCCGGTGAGTGTCTGGGAGGGATTGTTCGCTTCATAGTTGCCGTCGATGGCATCGTAGCACAGCCATCCGTTGGCGGTGAGATACAGCCGTTGTGTGCCAGTCTCGTTCTGGAACGAGAAGAGGGCACCTTTCAACAGCCCGTCGGTAGTCGTGCCTTCTTCCCCGTCGGTCGGAAGAGCCTGTTTGATCCAGAACGTCATGGAGACGCTTCCCACGCCTTTGGCTCCATCAAGCGGATTGGCAAGTGTGGCATAACCTTGGTTCAGGTGGAGCACTTTCCCGTGTTTTTCATCATCCGTGATTTCAGGTCTGGTGCCTCCTTCCGTCGTGTTGAAGGCGACCGATGCCGGGTCGAAGGCATCGTCTTCAAATGAAATGGCTGCCACTTGCTCCAGCTTGGGGAACACCTGATTGCCTGCAGGAGGGTCTGTCTTTCCCCAATCGTCTTGGCACGAGCTGAAAGCAAGGAGCATGGAGGAGACTGCCACGAGCAGCCAGCTCCCTTTCTGTTGATTCATCATACCAGTGTTTAAGTTTAACAGTTTGTTTGATTCGTAGTCTCTTGTTAAGAATTTACGGCGGTAAATGTAGGGATTATCCCTTGCCACGGGGTGGACAAACGGACTTTAGGGGTGGACTTTCAGCCAGGCATGGGTATTTTCGAACACGGAGAAGCACAGGACCGGTGCGGCGGGACTTCGTGTCTCCTCCCTCCCGGTATCGTTTCGTTGGACTGTCCGATTCCGTCAATCGGGCAGGTCCGTCCTGCCGTTGAGCAGGTCGCTGGGCTTGACCTTGAATTCCTTGCTGAAGCAGCGTGTGAAATACTTCGGGTCGTTGAAGCCGACGCGGTAGGCTATCTCGGAGATATTCATCGCGTGCGACGTGCGGTTGACCAGGATGAGGTCACGTGCCAGGTTGAGACGGTAGTTGCGGATGAACTGTCCGGCGCTCTGGCCTACCAGGTCCTGCAGTTTCTGGTTCAGGAGCGTCTTGCTCACTCCGACGGCTTCACAGAAGTTGCTTACGTCGAAGTCGGAGTTGGCATAATTGGCTTTCATTACCTCCATGACCTGGGTGATGAATTTGCGGTCGCCACTACCCGGTTCGATGGGGAGCTGGTCAACATTCATGGTAAGGGCAAACCTGCGCTGGTACCGGCGTCGGCTGTCAAGGATGTTTTCGATGCGTGCGAGCAGGAGGTTCTCATCGAAAGGCTTGAGCAGGTATTCGTCGACGCCGACCTTAAAGCTTTCCAGACGTGCCTGTTCGGAAGTCTTTGCGGTGAGAATCAGGAACGGAATGTGGGAGATGGCGATGTCCTCCTTCACCCGGCGCGAAAGTTCGATACCGTCCATGCGGGGCATCATGAGGTCGCTGACGATGAAGTCGACATGTTCGCGTGTGAGGACAAGCAGTGCCTCTTCGCCGTCGACAGCTTCGAGAACGCGGTACTTGTCGCGAAGGATGGAGCGTATGTAGTCGCGCATGTCCTTGTTGTCCTCGACGACGAGCAAGGTGAGGAGCTGACTGTCTGTTTCCGGGAAGGTTGCTCCTTGTCCCGTCGTGGAGGCAACAGGGAGGGCGGCAGTCTCGGACTGTTCCGGGACGAAGCCTGCACATTCTTCCAAGGGGAGGAGCAGACGCATGGAGCATCCCTTACCCGGATTGTTGCGGGCTGTGATGGTGCCCCCGTTCAGTGTGACGATGCGTCGACAAAGGTACAGCCCGATGCCGCTGCCTGAGTGCCCTTGTGCCGGGGCATTCATGTGCGACCTGGACTGGTAGAAGCGGTTGAAGATACGTTCCAGGTCTTCGGGCGGGATGCCACAGCCAGTATCGCTTACGCAGAGATAGAGCCAGCGTGCCCCGTCCTTTGCGGGGAGGACCGCGGCATAGAGCGTAATGGTCCCTCCGCCCGGTGTGAACTTGATGGCATTGCCCAGCAGGTTGGTCATGACCTTGCGGAGGGCATCGGCATCGAAGCTGACGCTGGTAGAAGTCGCCCGGTCAAGGCGGCGCAGCGTGATGTTCCGTTCCCGGGCGTATGCGGTGAAAGGCAGTGCCACCTCGTCGATGCAGTTCCGTACATTGCCCGGAGTGCGTACGATGTCCACCATGCCCGACTCCAGCTTGTGGAAGTCCATCAGCTGGTTGATGAGCGAGAGCAGGTACTTGGAGTTGCGTTCCACGAAGTGCAGCTGTTCGATGACCAGCGGGTTGCTGCTCAGCTTCAGGGCACGCTCGATGGGGTTGATGATGAGCGTGATGGGCGTACGGAACTCGTGGGTGATGTTGGTGAAGAAGGCAATCTTGTCGGCGGTCAGCTCCTGCACCTTGTGTGCCATGTGGGCGAGCTGTGCCTTCTGTGCGGAGATTTTCTCGTTCTTCTTCACGAGCAGCAGGTTCTGTTCGGAGAGGTCTTCTGCCTGTTGTTCCAGACGGAGGGTCTGTTCGTTCAGCTCTTTCGTGCGCTGTTCCACCAGGATGTGGAGCATCTGACGCTGGCGTTTGAGGTTGCGCACACGCCACCGGTACACCTGCCACACTGCCAGTATGAGAATGAGGAGAATGAGAAAGAAGAACCAGACCGTCCGGTAAAAATAGGGACGGACGACAATGGTCAGTTCTGCCGTATCTGCCTGTCCGTTGCCGGTCTGGTGACGCACTTGCAGGGTATAGGTCCCTGGGGACAGATTGGTGTAGGTGGCTGTGGGGCGGTGGCTGTCCGCCGTGACCCATTCCTTGTCAAAGCCCAGCAGTCGGTACTGGTAGACAGCGTTGTTCTCTGGAGCAAAGTCCAACGCGGAAAAACCGACAGAGAACGATTTTTCCCGTTCATGCAGGCTGATGCCGGCATTCTCTCCCAACTCCACCGGCAGGAGGGAGGAACCGGGTTGTACCTCCCGGTTGCCTACGACGAGGCGGGTGAAGCGCAGTTGCCCGGGTTGTGTGTGTACCACCGGAAGGTCGGGACTGATGGCGGTCAGTCCTGCGGTGTTGCCGAAGTACAGCTCTCCTGAATGTGACAGGCAGGCAGCATTCCAGTAGAACTGTGTGCTCGCCAGTCCGTCGTGTTCATCGAAGTTGGTAAATTCACCGTTCTGAGGGTTGAGGCGGGCCAGTCCGTTGTAAGTGGAGACCCACAGACAGCCTTGTCCGTCTTCCACGATGCCGAGCACCGTGTTGTTGGGCAGCCCATCCTTTGTGGAGTAGTTGGTGAAGCGCTCCTGTCCGTTTGGCGTAGTACGTTTGTAGATGCCGTAGCCGTTGCTGCCCAGCCAGAGAGTGCCGTCATGTGACTGGCAGATGCAGGTGATTTTCTCGAAGCGCATCGACGCCGGGTCGTCCAGCTTGTAGGTCAGGTGGCGGTAGCTGAAGATGTTTTCCGTATCGGTACGGGATTGCAGGTCGATGATGTAGACTCCGTCCATGCACCCCATCCAGAGTTTTCCTTCCCGGTCGATGAGCGAACCGATGCAGCCGCGTACCTCTTGAGGTACTACTCCCGGGAGCGGGTTGGTAAGTCGGTGCGTCCGCAGGTCATAGAAGTAGATGCCCGGGTTGGCGCCTATCCACACACCGTTGTTCCGGGCGTCATATTGGAGGGCGCCTATGAAGTCTATGGGCAGGGCAATGCCTTGCCGGGTACTGAGTTGCATGAGGGGGTGCTGCGGACGATGACGGTCGAGCACCGTGATGCCTCCTCCCCACGTCCCAATCCACAGATGGTCTTCCCCGTCGGCCGTGATGGCGCTGACGGAGTTGTGCTCCAGTGTTCCTTGCTGCATGGTGTAGTGGCTGAACGTGTTGCTGCCCGGCAACTTACGGTTCAACCCGCCTTCCACCGTGCCTATCCAGAGGTTGCCGTCGCGGTCTTCATGGATGGCATTCACCGGGTTGGGAGAGAGACTTTGCGGACGTTGGCTGTCATGTATGTAGTTGTTCACGGAGAGACGTTTGGCGGTGAGCTTGTTGAGCCCTCCGTTCTCCGTTCCTACCCACAGGTGCTGCCCGTCCGTGAGCAGGCAGTTGACAAAGTTGCTGTTGAGCGAAGGGGTACCGGCAGGAGTGCAGTCGGTGTTTACCCGTTCGAAATTGTCCCCGATAGGATTGTAGACGTTCAGCCCACAGAGTGAGGCGACGATGAGCTGCTTCTGTTCGGTGACGGCCAGACAGGTCGTGAAGTCCTGTGACAGCGAGGTGGAGGTGTGGACATCGTGAGCATAGTGCTTCACGCTGTGATTGTTGCGGTTGTAGCGATAGATACCCCGATTGGTGGCAATCCAGACCTCGTTCTCCTTGCTGATGAGGTCCGCTACCAGTGTGCCTTCAGGCAGGTCGGGACCGGACGCGATGGGAGTGGCACGCAGCACTCCCGCAGCATCCGGACCGATGCGGCAGATACGGTTGCCGACGGCTGCCCATACCCTGCCGTCGCCGTCGAGGTCCTTGCACACGGCGTCCGTGCTCTTCCGGTCGGTGAGCTGCAGGGAACGGACCGACGTGACATTCCCCTTCGAGTCTGTCTTGATGCGGTGGAGGCTGTTGCCGGATTGCAGCCAGACACACCCCGTGGCATCGGTGGTGACGAACGAGGCTGGCTGACGCACCAGTCGGCGTGTCTGTTCGTGGCGCAGCAGGAAGTCGGACGTCTGCAGCGTGTGCAGGTCGATGAGGTCCGTACCTCCTTCAGAAACCACCCACAACCTGCCGGAACGGTCCTCGCACACACAGCGGATGAACTTGCTTTTCAGCTGACGGAAGGGAGAGTTGTCAAAGGTGAGGAATTCGTATCCGTCATAACGTGCCAGTCCCCCGCCTTGCATGGCAATCCACAGGAAGCCCCGACTGTCCTTGTACACACAGTCGACAAAGTTGTGGGGGAGTCCCTCACGCATCGTGATGTAGGAGATGTTGTACTGGCTGATGAAACTCTTCAATTCTTCCGCATGGACCTGCAGGGAGGCGGACAGCTCTGCAAGAAGGCTGCAGATGAAGAGGGGAAGACGGAACAGGATATGGTAATTGATGTGTCTCATGATGCTAGGTTCAGGCTGATGGCACTGCGGAGTACAAAAGTACGGTTTTGAGCGATAGAAACGCACCTTTACTGCTTAAAACTACCCAAGTTTTCGGAAAATCCTCCTGAAAAGTCCAAATGTCCACCCGGAGGCATCCGGGCAGGCTTACTTTTGCGAAGAAATCGAATCAACCTCACACATACCTATGAAAAGAGCAACAACCATTGCCGCGTTGGCGCTGGCGCTGGCAAGTCTGTCTGTACAGGCGCAAGACCATGAACTCGTCATACAGACCCGGAAGGTCGGTGCGGAGATACAGCCCACCATGTACGGGCTGTTCTTCGAAGACATCAATTATGCCGCCGACGGTGGTCTCTACGCTGAGCTGGTGAAGAACCGTTCCTTTGAATTCCCGCAAGCCCTGATGGGGTGGAAGACCTTCGGCAAAGTCGAACTGCACGACGACGGACCTTTTGACAAGAATCCCCACTATGTCCGTCTGTTCCCTGCCGGACATCCTCACAAACATACCGGACTGGACAATGAAGGCTTTTTCGGCATGGGAGTCCGCAAAGGGGCAGGATACCGCTTCTCGGTCTGGGCACGGCTCCCTGAAGGGGATGGACCCTGCAAAATACAAATACAGCTCTGCAATCCTGCTTCCCTGGGAGAGGAGCAGGTACTCGGTTCGGCTGAACTGACCATCGACAGCCGGGAATGGAAGAAGTATCAGGTTGTCCTGACGTCGGCGGAAACCTGCCCCAAGGCAATCCTGCGCATCTTCCTCCGCTCGGCACACGCCGTTGACCTGGAACACGTATCGCTCTTTCCGGTCGACACTTGGAAGGGGGAGGAGAACGGACTGCGCAAGGACCTGGTGCAGGCACTGGCAGATGTCAGACCCGGTGTCTTCCGCTTTCCCGGAGGATGCATTGTAGAGGGAACAGACCTGGCCACTCGCTATAACTGGAAGAACAGTGTCGGACCGGTAGAGAACCGTCCGCTCAACGAGAATCGCTGGCAGTACACTTTTGCCCATCGTTTCTTTCCGGACTACTACCAGAGCTACGGTCTGGGATTCTTCGAGTATTTCCGCCTCGCCGAAGAGATTGGTGCCGAACCGTTGCCGGTGTTGAGTTGCGGACTGGCATGCCAGTTCCAGAACAACAGCCCCGAGGCTCACGTGGCGGTCTGTGACCTGGACAGCTATATCCAGGATGCGCTCGACCTCATCGAGTTTGCCAACGGTGCGCCGGACACCCGTTGGGGAAAGGTGCGTGCCGACATGGGGCATCCCGCTCCTTTCCACCTGAAGTTCATCGCCATCGGCAATGAGCAGTGGGGCAGTGAGTATCCCGAACACCTGGCCCCCTTTGTCAAAGCCATCCGGAGCAGATATCCCGACATCCGGATTGTGGGCAGCTCCGGCCCCGACTCCGAAGGCAAGCAGTTCGACTATCTGTGGCCTGAGATGAAACGTCTAAAGGTTGATCTGGTCGACGAGCATTTCTACCGCCCCGAGAGCTGGTTTCTCGCACAGGGTGCCCGTTATGACACCTACAACCGTAAAGGACCAAAGGTGTTTGCCGGGGAATATGCCTGCCACGGGAAAGGCAAGAAGTGGAACCACTTTCATGCAGCATTGTTGGAGGCAGCCTTCATGACCGGGCTGGAGCGTAACGCCGACCTGGTGCACATGGCAACTTATGCCCCGCTTTTTGCACATGTGGAGGGCTGGCAATGGCGTCCGGACATGATTTGGTTCGACAATCTCTCCTGCGTCCGCACGGCAAGCTACTACGTGCAACAGCTTTATGGGCACTATAAGGGGACCCATGTCCTGCCTCTGACCATGGAGGGGAAGGCTGTGACCGGAGCCGAAGGGCAGGACGGGCTGTTTGCCAGTGCCGTAACGGACCGGAACAACCATACCTTGATTGTGAAGGTGGCAAATACAGGCAACCGTGCACAGTCCCTCCGGCTGACCTTCAAGGGACTGGATAAGAAGGAGCAGCTGGCAGGCGGACGTTGCATCACCCTGTCTTCTCCCGACCCGGATGCCGACAACACCATCGGACATCCCGACACCGTTGTACCTGTGGAGTCGGTTTTGGAGGCGACAGGTCAGCATCTCGATGTGGAGCTGCAGCCGCAGACCTTTGCCGTCTATGTGCTTCAGCTGACGAAGTGATTGTCACGAGACATTTCATCGGGATTATCCCTTTGAAAGAATCTGCCCTATGTACGGATAGTTAAGGTAAAAAGATAATAATTGGATGTTCAGACGGGAGTAGACAGGAGAAAGCAATGCTTTTTCTTTGTTTGCTCCCGTTCTTTTTCTGATTCTGACAAAATGTCAAACGAAGGCCTCCACAGGCCCATGCTCGCACCAAAATACGGTTTGGTCGATTCCGAGGCCCTTCTCGGGCGATTCGCGAAATACACATTGATGCAGAGAGAGGTGCTTTCACTCACGAAACAATATTGTTCCGGGCACATTTCTGTCTTTGGCTCTATTCTGGAACCGGAGAATCCGCTGTTCTCGTGGAGCCCAAACAAGGATTTGGTCTATATGGAGCGGACAATGAGCAATATTGCATATGCTGTGATGCAGGGCGACGATGGCAGTCGTTCGATTTATGCTATCAGTCTGAGCGGATGGACGCCGACCAACATGACTCAGCAAGGTTGTTGGGATAACATTACAGCTGAAGGTTTTGCGACAGCCGAGCATTTTGCATTCCATGAAACGTATCCTTACGTGTTCTATTCAAATGGCAGCACTCTCTATGCTTATCAGATGGAAGGTGGCGGCAGTGTGTCTTCCGTCAATCTGCCGGGTGAAGAAATCACGATGGTTAAGATAACTTCTACCGGAGACCGGGAGGATTGGAACGAGTATATTCTGGTCGGTTCATATCGGGATGATGCATCTGACGATAACGGAGGTATTCTGCGTATGTATACCTTTGACCGCACTTCGAATACATTTGTAGAAGCTGCCCGTTACGAAGGCTTTGCAAAGATTGTTGATGTAGCCTACCGTGGACTTGACGATGAATAGTCGGCAAGCACTGTTGTCCCACGGATGGAACACGTGAGTTTGACTCACACAACACAAGAGTTTGACCTGACAAACTAATTAGTTTGACATACCTAAGTATTATACTTAGACCACCAAAGTATCATACTTAGGCTGCCTAAGTATAATACTTTGGTCCATCAAACTACTATGTTTGTCAGGTCAAACTCTTGTGTTTGTCAGGCCGAAGACTTGTGTTTGACCGAACAAACACAAATGATACGACAGGCTCTTCTCTTTTTTTTCACTTCTTCTTCATAAACTCACTCGGACTCATGCCATACTTCTCTTTGAACCGTTGGCGGAAGTAGGGGACACTGCTGAAGCCTGTCATGTCGGACACCTCGGTCACGGTGTATTCCCCGGACTCCAGGAGGGTAGCGGCATGCCTCATCTTGGCATCGCGCACCAGCTCGTTGACGGAGATGTTCATCAGCGCCTTCACCTTGCGGTAGAGGGTGGAGTGGCTCATGCACATCTTGTCGGCAATGAACGCGATGTCCATGCGTTCCAGGCTCATGTTCTCCTCGATGACCCGGTTCACCTTTTCCAGGAAGTTGCGGTCGAGCTTGCTGAGTTTCCGCAGGGCATCGGTCTCTTCCTGTCCGGTCTCTTCCGTCTGTTGGCTGCCGATGAGGCGTGCCAGACGGCGTCGGTTGTCGAGCAGGTTGTCGATGCGGCTGATGAGCAGTCCGGCGCTGAACGGCTTGCTCAGGTACGAGTCGGCACCGGCGGCATAACCTTCCTCCTTGTCGCGAGTACTGTCCTTTGCCGTGAGCAGGATGACGGGGATGTGGCTCGTCTGTACGTCCTCCTTCACGAGCCGGCAGAGCGTCACGCCATCCATGACCGGCATCATGATGTCGCTCACGATGAGGTCGGGGATTTGCTGTTGCGCCGCGTCGAGTCCCTCTTGTCCGTCGGCTGCCGTCACGACGTTGTAGCGGTCGGCGAGGGAGCTGCGGATGTATTCACGGATGTCCGCGTTGTCTTCCACCACGAGCACGATGGGGCGGTTGTCGTCCGTCGTTTCCGGCTGTTCACCGGAAGCAGCTTCCGGGGGTACGGCGTCCGTCCGTGACTCCTTGTGCAGTGCGTCGGGATAGAAGTTGTCGGTGAGCAGGCTGACGGTGAAGGTGCTGCCTTCTCCCGGTGTGCTCTTCGCGTCGATGGTGCCCTGATGGAGGCTGACGAGCGACTTCACCAGCGCCAGTCCGATGCCCGTCCCCGAGGCGCGATGGGGACTGTCCTCCTGGTAGTAGCGTTCGAAGATGTGCGGCAGTGCTTCCGCGCTGATGCCGTGTCCCGTGTCGCTGATGCGGATGACGGTGTGGCGTGTGCCGTCCGTCGTCTCAGTGGCGATGCTCAGGCTGATGCTCCCCTGCGGTGTGTACTTGATGGCGTTGGAGAGGAGGTTGTCGAGGATGATGGTCATCACGTCGGGGTCGAAATAGAGGGTGGTGTCCGTCGGAGCGATGGAGAGGCGGAAGTCCACCTGGGCGTTGGAGTTCAGTTCCTTGTAGCGCAGTCCGATTTCCTGCACCAGCTTGCCCAGGTCGGCACGCTCCACGCAGAGGCGGCGGTTCTCCGTCTCGGTCTTGCGGAACTCCAGCAGCTGGTTGATGAGGTTGAGCAGGCGGACGGAACTGTCGTGTATGGCGCTGAGCTTGTTCGCATGACCGGGCGAGAGCGTCTTGTCCTGGAGCAGGTCCTCCAGCGGACCGAGGATGAGTGTCAGCGGTGTACGTAGCTCGTGGGTCATGTTGGTGTAGAAGCGGAGGCGCTCATCGTTGAGCTTCCGGTCGTTCTCGTGCTGGTGACGTTCCAGCTTCAGCCGGTTCTCCAGTTCCAGCCGGTGCTTGTAGAAGCGCAGTGCCAGGTAGAGCAGCAGGCATCCCACTGCCAGATAGAACAGCTTCGCATATCCTGTGAGCCACAGCGGGGGCAGGATGCGGATGGACACCGATGTCTCGTCGGTGCTCCACGGCTGGTTGCGCAGCCGTGCCTTGACACGGAAGGTATAGGTCCCCGGAGGCAGGTTGCGGAACATGACGCGGTGGTCGTTCCCGTTCTCGAACCAGGCAGTGTGCAGTCCTTCCATGAGGTAGGCATACTCCACCTGCCGGCTGCGGGTGTAGTCCATCACGTTGAAGGCGATGTGGAACGTGTTCTCGTCGTGGGCGAGACGGATGGTCTGTCCGTCGGCAAGCGGCAGGATGCGCTCCAGGTTCTTCATGTCGCCGGTACTGCTGAAGCTCCTGACTTCCGTGATGACCACGGGGCTGAGCCGACGCGGACGGTCGATGTCCGTGGGGGAGAAGCTGCACACACCCCGTTGCGAGCCGAAGCAGAGTTGTCCGTTGCGGTCGGTGCAGACGGCGCCGTCCATGAAGTCACCCTTGGGTACGCCTTCGTCGGACGTGTAGTTCTCGAACTGTTGTTCCTTCCGGTTCCAACGGGAGATGCCCCCGTTGGTACTGAGCCAGATTTCCCCGTCACGGTCTTCGGCGAGGGCACGCACATGCACGTTCACCAGTCCCTGCTTGCCGCTGTACAGTCGGCAGTCCTTCGGACGGGAAGGGTCGGGCAGGTAGGAGATACCGTTGCGTGTGGCTATCCAGATGCCTCCCTGCCGGTCGACGAGACAGTCGTTGACGGCGTTCGAACCCAGTCCGTTGGTTTCGTCGAGGGCACAGATGAGCTTGTATGCCGGGTTGAAGGCGACGATGCCCTTGCCGAAGGTGCCGACCCAGAGGTTGCCTTTGCGGTCGCGCAGGATGCGGTTGACCATGCGGTCGGGCAGCTGGCGGGTGATGTCGTCGCGCCTTTCCAGCTTGCCGTTCCGGCAGATGTAGAGTCCGTTGAGGGTGGCGACCCAGATGGTCCCGTCAGCGTCCTCGTGGAAATCGCGTACGTCGAGTGCCGGGTTGGGAGACGCGATGCGGGTGAGGCGTCGGGTCGCCGGGTCACAGGTGAGCACGCCGTCGTTGTAGAGTCCCAGCCAGAGTAGTCCCTTACGGTCCTTGTAGAGTGTGTTGACGTGGGTGTTGGGGCTGGCAAGTCCCGTCAGTTCCAGGGTGAAGGCTTCCCGTTCGCCGTCGAAGGCGACGAGCCGGTTCTCACAGCCTGCCCACAGCAGCGAGCGGTTGTCGACGGCGAGGCTCCACACCTGGTTGGCGCCGGATGCGTCGGTGGAGGAGCCCGTGGGGAGGAGGGTCCGGAAGATGGGACGTTCGTAGCTCAGGAAGTCGATGCCCCGACGGTAGTTGCCAATCCAGATGTTGCCGAACGAATCCTGGAAGAAGCAGCGTGCGTTGGCGGCCGCTCCGAGAAGATGACCGATCATCGATTTCGTTGAGTTAACGACAACCTGATCTGCCGCGCTTCCAAGTGCGCTGCGTATTGCTCTTGTCTCAAACAGATCGTTGTGATGCGTGCTTGTTCCATGTGCATTAATATAGTCGATCTGCTCTGCCCGTACGCCTGCTTCCCGCATTGCAAGCTTCATCGCCATTGCGGCGCCCTCTCCGTCTTCTGCCGGTGATGTGATGTGCCATGCGTCCGCCGTTGCTCCGTACCCTGCAAGCTCTGCGTATATTTTTGCGCCCCTTGCCTTCGCATGTTCCAGTTCTTCCAAAACAATAATGCCTGCTCCTTCTCCCAAGACAAATCCATCTCTGTCTTTGTCAAACGGTCTTGATGCACAAGTCGGATCTTCTGATGTAGAAAGCGCCGTAAGCGCCGTGAATCCTGCCAGACCTGTCGGAGAGATCGCGCTCTCCGCTCCTCCTGCAACCATGATATCTGCATCACCATACTGGATTGCCCGAAAAGCATCTCCGATACAATGTGTTCCAGACGCACAGGCAGTCACTACGTTGGTGCATTTTCCCCTTGCACCAAGCGCAATGGATACGTTTCCAGCGGCCGGATCGAAATATTTCCCGCCGCCATATTTGAAATCATCAGCGGAACCATCAGCGGATGAACTCTGTTCGGCCCTTTCTTTAGGATCGTCTCATAATTATCTTCCACACATTTTAAGCTTCCCACACCGGATCCGACGATCACGCCTGCCCTGTAAGGATCTTCCTTTTCCATGTCGATTCCGGCATCTTCAAACGCCTCTTTCGCTGCTGCCGCCGCGTATTGTGTAAACAATTCCATTCGTTTTGCAGATTTAAAATCAAGCCGTTCTCTTGCATCAAATCCTTTTACCTGCGCTGCGATCTTCACTTTATAATCAGAAACGTCAAATTGAGTGATCGGTCCGATTCCGACAGTTTCTTTTTTAATCTCATCCCAAAAAACATCCACTGTATTTCCGATCGGAGTAACAGCTCCAAGACCGGTTACAACAACTCTTCTCTTCATACTTCCTCCTTTTCAAGCGGAGCGATTATAATTACATCGCCATGCCTCCGTCTACGCAAAGCACCTGCCCGGTAATGTATCCGGCCTGCTCTGATGCAAGAAACGCAACAGCCTGCGCCACATCTTCCGCCTCTCCGAATCGCTCCATCGGAATTTGCAGAACTGCCTTTTCTTTCACTTTTTCCGAAAGAACCGCTGTCATTTCCGTCCGGATAAATCCGGGCGCGACTGCATTTACTGTAATTTTCCTTCCTGCAAGTTCTCTCGCCGCTGATTTTGTCAGACCGATCACCCCTGCCTTAGATGCGGCATAATTTGCCTGACCTGCATTTCCAAGTACCCCGGACACCGAAGAGATATTAATGATCCTTCCGCTTCTTTGACGTATCATTGCTCTTGAAACAAAGCGTATACAGTGAAACGCCCCCTTTAAGTTTGTATCTACGACCGCATCAAAATCATCTTCCGACATCTTCATAAGCAAACCGTCTTTTGTAATTCCCGCATTGTTGACAAGAATATCAATTCTTCCAAACTCTTTCATAACCTCTTCAAACATCTTTTCGCATGATTCAAAAGAAGCTACGTTACACTGAATCAGTTTTACCTGTCCTCC
>ERZ773148.1799-NODE-1799-length-17404-cov-3.798317_pt1 | contig 17404 bp, 8 predicted proteins | sample MGYA00580846_ERZ773148 | MGnify/ENA primary metagenome ERZ773148 (study PRJEB29015, sample SAMEA2737879) | human gut metagenome | biome: human gut; feature: human-associated habitat; material: faeces | place: China | collected 2012 ... | reverse complement strand
TTGCAGCCAGTTTTGGCAGGGCTGACCAGTTTCGCCGTAGGTAACAAGTTCATAGCATTTCCATCGTTGCCTTAGGCGATAGATAGGCTTCTACACTCAAGGCGTCATTAGGCGTGACTTCATAGGAGAAATAACAATCGACTTTGGGGTCTTGCAGTCCGTTATCTTCCACTACATTTACGACTTTAAAGCTCTGTATTGTATTTCCCGCTATACTTTGTGGGTTAGCAAGGCGTATGGTTGTTCCAATAGGATTTGCAGTGCCGTACGCTTTACTTGCAAATTTATTGGATAATACCACTTCATCAGGTGCTTCGGGAAGTCGGCTGCCATGTAGCAATTTTCTGTTGTTATAGGAGAAAAAGTTACTGTTAACCCCTCTATAACCTATCAGAGAAGGTAAATTACGTTGTTCGTTATCAATGACTTCTATTTCCGTTGAATTGTTAAAGGATTGTATGGTCAGGCATTCTAAACCACTGATAGATTGCTCTTCCAGTCGCTTTATTTCATGGGTTCGGAAAAAAGGACTTTGTTTCTGGCTGACTGTTATTCTTATCCGTCGCTCGCTGTCAGGTAAGTTTTCAAGTTTGATCCATTCCTGCATGAAAAAGCATACAAGGGTATAGCATACGATTCCCACTGCCAGGCAGAGGGCTGAAATGAAACTGTGAGTCTTGTACTTCAGCAGATTTCGTAGAGCAACTTTCAAATAATGTAATATCATTGTTCTTATTCGTTTTTAATAACTTCCGCCGGATTGGTCCTTGCTATCCGCAAGATACGGAAAAGTATTGTAAAGTCTGTAATGAAAGTAACAATCAAGAATATGCAGAGCCAGAATGGCAGACCGCAATCAAAGAATACCGTATACATTTGTCTCCATAACATCAATACAACATATATAAGTGGGAATGCAACGATGGCACTACACAATAACAAGATAATATAAAGACGGGCAAACAACAGGATAATCTGCGGAACATCTGCCCCGTTTACTTTACGGATAGCAACTTCTTTCTGGCGTCGTTCTGTATCAAGCGTGATACTGGAGTACACACCTAACAGTGTGATAATAATGCTGATAACGGCAAAGAACAAAATAATGTCTTTCAGATTGTACTCAAGAGCCTGCGAAACATGGATATCATCCAGGAATGTTTTAGCCTGATAAGTTATATTTTCAGGAAGCATCTCGTGGTAGACTTTCTCAATCCATCGGGCTACTTCCTTTTGCTGGCCCGGATGACTCTTTATGTAACAATGGCCTATATAGACTGAAGGATCATAAGGCAGGAAAGCATATCCACTACTTCGGTTATATACATCGGCCTGAAAAGGTGCAGATATTCCACAGACTGTGTAGTCGGTATTACCGCTATACAAGTTCATACCGATTACATCTTTCTTCTGTATCTGCTGCCAGACATTATCTACCACAATATCTTTTTCCGTTTGAGGAAGTCTTCCTTGTTCTATGGGAATATTCATGAAAGAGAAGAAATTGGCGGGTACAGCCATGACACTAATATCAACCCAGGAGTTCTCATTTCCCTTTTCGGTCGTTAATCCATTGCCCGACATACCTTGCATATAACCGATATCTGATAACAGAATCTCTTTCACTCCGGCATGTTGTTTAAAACGCTCTATCAATGCCAGCTTTTCCTCATTCTTCATAAAGGGATAGTCCAGGGGAATACTAAGAATCTCCGACTTTTCTTTTTGACTTAGTGTATGAAGCAAACTATTGGCTGTTTTTTCTGATTGCAGATATAAAGCGGCTGTCAGCGATACGAATACCCAGCAAATAAAGAACTGGATGCCTAGCATAAAGTTACGTCCCCATTGCTTCGCCCTGCGTTTATTGCTTCCGTAAATGCCTGTTTGTACTGAAATTCTACGGATGCGAATGGAAACAGACATACATATAATGACGCAGAGTATGATAAGAAGAACGATATATTGCAGAGCGTGTATTAAAAGCGTTTCAGTGGTAAAGGTCATTGCAATACCCGGTAAAGAGAAATTCATGTGATTCCCCAATAACTCTATGCCTGATAATACCAGTATAGAAGATATGGATATGACGATCAATGACTGTGTGAACAGCAAGTAGAAAAGTTGTTTCCAGTTGCATCCTATCATTTTCATGATACTGTATTCCTTGGTGCGATTGAAGAAAGAACCGATAAGGAAATGGAAAAAGTTAATCAGTCCTACTAATAATATCAGGGTACCGATAATTCCGGTCACTAATCCCAAATAGGAAGCGCCTTGTTTCTTTAATGTGGCTCCCATGCTATTGGCAGTGACAGTGTAAGCTTCACCATACAAAGTATAGGTATAGTCTCTTTGGAAAAATCGCTTTTCTAAATCGGTACATGTAGTTTGTGGTGATAACAGTACGTAGGTATTTGCTCCCGTCATGTTATGCCGTTTTGGACTTTGTAGAAGTCCTTCACTATCGTTTACGGTCAGCATATCTATGTTTTGCATGAAATCCAAACTATTGTTCAGAGGGATATCTTTCATTACTGCTTGAATGGTATAGACGATACCTCCTGTTTTCGGAGTGCTTTCAGGAGAGGTATTGAGCCTTCTCATGAGGGTCATGTGTTTGCCGATAGCACTTTCTGCATTACCGAATATTTTAATGGCCATAGATTGGCTCAGGATCACGGAGTTAAGAGATTGACTTGCCATTTTCCAGTGTCCTGCTACCATTTCCGGAGTGAAGATTTTATTGTAGCAAGTATCTATTTCAATCGTTTCAAGTTCATAAGGCAGCGTCTTTTCCGGAGATAACTCTACATAATAAGGACGTTCACGAGGATAGGTTACGGATGAAATGGCTTCCGTTTCTCCCAAAGACCATGTGCGCAATTCTTCGGCCAGAGGAACCGGAGAACCGGAAAAATATCTGTCTGCCTTGCCGTCATAGAGGTTTAACTCTGCTATGCGATCGTGATTAGCAAAACAATGGTCTGTGCTTTCTACAAAGCGACTGCAATATATGCAGACACAGAAACAGAGCAAACCTACTGCCAATCCGATGATGGAAATGATGTTTTGTGTCTTATGCTTACACAGGTTTCTGAATGCTATTTTGAGATAATGGAATATCATGGTATATTTATTTTAATAATAGGTTTCAAATCTTATGCCAAACTTGTAATGTATTGTATATTAAACATGTACATGTGAAAATAATATTCAGATAGTGTGCTATACTGCACATAAGCAGTGCGAATACGCACCATTTATTCACTCTTTATCACTTCCGCCGGATTTTGCCGTGCAGCCTGCCATACGCGCCAGCCGATACAAAGAATTATAATAAATGCGGTGCCAATGAATATCACGCAATATATCCATGCGCTTATATTGGTTTGTTCTACGTAATCTTCCAACCAACGTTTCATCAATACGTATCCTAAAGGAAAGGCAAAAATAGAGACAACGACTAATAAAATCGAATATTCTTTTGCAAACATGTAAAGTATATTTTTCATTGTGGCTCCATTCACCTTACGAACGGCAATTTCTTTGCGACGTTGTTCGCAACTGAGGGTTACAAAAGAAAATATGCCAAAAGCCGATATTAGGATACAAACTGTAGACATAACTCCCAATACCTTTATGAGCGAGTTTTCCGATTGTATCTCTTTTTCATACTCTTCCTCAGCATCAAGCAGGATATAATGTCTGCCCGGTAATTGGAGTTCCATAATGGAATCAACATTTTGTTTAAGTTCTTTCCATTGACCAACTTCGTATTTAACTATAATATCAGTTTCACAACACCAAGGACCTTTGGTGTCGCCGGAGTGAACATTCTGAAGAAACATCATTGAATGTATAGGTACAGTAGGAGCAGTATTATGAAAGTCTTTTACGACACCAATAACTGTATACATGCCTATCTTCATGCCTAACGGATGTTGCACTCCAAGTTTTTTAACCGCTGTTTCGTTAATCAGTATTCTGTCCGTATCATCCTCATTCAGCATTTCTCCCTCTTTTAGTTTTATTCCATAAAAACGTACCAGTTCCAGTGTGTGATACATAATGTTAAATGCAACAGGAGCATCTTCTTCTTTCTTATCATCCCAATAAGAGAAGACTCCTGCAACATTTCCTCTAAAAGGTATGAGGCTACAGGCATTAAGCAAAGTTTCATTTACAAAGGGCATTTTTTTGATTTCATGATTAACTTGTACTAATTCTCCTTCTGATGTATTCCAACAAGTCATGGTTGCAATACCTTTTCTTTCGATGCCAACATCTGTATTTCGTAGAAAATGAGTCTGTTTTATAAGCACAGTTATGCTAAAAATGAAAAGCAAACCGATGCTGAATTGAAGTATAAGGGCGAATTTGCGGAATAAATGCCGATTTCCTTTAATAGTATTTTTATGTTTTAAAATAATAGGAGATGCCATACAAAGAGCCAGGATGCTTATGATTACAAAGTACAGCGAGGCTTCAGTATAAATATTTCCTTCTACCTCCGAATACTCTTTAAAAGCTTCGAAGGAGAGTTCTATAAAAAACATACCCAATAAACCGGAAAACAGCAGGATAAGCAAAAAATCTATAGTCAGCATCAGATACAAATGACTCATAGATGATCCGCAAAACTTCCTAAGATTGATTTCTCTTGCACGTATATGCAGGCGGGAGGCGAATAAGAATAAATAATTAATCAGTGAACAAAAAATAACGAGTCCGCCTATAGCAGCAAATAATTTCAAATAATGAATCTGTATAGCAATATTTTGAGGTCTGTAATGATATTCCATAATAGGAACCATACCGAGATTTTTGCTGATATCCGTTCTACCTTGGTTGTTTTTTATTTCTATTTTAGCTTCTGCTAATTTTCTTTGGAATGCATCCACATTGGTTCCTTTACGTAGCCGAATAAGAGTTGTATAGTTTTCCGTTGTCGGGTCAGTCGTTTGTATGAGATTACCAAGGAAGTCATACGGCAAATTTGTATGTTTGCCAAATCCGGATACAACTGCACAAATAGTTTGCCGTTCATTGACTTTCTTTCCTATTACGGATGTATGTCCGTAAAGTTTTATAGCTGCCTCTTCGGTGATTGCTACTTTATCAGGAAAATATAGAAAATCAACACTACTTCCTTCCTGAATTTTAACATTAAACATTTTTATGAAGGAAGAGTCGATACGGGCAAGGGAGACATCCGGAGCTTGAATACTGTCTATTTGCATTCTGCCATAATCCCATACGCATGATGATTCTATTTCCGGAAAATCCAGTTTCAGTTGCTTGTGTACTGCGTAAGGCAGGCGGGATGAAGCAAAGATTGTATTTTCGTTTTCAACAAGATTTTTTCGGCCGACAAAATATATTCTATCTGCTCCCTCATGGAAATCGTCATACGTCATTTCATAATGTATCCATAAGGTGGCAAGTGCGAAGCAGGTGAAACCTACTGCCAGACCAAGGATACTGATAATACTTTGTGCTTTGTATTTCAGTATATTACGGAATGCTATCTTAAAATAATGTTGTATCATAGTTCGCTTTTTTTTATTCACTCTTAATTACTTCCGCCGGGTTCTGCCGTGCCGCCTGCCACACTCGCCAGCCGATACATGCAAAGATAATTATGGCTATGCCACCGGCTATGACTAAATATATCCAAGCATTAATTGTGGTCTGTTCTATATAGTTTTCAAGCCAGCGTTTCATCAGGACATACCCTATCGGGAATGCGATGGCAGCTGCAATAAGGAGCAGAAGTATGTATTCCTTTATAAACATAATTAGAATATCCCGAATTGTAGCTCCATTCACCTTGCGTACAGCTATCTCTTTGCGTCTTTGCTCGCAACTCAAAGTAATCAGAGAAAAGATACCGAAAGCAGCAATAAGTACACAAACCATGGCAACAAAGCTCAATAACTTTATCAGTGCATCTTCGGACTTGAGATATTCGCCATACTCTTCTTCTGTGTTGTATAATCTATATCTCACTTCCGGATACTCCCGGCTGAATATGCTGTCTATCCGGTTTTTCAGTTCTTTCCATCTGCCATCATGAAACTTGATTAAGATTTGCCCTTTTCCTAAAGAAAATCCTATACCCTTAAGAATATCCACTGCAACCAAAGTATAGGGTTGCACCGGTTCTGTCGGTGCCGTGATGTGGAAGTCTTTAATTATACCTACAATGGTCCATGTTCTGCCCTTCTGATAAAGTTTCTTACCAATTGGGTCGCTCATTCCAAGTGCTTTTACGGCCGATTCATTAATCATTATGCTATTCGTTTCTGTTGGCTTTACTATCTCCCCTTCCAGCAGTTTCAGATTGTAGAAGGACACTGTCTTTTCACAATTCCACAGACATAGCATATCTATACTTTTCGCCGCATCTTCTTTTCCGTCCCAATTGTCGAAAGTTTGTGAAAAGCCTGATGATTTCAATAGGCAACAATGTCCGGTCACTACCTCCCTTGTACATGAGAATTGCCTGATTTTATCAGCAATGGTTTCAAAATCATTGTCCGGATATAAAAGATTGATGGAAGCTATATTCTTTCTTTCCCATCCTAAATCCACATTCGTAAGAAAATAGATTTGCTTCATCATCACTATTATGCAGAACGTGACAAGAATCCCTATTACCAATTGGAATGCAATACTTACTTTACGGAGTGCGTACTTGTTTCCGCTATTCCGGATGTGCGACCGTCTGATGGCGAATGGTACTAACAGAAGTAAAGACAGTAAAAGGATCCCTGCAAAATAGAGAAGTGATTCTCCATAAATATTTCCGGATACCCCGGACAGTTTCTTAAAGGCGGGTAAAGCCGTCTCAACAAAAGCCATACCCAATACACCGGATAACAATATGATGTATAGGTACTCCACAGAAAGTAGAATAAAGATACCTCCGATGGAGGAACCGCATACTTTGCGCAGTTCTATCTCACGCCCGCGTATCCTCATGCGAGTGATGAACAGAGAGAGATAATTGAACAGGGAACAAAGAATCACCAAACCTCCGGCCACGGAAAATAGTATCAGATAATAGAATTGGAAAGATGGGTTCCTGTTAACCGATGAATAATGATACTCGTCGAGTGGTATTAGCCGGATACCCTCGAACACTCTGCGGGGATCTCTCTGATCGGCTTTCGTTTCATTTGCAGCAAGTTTCTTCTGAAAGGCTATCGGGTCAGTCCCTTTACGCAACTTGATAATGATTTCGAAACTTCCATTATTCCAATCATTCTGCCAGCTGCGGAAGTATTCTCCCTGTCCCCAGTAACCGAATGACAGATTACTGTGATTGAGGCTTGAGAGAATGGCACAAATCGTCAGTGTATCATCATTGTAGTTTTTAACTTCTTTGCCCAGTACATCCGTAGAACCGAACAAATGTATGGCTACATCTTCTGTTAAGGCTATCTTGTCATTGGAATACATAAAGTCCATACTTCCTGATAGAACAGATATATTGAACATCTTCATGAAGCAGGAGTCTGCCTGAAGATCATTAGTTTCCACCGTCCGACCATTTGCTTTAAGATCTACTTTTTGTCCCCATCTTGTATAGGCGCATGCAGCTTCCACTTCAGGGAAATCGTTTTTAAGTACGGTCGATGCCGGATATGGCATGGAAGTAGAGTAACCGTTTATACCAAACACGCTTTCTTTGCAAAGAATATACATCCGGTCGGCTCCTTCGTGGTAAGCGTCATACGTCATTTCGTAATGTATCCACAGGTTGGCAAGGGCGAAACAAGTGAAGCCTACTGCCAGACCAAAGATGCTGATAATACTTTGTGTCTTGTATTTTAGTACATTACGAAATGCTATCTTAAAGTAATGTTGTATCATAGTTTATATTTACTTATCTGTTGTTGATTCTTGATGACTTTTATAGGATTCTTAATACTTAGTTTTCAAATCTTATGCCAAAGATATAACTAATTGTTTATTAGATAGATATTAGCTTTAAGATGTAAATGCAGTGTGCTATACTGCACAAAAATAGTGCATATTCGCACATTGTCTACATCGCACTACTCAATTATTGGAAAGGTTTTCAAAGAAGAGAGAATATATTGGGGATGTAAATACTAAAGGAATATAGTATTAAATGTAAAGTTATTTGTTTATAAGTTATAGAAAACTTCTTTCACTTTTCTCTCAAAATTGTATATTGAATAATTTCGTAATAAGGAGCAATATTTTACTATTTATGATTGTATATCAATGCGTTATATCTTTTAAAAGGAAAAAATAGGGGTCAAAATAGGGTCAGGGTCACCTATAACCCCAAATCCACACAACATATGAAGAAGCATTTTAAGGTGATGTAAAGAAAAATATGACTCTTAGTACTAATGCATTGAAATTAGTCCCGTCTACACTGGGTAATCTGCCGATGCATCTTCCTTCCTTAAAAAAGAATGTTTCGTGGCATGTTTTCATTTTTTCGTGTCTCAAATATTTGCATTAAGCAGGAAAAATACTTTTATTTGCAAATAATTATTGACTTTTTGCTACTGCTGCATCTGGTCCCGGTACTCTTGTAGGTGGTAAAATATAAAACTCTAATGAATATATCTTCTGTTTCTATATTGTCCCTTTTATGTCTGTTTCTGCTTTGTAATGCTTGCAGTGACAATCAGGAAGGAAAAGTTGTCACTGTGACCTCTTTCCCACAAACACTCGCTTTGACAGCTCAAGTAAAGACGGTGCCTGTTCCTTTCTTGCTGCCTCGTTATATAGGCATTGCCGATGACCAGTTGTTTGTATACAAAGAAAGAGAAAAAGACCTGTTTGAGTTTTTCTCTTTACCCGACTGTGTTTATATGGGCAGTGCAGGGACTCGCGGGTCGGGACCTGACGAGTTTGTCTCTTTGTTAGACCCACGCGGTTTCCAGAAACTTGATTCCGGCTTTGGTGTATTTGAATCCCGAATCAATATTTTTAAAACCTTAAAATACCAGGATGGAAATTTGGAAGTGGTGCAGACGGAAAATGTAATGCAACCGGAACAGACGAACGGTTATTATCCACTGCAAGACGGCACTTTCGTTACTTTGGGAAACCTGATAGAATCTAAAGAATATTTTTTGTATGATGGAAAAAAACAAGATGTCATTCAAAAAATCGATTATCCGCAATGGATATCCGGGCAGGAGGAGTATGATGGCATAATATTGACTTTTGCTTATATGAAGCAGTGCGGGGTACACCCCGAACACAATAAATTTGCCGCATTCTATACTTACTTCAAACGTTTGCGGATTTATGATAAAGATATGACACTACGGCACGATGTAGATATCAAGATAGAGCCATATAATACCAACTTTGTGGCAGGAGAAGATAATAGGAAATCTCCTTTGTATTACACCGGACAACCTCAGACTGTCAGTAATCTGATTTATGCCTTGTGCCTGAATGCAGAAGCAGGCGGGGCAGAAGCAAAGTGCAATCCGGAATTGCATGTATTCGATTGGGATGGCAATCCGGTGGCATGCTACAAGCTTGACAGACGTGTATCACTTTTTACCATCAGCGAAAAGCATAAGAAAATATATGCTATAGACAATTTGTCGGACAGCGAGATTTACATCTACGATTTGCCTGAAATAAAATAATCCATTCGCTTTTATTGTTGCTATCTATTTTGTTTTACCATAAAAACCTCCAAAAGATGTACCGTCTCAATTACATATTTTCATTCTTCCTCCTGTTCGTTCTGCTCTGTCCACTTACTGTCGGAGCTGTCGGACCGGAAAAACAAACTATCACAAACGATTTGTATTCCTTTATCCTCCCTGCCGATTGGGAAATATATCGGCCGGGGGATGTCGCAAGTGATGGTATCACACCTTTCGAACGAAATAGCGAAATGTTCCATCATTATAATCTGACTTGGCAAAAAAAAGGGAAGAACAAATTCTTTCCCGACATGTACATACGTATAGAGAGTTTCAGTTTGTTGAGCAGAAAACCTTTGTCTGCCAATGATATAGCAAATATGAAGATAGAAAGTTACAAACAGATTCCGTATGTAAAGGATGTAGTGGTGACGGAGCAAAAAGCAAAAAACGGACAAAGAAAATACATGATTACAAAAATGGCTGCAACCTTAGATGCTACTTCAGGGTACAAGTATTATAAAACCCGGGAATACAGTCTGGTATTGAAAGGACTGGATATTGTGCATCATGTAAGTATTACCATGCACGAAACCGTATATCAAGAAACTCCGGGAATACAATGTATGGTAGACGAAATTTTAAATTCGTTTGTAGTGAATGAAAAGTTCAGTTCGGAGAAGCATGAAAAGACACAGACTAAAAAGAGGTAGCCAAAGAGACGGATCATATTTACTTCTTGTTTATTGTATTTACTTAATCAGAAATTGTTCGTATTATGCAAAATGCTGCCCTATTAAATCTATCGAAAAACACTTTTTTACAGGATAAGAATAATTGGTAATCTTATGACATACAGTAGTTTATATGTTTTTGTTTGAAAAAACAACCATCAGGTGGGGTTATAAGTGACCCTGATCCTATTTTGACCCCTAAAATAGCTTCCAAAAACTTTTGCAAAGCTATGTTTTTGTTCGCTTAATTTATCGACACATATCTTGATTATCGTTTATCGTCTATTGAAAAAACACAGATATATCTTGTGAAAAGTATAAATGTAGGCGATAGCAAGCAATGTGATTATGCAAAATAAGCAATCTTGCAGTGTAGGACATTGCTTATTTTGCATAATCACATTGCTTGTCAAGTTATAAGCCCATACGTTTTTGTTATAAGCTCCGTTTATTCACTCTTTATCACTTCTGCCGGATTTTGCCGTGCAGCTTCCCATACACGCCAGCCTATACTGAGAGTAATCACTATCATAATGCCCATAAATATGAGGATGAACGGCCATACTCCTATATTCACCTGACGATTGTAAGTTTCAATCCACTGTTTCATGATAATATAGCCGGCCGGGAAAGCTATCAGTGAAGATATGATCAGAAGCAAAGTATATTCCTTAAAGAAAATCTTCAGAATATTGCCGATTGTAGCCCCGTTTACCTTACGGACGGCTATCTCCTTCCGCCGCAGTTCGCAAGTCAATGTGACCAGGGAATAGATACCGAACACGGATATCAGAATACAAACCAATGAAGAGAAACTCAAAAGACCGGATAATGCATCCTCTGATTTCAGGTATTTGTTGTATCGTTCTTCTTCACTATCTAAAAAAAGTTTGCGGTCGGGAAGTTCCGACTGTTGCATCTCCTCAATGCGGCGACGGCATTCCTCCCAGTTTCCCGGCTTATATTTGAAAAGCACAAAACAACGCGGCCACATATATTCCGATTTGTTTGTATTGACAAATACGGTGTGTGGCAAATCTTTTGCGGGAGATTTGTAAGCACAGTCTTTTATTACTCCTATTACGGTCATAGGCGTCACTTCTTTATTACAATAAAAGATGTGCTTTCCAATTGCTTCTTCAGGCGTCCAGCCCATAGTCCGGGCTGTTGTCTCTATAATATTGACTTCACGGATATCCGATTTATCTGAAACCCACTCTCCTGCCAGCAATTGCATATTGTAGAATTTGAAGAACTCTTCTCCTGCCAGAATTTCATCTATACCGAGTGGCTTTTCAATTGTACCATCCAAACCATCCCATGAATCGACATTAAAAGCAGAGTAGGCACCCATGCTGATGAGTGGCCAGTAAACGGGTCTCACCACTTCGGTGACCATGGGTAATGCCTTTACTTTTTCTGCCCACACATTCATGTCTACATTCATCCAGATAGCCAAGGATGCCCGGTTCTGATAGTCCATTCCCGTATCTACATTACGTAAATGATAGAGTTGCATTTGCATAATGGTGGTACAGAAGATAAATGCTATACAGACAACCAGTTGTACTACAATGCTTCCCTTGCGACAAATATGTCCTATGGTGCTTGTGTGTGGGCTATGTATCGTGTTTTGTAGCGAATGGCGGCGGAATATGAAGACAGAAAGTATAGCAACGATAAACGCCAATATGGCCATCCCTGCTATGTATATCATGCAATTATTATAAACAGATATGTCTGTATCAGCAATCATGGAATAGCGTAAGAACCAGGGCTTGAGCAGTTCTATGAAAAACATCCCCAATATTGAAGCCAGCAGGATGGTAAATAAGAAATCGGTACTGAGCAATGCCAACAATGAACCTTCGGAAGCCCCGTTTACTTTACGCAAAGCCATCTCACGTTTGCGGGAGCGGAAGCAGTCCATATAAATCGTCAGATAGTTTACTAATGCACATAGAATAATGAGTATTCCTGTTACTGAGAAATAAACAATATAACGGAATTGCACAATGAGTTCATCTCCACGAACAAATTCATCCGCATAGCGTAATTTAGTGATAGGTTCCAGATAAAAACGGGTAATTCCGGTTGCATTAGTATACCTATTCCTTTTCAATTCTTCAGGGAAATTCCGGTTCATCTTTTCTAAAAGTGCGTGTGTGTCAGTCCCATTCTTTACCTTTATCAGCAGTCTATAGTGGCTGTTATCCCATGAAGTGTCATCACTGCCCATCCATCCCATAAAGGAATATTTGAAATTGGAATGTTTTCCCCAATCACTTATAACGGCTCCTATGCGGTATTCCTTCATATTGTTGGGAGTAATCACATTTTTGCCAACAACCTTTGTGGTACCAAAAAGCTCATGAGCCATCGCTTCTGTTATAGCCACCTCTTCTGTCTTTCCTGAATTTGATAAGTAGAAATCTTGGCTACCCTCTAAAATCTTTATATCCATCATGCGTATAAAGGCAGAGTCGGGTGCAATATACGGACATTCTATCTGTTGCTTGTTTTTTAGGGTGAAGAAACTTTGTTGCTCGAATATGCAGAAGTCTTCTATTTCCGAGTAAGTGTTTCTTAAATAGCCACCCAAAGCATAGGGTACAAAGTTGGAATAATGTGCCCCGAACTGATTATCATCCGTACGTACCAGATAGATGCGATCCGCATCCCTGTGAAAACTATCATATGTCATCTCATATTGTATCCAGAATGTGGACAAGGCAAAGCATGCCAGACCTATTGCCAGGCCGACAATGCTGATTATACTTTGCGTTTTATGTTTCAGTATATTCCGAAAGGCTATTTTAAGATAATGCTGTATCATAGCTTCTGTATTTTCTTTTTTCTTCTTTCTCTTATTCGTATTTAATCACTTCTGCCGGATTTACATTGGCTGCTTTATAAATCTGCCAGATAATAGTCAACAATGATATCAAGGCTGTTGCGCCTATGCCTATAATAAATAAATCGGGAGTGATGGGTGCCTTATGGGCAAAGTCTTCTAAATAGAGTATTATCGCTCCGGAAGACAATGGAATAGCTATCAGTGATGCTATCCCCAATACTGAGAGATATTTTTTGATGAGTAAAGGATATATGTTCTTCCCTTGTGCTCCATTTACTTTACGCAGGCCTATTTCCCGATAACGCTGACGGATATCAAATAATGAAATGGCCAATAGTCCCAAGGATGATATAAGAATGGCAACTTTGGCAAACAATGAATAGATATCCACCACCCGCCGATCTTCATTGTACATGGAAGCTATTTCATCTTCTATCAGTTTATATTCGAAGTCAGTGCTTCCCGTAGCTTCTTCATATAATTTATGCAAGAAGTCGATAGCTTCTGCCCTCCGTTCGTGCGGATACGAAGCTGTAACGGTAATAAGCTCATATTTCTCATCAAAATATTCGATAATCATGGGAGCGGCAGACTGTGATAAATGCTTGACGTTGAAGTCTTTTATAACTCCCACTATTTCAACTGGAGGATTATACTCGGATGGAACATTACTGGAAGCCCAACTTTTGTCTTCACCCTGAAGTTTGTCACGCGTAATATCCTTGATGCCAAATACTTTTTTGGCAGATTCGTTGATGATACATTTAAAACTGTTTTTGGTAAACGTTTCATCTATCGAATCATTCCATAACCTGCCTTCCAGTAGCTGGAATTCGAATAATTCCATAGAGCGTGGAGACATCCAGGCTCTTAGTACCGGTTTGAAACCATTCTCTGCCTGATTAAGAGCGTAACGTGACGGCTTGAACTGGTGAAGCGGCATTGGTATCCTGCTCCAATGAGTAAATAATGTGCTTTCATTCATCCGTTTGTTTACTAATTCTTTATTGGCTTGTTGTATTTTTCCTTCTTTCATAAGATCTTCCTTCTCTTTGGCATGGAACGTGCCGCCTCCTTTGAAGACGTACATCTTGCACTCTATCACATCGTGAGTACGGAAACCGAGGTCGGAATGAAGCATGTATTCAAGTTGTCGTACGAAGAAAAGTGACATGACAATCATATAGATGGTGATGACATATTGAAAGCCAAGAAAAAGCATGCGTGAACGGACAGAGAAATGCGTGGAAGAAAGTTCGCGCATGGAAGAAACCGGAGTGTTATGAGTAAATTTTATAAATGGATAAAATGTGGTTAGCAATGGAAGCACAAATAAAATAAGAAGGGATATATTCAGGTCAAACTTTAAATTTGAGTTCGTAGGAATATACATCTCATTGTAGAACAAGTGTCTGGTTATTTCAATAATCAACCAACAAATAAACAGTGCAGCTCCCGAGAGTAGCATATTCTCAATGTATATCTGAAGAAAGATCTCTTTTCTACCTGCTCCATATACTTTCTTTATACCAAACTCCCGGGCGCGTTTGGACATGATGACTGTATAAATATTGGTAAAGTTCAGGATGCCTATAATACCCACAAGAAAGGCAACAATCCATAATATACGAATATAATCTTTGTTTCCGTGTCGGGATAATGCAGTCTTTTCATGGGAGGTCGTATAATAATAATCTGTCAGTGGTAAATACTGGTAGTGCATGGTCTGAAATGTACTCCATTCGTCTCGTGGCTGTTCTTTATTATACTTTTCATTCAATTGGGCAATGTTCGTACCCGGTACCATAACTACGGCATAGTTCGGATTTGAAAACCACAATTCTTCCAGTTCGTCCGATAAGAACATATCCGGCAACCACGATGTTTTGGTTTGCTGAGTATCCAATACACCTACAATGCGGAACTTTCTTCCCACAGAATTCAGGAAAGTCAGGCCTATAGGGTTGGGTACCCTATTTAGCGAACGGAGCCAAAACTCTTTAGTTATGAGCGCATCGTTGGGGCGTTTTATTTTCCCGCTCCCCATATAAATGGAATAAGGAAAAATACTAAAGAATGCACTGTCTACGGATAAGGCATTGACAGTAATTTCTTGCTTCCCAAAATCCATAACCAAATCGCTACATGGAGTGAATGACGCATAACGTTCTACTGCCGGATCCTTCTCTAAGTCAGATTGGTATCCGGCCAGTTCTTTTGTGCCGTCGCTGATAGAACGTTCGATAAAACAAATCCGTTTGTATTCCGGATAACAATGGTCTACTGTATTTTCCTGATGAATATATCGTGTTATGGTAAATACACAGGCAAGGCTGATTGCTAATCCTATGAAATTAACAACGGTATACACCTTGAACCGCAATAGCATGCGTATGGATAATAAGATTTGTCTCATACTCTATGTGTTTTTATTCTGTTTTCATAATCTTTGCCGGATTAATGCGTACGGCCTTATTCACTTGCCATAACAGGGTGCCCAATGAAATGCCCGCCACAATGAGTATGGCAGTCACATATATGGATATACTGACAGGTGCTTTAACCACGAAATCCTTTGTATAGATGTATATCAGATAGTAGGATAATGGTACAGTAAGCAACGTCGCCCCTCCTATCACCCATATATATTTGCGGAATAAGATTGAATATAAGTTCCGCAATTGCGCTCCGTTTACTTTCCGAATCGCTATCTCACGGTAGCGTTGGCGGATATCGAACAGAGAGAGGCCAAACAGACCCAGAGCCGAAACAAAGATGGAGATGGCAGAGAAAAGCGTGAAGACAGTTGACACACGCCGATCTTCGCGATACAGTGCCTGCACATCTTCTTCCAGCCAGTGACGGTCAAATTCTTCGGTATTGAAAATCTCTTGTCTGACCTTTTTCAGATAAGAGATGAGTTCTTTCTCTTTTCCATGTTTACAAGCTATCTGGTATTGCGAACCACCTCCGCTGGGAGATACCATGAATACAAGAGGTTTCTTGCCTGCAGTAAGATGTCCGGTGTAATAGTCTTCTACAACAGCTTCTACGGGCATCAGAGATGTTCCGCCTTCTACTACTTTTCCATCCATACCCATGGCAATCCAAAGAGCTCGTTCTCCCCTGACAAATGCTTCGTCACGTTTCGTATAGCCGAAGGCTTTCATGGCAGCTTCGTTCATGATTACCAGATATTTATTGCGTCCTTCAACTTTATCGGGTAATGCATTTTCTTTCATCCGTAGCTCATAAAATTTGAAAAAGTCAAGAGGAACCCACATCAGCATCATATTTTGTTTCACGTCTTTATCATTTATAAGAACGGACGTGCCTGTGCTTCCTGCTCCTAAAATGCCACATTGTGTGGGTTCTCCACGGAACCACTGTTCGATGAAGGGACATTCTTCCAGCTTTTGCTCAATGCTCTGAGCATCTTGCCAGTGCTTCTTTTTCTGTTCTTCACTCTCTAAATACCAAGTTTTGGATAGAGGTACTAAGTTGGCATACAATATACCTTTTGTCCGGAATCCCGGAGGAGTATCTTGCAAAAAGTGGAGGTGATTGCTGAAATACAAGGATAGCATAATGAGCAGTAAAGTGATGCTATACTGTATAAACAGGAAAATTGTACGGGTGGCAACAGACTGGCGTGATCCTCCGATGGAGCGTATGGATACGATGGGTGGCAGATAATTGTATTTGATGAAGGGATAGATTGTGGTGACTAATGGCAAAAGTACCCAGATACCTAATGACAACTGCCAGTCAAAAGCAGTATAGGGAATGTCACTTTCAAGCAACCGGTTGGCATATCCGGAGAATATTTCGATGAAAAACCATGCCAATAGCAAGGCGATGGATATCATTAATGCATTCTCTGTCCATAGTTGCATGAAGAGAGTGCGCCCCTGCACACCGAAGACTTTCTTCACACCATATTCCTTAGAACGTCTTAGCATGAAGACTAAATAGATATTGACAAAGTTTAATATGCCTGCCAGTAATAACAACAAGCATACTCCTGTGAGTATCAGGATGTGGGAACGGCTGCTGTAATGCCATATCTCGGGATCATCGCCGGAAGCCGCCAATTCTTTGTTCCAATAAAGTTGGCTACTGGGATAAGGTAGGAGTCCGGAAACCGGAAGCAT
>ERZ773148.1791-NODE-1791-length-17470-cov-4.174677_pt1 | contig 17470 bp, 9 predicted proteins | sample MGYA00580846_ERZ773148 | MGnify/ENA primary metagenome ERZ773148 (study PRJEB29015, sample SAMEA2737879) | human gut metagenome | biome: human gut; feature: human-associated habitat; material: faeces | place: China | collected 2012 ... | reverse complement strand
GAAGTTGCCGAGCATTTCAAAGTAGGTGCCGTGGCGCGCCGTTTTGCCGATGTTCTCGATATCGGGCGTGCGGATGCACTTCTGGCAGGTCGTCACGCGGCGGCGCGGCGGCTCTTCTTCCCCGGTGAACCATGTTTTCATGGGGCTCATGCCGGCGTTGATGAGCAGAAGCGAGGGGTCGTTGCGGGGGATCAGCGAGAAGCTGGGCAGACGCAGATGACCTTTTGTCTCAAAGAAGGAGAGATACATCTCCCGCAGCTCATTGAGTCCGAAATTTTTCATACTAACCTCCAAAAACAAATACACCCCGCCCCCGAAAAACAGGGGCGGGGAAAAACATTCCACGCGGTACCACCCTGATTGCGGCTTTAAGCGCTGTGACGCCAGCCGTATCTCGTGCGCCCGATAACGGAGGCGGACCGCCGCGCTCTTCGCGCGAAGGCTCAAAAGTGGCTGCCGCGGCGCCGGACGAGGGGCTTTCAGCCTCCCCCTCTCTCTGTAGACCGTATCAGCGCGGCTTGCTTCGTCATAGCCCAAAAATCTTATATATTCTATCACGAAATATCCGCTTGTCAACCGGGAAAATGACTCTTTCCGGCGGTTTTTCCGTACAGGAAAAACATACTGCTTGCTATCATCGCGCAAAAGTGTTACCTTTATAAAGGGTTTTTATGCCTCTGATACGTTTATACTAACCCGGAGGAGGGGAAAAATGCCCAACTGCGATGCCGGACTCGTTTCCGTTCTCATGAGCGTATATAACGGCGCCCCCACGCTCGAAAAGGCGGCGGCGTCCGTTCTGGCGCAGACGTACCGCGATCTGGAGCTCATCCTCTGCGACGACGCCTCCACGGACGATACATGGCGCATCATGCAGCGCATTGCCGCGCAGGATGCGCGCGTCACGATCTTCCAAAACAAAACAAATCTCGGTCTCGGCGCTTCGCTCAACGAGTGCCTTGCGCGCGCGCAGGGCACATACATCGCCCGGCAGGACGCCGACGATGTTTCCGACTCTGACCGGATCGAGCGGACGATGGACTTTCTGCTCTCGTCCGGCGCGCCCTACGCCGCGTGCGGCGTGCGCGTTTTCGACGATACCGGCGTATGGAGCACGCGGCAGTTTCCGCAGAAGATCACGAAGCACATCATCGCGCAGAAGAATCCCTTCTTCCACCCGACGATGCTCTTCCGCCGCGCCGTGCTCGAGAGCGTGAACGGCTACAGCACCTCCCCCGAAACGCGCCGCACGGAGGATTATGATCTCGTCATGCGGCTTGCCGCCAACGGCGTGATCGGGGAAAACTTGCAGGAGATCCTTTACTCGGTGTACGAACCGCAGGAAGCCTATCTCCGTCACAATGCCAGGACCCGCATGTATGAGGTTCGCGTCCGCGCGCGCGGACTGCGCGCGATGGGCTCCCCGGCTTCGGATTACATCTATCTTGTCAAACCGCTCATCATGGCGTGCGTTCCGCGCGGCATGATGCGCTCGGTAAAGCGGCTGCAGTGGAAGCTGCAGAGCCGCGATACGAAAAAGTGAGGAATACCGGATCATGGCATTCAACAAAGGCTACGTAAAAGAAAAAATGGAGGGCTTTCGCCGGTTCACGCCGCTGCTGCGCGAACTTGTGGTGCGCGATATCAAGGTGCGCTACCGCCATTCCGCGCTGGGGCTCGTGTGGACGGTGCTCAACCCGCTGCTGATGATGGTCGTCATCACGATCGTCTTTTCCACACTCTTCAAGCAGAATATCCCGAATTTCCCGATCTATTATCTTTCGGGCTCGCTCATCTTTGCGTTCAATTCGGAATCGACGACGACCGCGCTCAACTCGATCATATCCAACGCCTCCCTCATCAAAAAGGTCTATATCCCGAAGTACCTGTTCCCGCTCTCGAATGTGCTTTCGGGGCTTGTGAATCTCGGGTTTTCGCTCATTGCGATGTTCATCGTGATGCTCATTACCGACGCGCCGTTCCACGCGACGCTCCTGCTGCTCCCGATTCCCATTTTCTATACGTTCCTCTTCTCCGTCGGGCTCGGCATTCTGCTCTCGGCGGTCACGGTGTTTTTCCGCGATATCGCGCATTTCTACAGCGTGTTCATTCTTGCGTGGACATACTTCACGCCCATCTTCTACCCCGTGGAGATCCTGCCGGACGCCGTGATGAAGCTCATGCAGCTCAACCCGATGTACCATCTTGTTGCCTACATGCGCTCCATCGTGCTCTACGGCGTGTTCCCCAGTCTGAAGGAAAACCTTCTCTGCCTGTGTCTGGGGCTTTTGATGCTCGCGCTGGGGCTTTTCGTATTTTATAAAAAGCAGGACAAGTTCGTCCTGTATGTCTGAGCGGAGGTGCGCCATGGGCAGCGTTATTAAAGTCAACGATGTTTCGATGATGTTCAATCTCAGCTCGGAGAAGATCGACAGCATCAAGGAATACTTCATCAAGGCCGTGCGCCGGGAGCTCCATTTTCAGGAGTTCTGGGCGCTGCGGGACATATCGTTCATGCTCGAAAAGGGCGATTCTCTCGGCATCGTCGGGCTGAACGGCTCCGGCAAGAGCACGCTTTTGAAAATCGTCTCCGGCATTTTGAAGCCGACGAAGGGCACGGTGGAGACCTACGGCAGCATTGCGCCCCTCATCGAGCTCGGCGCAGGATTTGACGCCAACCTTTCCGCGCGCGAGAACATCTATCTCAACGGCGCGATCCTCGGCTACAGCCGCGCGTATATGTCCGAGCGGTTCGACGAGATCATCGAGTTTGCCGAATTGCAGGACTTTGTGGACACCGCCGTGAAGAACTATTCCTCCGGCATGGTGGCGCGTCTCGGCTTTGCCATTGCGACGATGAACGTGCCGGACATTCTCATCATCGACGAGATCCTCGCCGTCGGCGACTATAAATTTCAGGAGAAGAGCTTCGCGCGCATGCAGGAGATGATCGCATCCGGCGCAACGGTCGTTTTCGTCTCCCACTCGATCGAGCAGGTGCAGAAGATCTGCAAAAAGGCTCTCTGGCTCGAGCACGGCCATATGCGCATGCTCGGCGACGCGGACGCCGTGTGCGGGGAGTATATGCGCGCATGAGTACCGCCGCACCGAAGAAAAAGCGCGTCCTTTTTATCATCAATCAGTTCTTCAGGGGCGGCGCGGAAACGGCGCTCGTGAATCTTCTGCGCACGATGGACAGCGCGCGCTTCGACGTCGATCTTCTCATCTTTGATATGATCGACCTGCCGGGCAGTCTCTCCCTCATCCCGGAGATCCCGGACTGGGTACACGTCATCAACGTGGCCGAAAACGAAAAAAAGACCGCGTTCGTGAAAAAGGCCGTCTTCAAGCTTGAGCGGAAGCTCACCGGCACGCAGCCGTTCCGCCGCGGCGCCATCCGCTATCTGCAAAACCAATACTACGACGCCGCCATTTCCTACGGCGAGTGGTTTTCGAGCGCGCTCTGCGCGCGCTATGCCGCGGCACGGCGCAAATATGTCTGGATCCACGCAGACATGGACAAGGCCGCCTTTCTCCACCCGGACATCCTGCGCTTTGAAGCGCAGTTCGACGGCTTTCTCTTCGCCTCCCGTCACTCGATGGAGGGGGCAGTCAAAAAATATCCGCAGCTCGCCTCCCGCTCGACCGTCGTCCCGAACCGCGTGGACAGCGAGAAAATCTTCGCCATGAGCGAAGAGCCGCTGCCCGTCTCTCTGCCGGAGGACGGTCTGCCGCTGCTCGTGACGGTCGCAAACATCCGCGAGGAGAAAAACCATCTGCGTGAGGTCGAGGCGATGCAGCGGCTTTTTTCCGAAGGGCTGCGGTTTCGCTGGATGAACATCGGCTCGCTCGCGAACGCCCCGCTCGTGGAAAAGCTCCGGCAGGCGGTGCAAAACGCCGGGCTTGAGGACTATTTCACGCTGACCGGCCCGCTCGACAACCCCTACGGCGTGATGCGCCGCGCCAACGCCGTGTGCGTCCTCTCCGACCATGAATCGTGGTCGATGGTCATCACGGAGGCAAAGGCGCTCGGCGTGCCGGTGATCGCAACGCGCACCTCCGGCGCGCTCGAACAGATCGAAGACGGCAGAAACGGCGTCCTCTGCGGCTTTTCTGCCGGGGAGATCGCCGATAGCCTCCGCGCCTTTCTCACCGGCGGCGCGGCGGAGACGATGCGCGGCGGCGCAAAGCGTCCTGCCGCCGGGACATCCCGGGGCGCGTTGGAAGCGCTTTTGGAAAACGACGCGAAAAAAGTTCTTTACGTATTCGATGATATAAACTACGCAAGCGGCGCCCGCGCCGCGGCGCTCGCGCAGGCGCGCGCTGTGTCCGGTGTGGCGGAGGTATGGCTCTATTCCGCCGAGCCGTGCCGGGACGCCGCGCTCCGACAGGAGTTCCGGCTGCTTGAGATCCCCGACGGTGGAGGGCTGCGGCTGCTCTCACGCCCGACGCGGCAGGTGCTGCGCGACGGGAACGTATCCCTTGCCGGAAAGCTTCTCCGGCTCGCCTACGCGGTGCTCGCGCACATCGGGCTCGAGTCCGTGCTGCCGAAAGCGCTGCTGCGGCGGAACATGGCCGCGGCGTTTGAGACCTTCGACACGATCTTCGTCGTGAGCGAGGCCTCCAAAATGCGGGAATTTGTCTCCCGCTGCCGCCATCCGGGAAAGATCCAGTGGATCCATACGGACTACGCCGCCTGGCGGGAGCTGAACGAATGGACGCGCGCCGTTACGAAAAACGACGCCGCGCTCTATCGCCGGTTCGACGCGATCGTCTGTCTCAACAAGACGCTGCGCGAGAAGTTTCTCGCCGTATATCCGCAGTTTGCGGACAAGACGCTCGCCGTGCCGAACCCGGTGTTCCGCGGCGAGATACGCGAGCGCGCCAAAGCGCCGCTCACGGTGCCGGTGGACGAGCGGGTCTGCAATCTCATCACCATCGGGCGGCTCGAGCGCGAAAAGCGCTATGACCGGCTGCTCGATATCGCCGCGGAGCTGAAAAAGCGCGGCTTCGCGTTCCGCTGGTACTTTGCCGGCAGCGGGCCGCTGTACGAGGATATCCGGCGGCGGCGCGACGCGCTCGGTCTCGGCCCGTGCGTGACGCTGACCGGATATATGGAAAACCCGTGTCCCCTGCTCGCGCGGTGCGATGCGCTCGTGCTCTTTTCGGAGTATGAGGGCACGCCCGTCACGATCGACGAGGCCAAAACGCTCGGCGTGCCGGTCATCGCCAACGACGTCGGCGGCGTAAGGGAGATGCTGGAGGACGGGCGGTACGGCAAAATTACAAGCGACGACAACGGCTTCATCAAACTTATCACTCAGCTATAGAAGGAGATCCAAGGATGGCGAAAATTATTTTTACGGTCGACAACATAAACTACAAAGGCGGCGGACATTTCGCCACGTTTAAGATCGCCAACTATCTTTGCAGCTGCGGCCACGGGGTCATTTTGTACTCTCCCGTTAAAGCGGAAGCATCGGTGCGCGCGGAGCTTGCTGACGGAATCGTGGTCTCACAAAGAGCCTCTTTTTCCGATGCCGACTATATCGTCGTTCCGTTTGAGAATTCAGCCTTCTTTGAAAAAATCGCAAACCTCAAAACCCGCGCAAAAAAGATCCAGTGGATACACATCGATTACGACGTCTGGAAGAACGTCGTGCAGGACGATACGGAGCGCAGAAGGCAGCTGCTCACAGCCTATGACAGGATCGTTTTTGTTTCGGAACATAACCGGAACAACTTTTTGAAGTATTTCCCCGAACACGCAGAAAAAAGCACGGTAGTATACAATTTCGTAGATTCTGACAAAATCCGCGCTATGGCAGCCGATGCAGTCGATGCGGAACTTTTCTCTAAGAAAACGTCCAATTCGCTGACCGTTGTTCTGCCCGGACGGCTGGAAGAGCAGAAAGCCTTTCACCGGATGCTGGACGCCGCCAAAGTACTGAAAGAGCGTGGATTGAATATTGAATGGCTGATTTTAGGACGCGGATATGAATACGATTCCCTTCTGCAGAAGAAGGAGCGCTACGGTCTGGACAATGTGCATTTTCTCGGCTTTCGGCAAAACCCGTATTCCTACATGAGAGCCGCCGACGTAACGGCGATTTTATCGGAATACGAAGGTCTCGCTCTCACCGTAGCAGAGAGCCTTACCGCCGGAACGCCGGTGCTGTCCACCCGCACCGGCGGTGTGGCGGAACTGCTTCCGGACGAATACGGCTGGATTATAGAAAATGACCTTTTGTCGATTATAGACGGAATGACCGCCATTTACGATGACCGGAAATTGCTGGAAGAAAAGAGAACTGCTCTTCGCTCCTATGCGTACAACAACGAACGAATCAAAGAAAGTCTGGACGCACTTTTCCAGACCTCCGAAGAAAGAGGCCGCGCCGTGATGCACACGCAAACTATCTACTCCTCTAATAAAACGCCGGATATTTCCGTCATTATCCCGGTATACAACACCGCCGACTATCTCCCGGAGTGCCTTGACTCTGTGGTGGGACAGACTTTCGATAGCTTTGAGATCATTATCGTTAATGACGGCTCGACAGACAAGTCGCAGACGATCATCGATGACTATGTATATCAGTTTTCTGACCGTATCCGGGCGTTCACCATACCGAACGGCGGGCTGGGCAACGCGCGCAATTACGGTATCGGCAAAGCCCGCGGAAAATATCTCGCATTCGTTGATTCCGACGATTTTATCCACTGCGATATGCTCAAAAAAATGTATGAAGCCGCACGGCAGCACAATGCCGACTGCGTGATGGCGGATTATATCGCCTTCTGGGACGACGGGCGGCAAGAGCACGTCCGCTCCGTTGAGTTTCCCGACGCCGGACGGCCGGATATTATGAAATACTCCGCCAAGTACGGCACAGTGAATATCTGCACAAAGCTGGTCGCGCGCGAGCTTTTCGATATCATCCGCTTCCCTGCCGGATTCTACGAGGATCTCGCCACGACGCCGATCCTTCTGAGCTGGGCCAAAAACGTCTCCTATCTCCGCGAGGGGCTCTATTTCTACCGCCAGCGCGTCGGTTCCATCACGTCGATAAAATCCGGCGACAAGCGCCTGCTCGACTGCTATGCCGCGTGGGATCGTATCCGCGAACACGCCAACCCTCTCTTTGAAAAGGAAATACAGTTTGCGGTATACTGGAGCCTCAACTTTTTCTGCACCAATTTTCTCGATGACTTCACAAAGCAGTCCAAGGAATACTATGACCGGAACCGGGACTATTTCCGCGGAAACGCTTATATTGCCGACGCGATCCGTGAAGAGACATTTCTGGATTTTGAGCATCTGGACACGATCCCGAAAATCATCCATTACTGCTGGTTCGGCAACGGGGAGAAAAGCGAGCTCATTCAAAAATGCATGGATTCCTGGAAGAAATACGCCCCGGATTTTGAGATCATGGAGTGGAATGAATCCAATTGCAACATTCACGCAAACCGGTATGTGGAAGAAGCGTACGAAAAGAAGCAGTATGCCTTTGTTTCCGATTATTTTCGGTTAAAGGCGCTGTACGATCACGGTGGCGTTTACATGGATACAGACATGGAACTTCATCAGCCGCTGGAAAGTTTTCTCTATGCGAAAGCGTTCTTTGCTTTTGAAACGCCTCTCTTCATTCACGCCGGTATTTTGGGTGCCGAAAAAAACTGCGGGCTCATTGGTGAACTGCGCCGCTCGTATGAAGAAGACACTTTCGATCTGACAGAGTGTCCCGGAGAGGACTTCACGATCCCACGCCGTCTTACGCAGCTTCTCATCAAACGGACGAACCTGCAATTGAACGGAAAATCACAGCTTTTGGAAGGTAACATCCGTGTATTCAGCGCCAATCGTATGACTGTGAATATGCACGACGGGAGATGTGTCTGCGAGCACCATTACGAGGGCAGTTGGCTAAGAAAGGATAATGGTCCAGCTCCGGATTATACATACGAAGTTTTGAAGCACTACTTCACATGGGATCTGCTGCACGGAGACAACGACATATCTCTCCCCGGTGATACGGCGCAGCTTCTAACATACTACAAAAGCGAATGCGATCGCTACGAAAACTCCACCTGCTGGAAGATCACCAAGCCGCTCCGCATTCTCGGAGATTTTCTGAAAAAGATTTTCCGACGCAATGAAGTCTCCTGACCGAAACGCATTATCGGAGTACAGGTTATGAAAAAAAGCAAAAACTATCTGGCATTACCGGCCATCGTTCTGGCCGCGCTCTATCTTACCTTTCTGATCGACCTCCATACGCTCGAAACCTCATTGCAGAGAGTCTTTATCTTCTGCTATTTTGTGGTCATGGGCGTGCTGGCATTCTTTTTGAAGAGCAAATACGCCGAGGGAAAGCCGTTCCCGCTCCAAAGCCGGATCGCCGCGGCGCTGCTCGCCGCGCTGCTCGTCGGCGCGGGCTGGAACACGTTCCTGCCGCATGTGCGCTTCCCGCTGGAAGGCTCGCACATGTACGCGCTCTGGGAAAAGCTGCTCTATACGCTCGGCGCGTGGTGCGTTGTGTTCTACTTTGCGCAGCTCGCGCTGCTGTTTCTCGCCCGCCCCATGGAAAAACGCGGCTGGACGGAGCGACAGAAAGTGCTCGCCTTTCTTCTCATGGGAAACTTTGTGTTTCTCTTTTTCACGAGCGAGCGCATCCAGCCGACGCATCTGACGCAGGGCTTTCTCCTGCTGCTGACGGTCGCTTCCGTCTGGTGCTTCAACCGGAAGAGCGGCTGTATGGAAAAGTACCGCACAAAGGGCTCCCGTGCCGCCATTGGGGTAATCGCCGTTTACGCCTCGCTCGCGAGCTTCGCGCAGCGGTTCTTTCTTAATGGCAATACCCGGATGCATTTCTCTCTGCCGGGACTCTTTTATGTTTTGAGCGGCATTCTCTGGTTTATCCCCGTTATCTGGCTGATGCTGTTCGCGCTGGAATGGCTCTCCGCCCGCCTCCGGACGCTGCCGAAGCCGGGAAGCCGGAAGAAGGCGCTGTGCGTTCTTCTTATTGCACTGCTTCTCTGTCAGGTCTTTGTGCTCTGGGTCGAATGGCCGGGCGGATTTCCGCTCGACGCCGTTTATCAATATCGTCAGGCGATGGGTGAGCTCCCGCTGAGCGACGATCATCCGGTGCTGGATACGCTGCTCATGCGTGCTGTTCTGACGGTCTTTCCCCATCCCGCCGCGCTCACGGCGGTGCAGCTGCTGCTCTTCTCGCTCGTGCTGTGCGCGTTCCTCATGATGGGGTACGACCGCGGCATGCCGCTGCCGCTGCTCGCCTTTCTCGGATGCTTCTTTGCGCTGATGCCGAATCAGGTGCTCAGTTGGACGAACGTACTAAAGGATTTTCCGTTCACGCTCGCGCTGCTGTGGGGTACATATCTCCTTTTGCAGCTTGCGCTCGATACGCCGCGCAGCCGGAAATGGTCGTATTACGCCTGTCTTGCGCTGGACATTTTTCTCGTGTCCCTCCTGCGGCACAACGGCGCCGCGCCCGCGGCGGCGATGATCGTTCTCTGTATCGTGCTCACCGTCCGGCGCTATGAGCAGGTGAAGCTCCGCGCGCTCACGGCGGCGGTGCTTGCCGCGGTGTCGTTCGGCGTGTTCAAGGGGCCGGTCATGACGGCACTCAATGTTGCGCCGGTGTCGCTCTCGCCGTTCACGACGCTTTTCTGCGCCGTCGGCTCGTGCGTGAATAAGGATCTGCCGCTCTCCGAGGAAGCGGACGCGATTTTGGAAAAGGCGCTCCCGCTCGATGACTGGCACGATTATTACGCCCGCTATTACGGCCATGATTTCTATTACTGGGGCCGTCCGGAGGGGAGCGTTCCCTATACGCCGACGGAGGTAACGACGCCGGATATCCTCCGGGTCTACGGCGAAGCGCTATGCAAGTATCCGGATGTGATACTAAAGGACCGCATCGACGGGTGCGACATTCTCTGGGATGTTGCGGAACCGGAGGACAGCTTCAACGCAAAGTCCTTCTGTCTTGTGTATGACCGGGACTGGATGGCGCAGTACGTCGATATGGCCGATTACTACGATGCGGACGACGGCGTGCTCCGCGATTACCGGCAGAACTTCTTCACCAAAGCCTACCTCCGGCTGACCGGAACGCCCCGGAACAGCGTGGTGGACATTCTGCTCTGGCGCACGGGCGCGTATCTGATCGCGTTCTGGGTGCTGCTGCTCTTCTGGCGGAAAAACGGTATGCAGCGTTTCCGCTCCGCAGCCGTGCCGTTCCTCGGCAATCTCATCATCTCCGTGCTGTATGTTTACCACCAGAGCTTCCGGTACGTCTACTTTGTGCAGGTGTGCGTGCTCGCGCTCCTCTTCGCCACGGTCGTGTGCAGACCGCGGCCGCCGCAGCCGGAAGAAGAATAAAAAATGACCGCCGCGTTTCCGGTGTTTCGGAAACGCGGCGGTGGATTTTCTCAGGAGTCTTTTTTATCGACGCGGTATTTTTTCTTGAAGAAGCTCGCGCGGATGCCGAGCTCCTTGCCCTTGACGAGGCGGGCGAAGTTCTTCCGGTGCTTCCAGAAGATGAGCGCGACCGTGGCGGCCATGATCGCAATATCCCAGCCGCTCCGTCCCGTGAGGATGCACCAGACGAGATACCCCACGCTCGCCGAGAGCGTGCCGATGAACATATAGTCTGTGATGAACGTGATGACCGCGACGCCCGCCACAAGGATGAGAAACAGCCGCCAGTCGAGCGCGAGCGCGCTGCCGAGCAGCACCGCGATGCCCTTGCCGCCCTGGAATTCGAGATAGAACGGATAGAGATGCCCCGCCACGCACGCCGCCATCGTCACGGTCTGGATGGAGGGCGAGCTATGGAACAGGAATCCCGCCAGCCATACCATGAGCGCCGATTTGAGCGCGTCGCACAGAAACACGACCGCCGCGACGCCCGAGCCCATCGTCCGCCCGGCGTTCGTCGTCCCGGCGTTGCCGGAGCCCTTCGTGCGGATATCAAAGCCGCGCTTCTTCGCCAGCAGCCACGCAAAATTCACCGCTCCGGCCAGATAGCCCGCGAGAATGCAGAACACATACGGAAGAACGGTTTTCAAAAAAGTCTGCATGAGTGCGATCCTTTCGCAGATACATAAAGAAATTTATATACTTCGGCATACTACTATGTGATATCACAGTATAAAGATTTTGTCAACGAACATATCCGCGCTATTGTCTTTTTCGGCGGAAAGGTACTTGCGTTTCCGCGCCTCAGCGGGTAAACTGTATCTGTATTTAAATTATGTAACCCAATTCAATACGGAGGTAGTATATGTACTGCACAAAAAAAATTGCGTCGGATCTTGTCTGGGTCGGCGCGAACGACCGCCGTCTCGCCATGTTTGAGGGCGTATATTCCGTTCCGGCGGGCGTTTCCTATAACTCCTATCTTCTCACGGATGAGAAGACCGTCCTTTTCGACACGGTCGATAAGGCCGTGAGCCGCACCTTCTTTGAAAATCTGGAGCACGAGCTCGGCGGGCGGCCGCTCGACTATGTGATCGTACACCACATGGAGCCGGACCACTCCGCCACGCTCTCGGAGCTGCTGCTGCGCCACCCGGAAACCACGGTCGTCTGCAACGACAAGACCGCCGTGATGATCGCGCAGTTTTTCGGCAAGGACGCCGTGAAGAACATGCAGCTCGTCAAGGAGGGCGACGTGCTCTCCACGGGCGCGCACGAGCTCACGTTCTATCTTGCCCCGATGATCCACTGGCCGGAGGTCATGATGACCTACGACAAGAGCGCGCACACGCTCTTCACCGCGGACGCCTTCGGCGTTTTCGGCGCGCTCAACGGCGCGATTTTCGCCGACGAGGTGGATTTTGACCGCGACTATCTCAAGGAGGCGCGCCGGTACTACACGAACATCGTCGGCAAATACGGCGTGCAGGTACAGAATCTCTTCAAGAAGATCGCGGGTCTGGACATTCAGATGCTCTGCCCGCTGCACGGCTTCGTCTGGCGGCGTGATCTCGGATATATTCTGGAAAAGTACAACCTCTGGAGCACCTATACGCCGGAGGACAAGGGCGTGATGATCGCGTACGCCTCGATCTACGGCAACACGGAAAACGCCGCCGAGATCCTCGCCTCGAAGCTGCGCGAGCGCGGTGTGCGCACCGCGATGTACGACGTGTCCGTCACCCCGGCCTCGGACATCATCGCCGAGTGCTTCCGGTGGAGCCATCTGGTGTTTGCCTCGGCAACGTACAACGGCGGCATTTTCGTCACGATGGACGAGCTGCTGCGCGATATCGCCGCGCACAATCTCCAGAAGCGCACCGTCGCTTTTATGGAAAACGGCACATGGGCGCCCGTCAGCGCGCGGCAGATGGCGGCGATCCTCGCTCCGCTCAAGAACATGACGGTGCTCGAGCAGAGCGTCGCGATCCGCTCCTCGCTCACCGAAGGGCAGCTCGCAGAGATCGAAGCGCTCGCCGATGTGATCGCGGAGGGCATCCGGTAAAAACTGGCAACGAAAAATAACAAAAATTCCGAGTGCGGAGGAAACCTTTTGACCCCGCCGCGCGTCTTATAGTCAGAAAGCAAGCGGCAGGGCTTCGCGCCGCGCCGTTTTCAAGGAGGTACTTTGTTATGACAAAGAAACTGATGGCTCTTCTGCTCGCCGTGCTGATGGCAGTATCGCTGCTGCCCATGCCGGCGATGGCAGGCGACGCCCAAGTCATCACGGACCTTTCGGGCATTTCCGCGGGAGGATCCTATGTTGTCGATAAATCCGTCAAGGATATCGTCCTCTCCGCGCCGCTTACGCTCAACAAGGACGTGACGCTCGAGTTGACCGGTCAGACGGTCACGCTCAAGCTCGCCGACGGCGAGAGCTATGCCGACGCTTCCGTTTTCCATGTGGAGAGCGGCAGTCTGACGCTCAAGGGCTCCGGCACGGTCAAGGTGCCGGATAACGCCTCCGGCATCGTCGTCGCAAAGGACGCCGCCGTGACCATCTCGGGCGAGGTCGGCATCTCCGGCGGCGCTTCCGGCGTGAAGGCCGTTGTCGGTGCTTCCGGCGTGAAGATCCGCGTGAATACGCTCGGCAAGATCGAGTCGGCAAACGGCATCAACCTGTCCGGCGCTTCCGGCGAGATCAAGATCGCCTCCGGCACGGTCAAGGGCAGCGTCTGCGCCATTGCCCCCGATAAGGACAACGCGCTCACGCTCGGCAAGTTGCTCGACGGCTCCACGCTCTACATCGGCGGCACGGCCGCCACGGAGGAGCAGCTCGCCGCCGCTCCCACCGCCGAAATGAAGGAGCTTGTTTTTGACGACGGCAAAGCCCTCGCGCTGGCTATTTCCTCCGCCGTGCGCACCTCGGAGACCGAGGGCAGCGTCACCTTCACTGCCTCGAAAGCCGGTACATACTACTACCAGCTCGACGGCGAACCCGCTTCCGCGGCGGACATCATGAAGGACGAGGCGAAGGCCGAGCTTGTCCGCGGCGCGAACACGATCTCTCTCAAGGGTCTCGACGCCAACGCCCACACCGTCTACATTGCCGCGAAGGACGCCTTCGGCCATACGACCGAGCTTCTGACCGCAGCGATCCCCGCAGTGCTCGCCGCGCCGACCGCCCCCGTCTGGGACGGCAAGAAGGCCGCGTGGACCGGCGTGGAGGGTGTGAATGATTACACCGTGCAGCTCTATCTGGGCTCCGACGCCTACGGCGATCCCATCCCCGTGAATGGTGCGTCCGCTACGGATGATCTCTCCGACGTGATGAAGGACGACGGCGTTTACACGTTCGCCGTGCGTTCCGTCGGCGCGAACACCGTCGGCGCGTGGTCTGAGCGCAGCGCCGAAACGGTGCGCGACACCGCCGCCCCCATCCTCACGGTGCCGGCCGACGGCGTCAAGCGCACGGCACAGGACACCGCCACCGTCGCCTTCGTCTCCAGTGAGGACGGCAAGCTTTACTATGTTCTCAACGACGATGCCGCCGATGTATTCACCTCCGGCAGCACCATGGCGCTCACGAAGGGCGAGGACAACACGCTCACGCTCACCGGCCTTGCCGACAGCGCCGCCGTCGTCGTCCACTACGCCGCCGAGGACGGTCTCGGAAACCGCGGGGAAGTGCAGACCGTGACCGTGCCGCTCTATCTCGCGGCCCCCGCCACGCTCACCTGGGTGAACGGCACCTCCACCGCGATGTGGTCGGAGGTCCCCGGCGCTGCGTCCTACTGCGTGCAGCTCTATAAGGACGGCGCGGAGGTCACGCCTGCCGTCACCGCGGATACGACCAGCTACACCTTCACGCTGGAAGAGTCCGGCTCCTACACCTTCAAGGTGCAGGCCGTCAACGGCGATATTCTGAGCGCGTGGTCGGAAGCGAGCGGCGCTCTCGCCATCGATAAGACCGCGCCCGCCATCTCCGGTGAAAGCGCGAGCCGCACGGACGCTTCCAACGGCTCCGTGACCTTCACCTCCGACGAGGCCGGCAAGGCCTACTACATCGTCGGCGGCGAGAAGCCTACGCAGGATGCTCTTCTTGCCTCGGCAAACGTGAAGGACATCGCCTCCGGCGAAACGAAGATCGATCTCTCCGGTCTCGGCGCGGAAGCAACGAACGTGTATCTTATGGTCGTGGACGCCGCCGGGAACAGGAGCGACATTAAGACCGTGAAAGTTCCCGTGTATCTCGCAAAGCCCACCACGATCACCTGGGTCAACAACACCGCGACCGCCATGTGGAACGCCGTGTCCGGCGCGGAAGCCTATAACATCCAGCTTCTCCGCGACGGCAGCGATTACGGCAACGTGATCGTTGTCAACGGCGGCTCCACCACGACCTCGGACCTTGCGCCCCACATGAACGACGACGGCGTTTACACCTTCCGCGTGCAGGCGGCCGCCGCCGGAACGCAGAGCGAGTGGTCGGACGCTTCCGCCACGAGCTATAAGCGCGACACCCAGAAGCCCACCATCAAGGGCGAGCCCTCCAAGCGCATCGACGCGAAGACCGCGGAGTTCTACTTCACCTCCTCCGAAGAAGGAACGTATTACTACATGGTCGGCAGCGTGAACGGCGGTGTTCCGACCGCGGAGCAGATCGCCGACGACAAGAACCCGCACGGCGGCTGCACCAACGTCCGCACCACCATCACCCTCAAAGATATCGCCGATACGAACGCCCGCAAGGTCTATGTCGTTGTGCGCGATAAGAGCGGCAATCTGAGCGACGTGTTCACGATCACCGTTCCCGCCTACAGCGCGCAGCCGACGCCCACCCCGACGCCGGCCCCGACCGCGACGCCGACGCCCGCTCCCAAGACCTACACCGTGACGCTCCAGGGCGGCACCGGCTATACCATTGCCGCGACCGGCGGCTCCAAGAGCCCCGTAAACGCCGGCGGCAGCTTCTCCTTCACCGTGACGCCCAGCAACGGCTACACCCGCGGCAACGGCTTTTCCGTAAAGGCCAACGGCACGACGCTCACGAGCAACAACGGCGTTTACACCATCAGCAACATCAACGCCAACCAGACCGTCAGCGTGTCCGGCATTGTGAAGAGCCAGAACACCGGCGGCGGCACGCTGCCCGCCGCGCCCGCCATCACCACCACGACGCTCGCCGCGGCCACGATGGGCAAGGAATACCGCCAGCAGATCACCGCCACCGGCGGCACGCCGATCACCTGGTCCTACAGCGGCACGCTGCCCGACGGCATGACGCTCGCGGCCAACACCGGTATTCTCTCCGGCACGCCCACGCAGGAAGGCTCCTTCCGCTTCGCCGTGAAGGCGACGAACTCCACCGGCTTCTCCACGCGGCAGATGACGCTCGTCGTCGCCGGCAGTGAGTACACCGTCACCAAAGGCGCGAATAGCGAATGGACGCAGGGCGGAGACAAGGGCATCGAATTCTCCGGCAGCGGCAAGGGCACCTTCACCGTGAAGGTGGACGGCGCCGCGGTCGCCGCCGGGAAATACACCGCCTCCGCGGACGGCTCCACCGTCACGCTCAAGCCGGAATATCTCGACACGCTCGCCGCGGGCTCCCACACCGTGACGCTCGTCTACGGCGACGGCAGCGCGAAGGCCAAGTTCACCATCAAGGCGAAGGATAAGACCGTCGCCCCGACCGTTTCCTCCCAGCCCGCAAGCGCGTCCGTCAACGCGGACAGCTCCGCCACGTTCACCGTGACGGCGAGCGGCACCACGCCGCTGCTCTGCCAGTGGCAGGTGGACAAAAACGACGGCAGCGGCTGGACGGATATCTCCGGCGCGGTGAACGCAAGCTACACCGTCGAAAAGGTCACCGCCGAGCAGAACGGCTGGAAGTACCGCTGCGTGATCAAAAACGCTGCCGGTTCCGTTGAGAGCAACGCCGCGACGCTCACCGTCAAGGAAGCCATCGGCGATGTGAAGAAAAACGACGACACCAAGGACACCACGTCGTCCGGCGGTCTCGGCCGCATCCTTCTCATCACGGGCATCATCGTGGCCGTCCTGGCACTCGGCGCGGGTCTGTACTTCTACTTCCGCCGCCGCAGCGCCTCCCGCTACACGGAGGACGATACCGCCTGGAGAAAGTGATCCGGAAATAAACCAATACGCAAGGGCCGCCCCTTATCGGGGCGGCCCTGATTTTTTCCGCCTCTCGCATAGACTTTTTTCTGTCGGCCTTTTACCGGGCTGTGAAACCGTAAATCTGTGCAGTATGCGGCGGGATCGGGTGCGGAAGGGTGCTTCGCTTGGCATTATGAATAATATTTATTTTACCGCTTGACATTTTGGGATTTATGAATTAATATTCAGCCATAAATTAAATATATCGCCTTCCGCATCACCGGGTGCGGGTCAAAAAGACGTCCGGGCAATTCCGCAGGTACGGCGCACATGCGCTACAAGGAATGCCCCGGACGCCTTTTGCTTTATCCGGGCTGCAGCGGGCGGAAAGGAGAATTTTTATGTACATCAAGCCGTTTGCCGTAGAGGAATGGATGAACGAATGGGAGGTCGGCGCGCGATACAACATCGCAGAGACGTGCGTCGATTCCGTGTCGCTCAACGAACTGTTCGCGCTGACCGGCGAGGACAAGGCCGCCTTTCTGGAGAATCTCGCCGCGCGCCGGCTGACCTACGGCGACATTGAAGGCGCGCCCGCGTTCCGGCAGGGCATCTGCTCGCTTTATAAAACGGTCAAGCCCGAAAACATTGTCACAACGCACGGCGCGGCGGGTGCGAACCACCATGTGTTCTGCTCGCTCGTATCGCCGGGTGACCGCGTCATCAGCGTTCTGCCGACGTACCAGCAGCTCTACTCCATCCCCGAATCGCTCGGCGCAAAGGTAAAGATTCTCCCCCTGAGCCGCGAAAACGGGTATCTCCCCGATCTCGACGCGCTGCGCGCGCTCGCCGTGCCGGGGACAAAAATGATCTGCATCAACAACCCCAACAATCCGTCTC
>ERZ773148.1790-NODE-1790-length-17470-cov-4.498536_pt1 | contig 17470 bp, 19 predicted proteins | sample MGYA00580846_ERZ773148 | MGnify/ENA primary metagenome ERZ773148 (study PRJEB29015, sample SAMEA2737879) | human gut metagenome | biome: human gut; feature: human-associated habitat; material: faeces | place: China | collected 2012 ... | reverse complement strand
GATCAACTTACGCTGAGCCCGGTTCAACTTGAAGGGGATAATATCTCCACCCGATTTCGGCTTGATCTTGACAAAGGCAAAGGCCCAAAAGCAGAAGTCATGGCGGATGCGCAGCCGGATCATCTGCCGGATCACCTTTTCGCGCACCTCCTCCCCCATCTCTCGGGAGAGATACCTCCGGACGAAGGCCTCGATCGAGCCACATTCCGCCAACTTATCAATCAGAGGCTCCCGGCGCATCTCGACAGGGATATACTGCTGTGGGAAGAGATAATCCTTCAGCTGAAACAGGACCCGCTCCCCGGGGGCTCCTGCTCCAGTCAAGGGGTCAAAAGGAGAATATTTCTCATGATGTCGTTCGGTATTTTCAGCCAAAAGTTGATCGATAGTCATCTGCCCAACGAATAAAGAAATGATACACCAAGGCGACAAGCCATCCGCCCAGCAGGGCAACCCCATGCAGGGCTGCATTGATCTGCGAGAATAGGGCCCCCACCGCAACAGAGAGCAGAACCACGCCCCATGTTTTGAGGCTGCGGCAACGGTTCAGACGAAAGCCCACCGAGGCAAAGACAACACCCGAGGCCCCCACGGTTGGGGTATCGGAGCTGGTGATCAGCGCAGCCAGCAGCGCCACCCCATAGAGCGACGCTGCCACCACTAAGGGGTGATCGGAACGAAACTGCCACACCACGTACACCGATAAAGCGTTCCCCAACAGATGGAACAGGTTGGCGTGAAAAAACATATACACGGCGTAGTGCCATAGAGGCCCGCCACTTACCGCTCCCACCTGCTCCGGTGATAGGGGCAGAAGGTAGAGAGCCAGCAGCAGGGCTATGAACGGGACTCTGAGCTGTTGCATTGTTTACGGCGTTTTCGGATGTGGTGCATGATCACAATGGCGCTCTGTGGCGTCATGTAGAAGGAGGGGGCGGGCTGCTCAACCACCATCTGCACCACCTCCACTAAAGGTAATTGTCGATATGGGGGACGTTCTCTGAGCAGGTGCACACGCCGATAGATTTCGCGGAACATAATCCGCTTGTTGCGCATCATCCCCTCTAAGCGATTTCCCTGCTCCATGCTGGATATGACTCGCATGGCCCGCTCCGGTGAGACCCAAAATCTCGACGAGGGGGAGTTCACCACACGGCACATCACCTCCCTCAACCGGATAGGGCCGGAGGTCAGTGCAATCTGACGTCGGTAGGCGTTCAATAAGTCCTGATCGCGTTCGGAACGGTATTCGAAAACCCTGCGTATCGGCATGTAAAACAGCTTAATACACAAAGTTACCTGAACAAATGGGGAAGGCTGACTGCCTTCTCCTCTTTATATTCACATTATATTATTGATATACAGGACCGAGCAGCTATTTCTCCTGCACCGAGCAGCTTATAAGGTAGGATTCTATCACAAAATTAACAGATGTACTTTTCGAGGCAGGCCCCCATCTATTTTTGCTTCAGGAACAACAGCCAAAAACGCTTAAAACAAGCTCATTATGTATAAAGAGGAAAATAGCAGGATGACTCCACCTGAAGGGATCATCGCCCAAAGTGAAACCCCATCCAAAAAGGAGTTGATCATCGCCCGCCTCAAAAAGAGCCACCCGGACGAGGATTTCGAAGATGACGAAAAGATTTACACCCGTATCGCCGAAGATTTCGACACGTACGAAAAGGATATTGCCGAACGGAAAAAAATGACGAGGCCATCACCAATCTATTTGCTTCGGATCCTCGCTCTGCCGCTTTTCTTATGAACTGGCGCAAAGGGGAAGATCCCGTCGTGCAGCTCATCCGAGCCTTTGGCGATGACTTCCGCGAAGCGTTGGACGACCCCGACATGCAGGAGAAATTTGCCAAAGCTCGCCAGGAGTACCTCGCCCGCCAGATGAAAGAGAAGGAGCTTGAAGAGCAGGCACAAACCAATTTGGCCGCCTCACTTGACAACTTGGAGAAGGTGCAGCAGCAGGGCGGCTACACCGACGAACAGGCCAACGAGGTCTTTGAGCGTTTTGCCCAGATTGTGGATGATGCCATCCTCAGCAAGGTGGCCCCAGAGACCTGGCAGGTGATGTTCAAGGCGATGAACTACGATAAAGATCTGAGCACGGCCGCCATGGAGGGCGAGGTGCGCGGACGCAACGCCAAGATCGATGCCAACAAACGGAAGATGACCCTCCCTGAGGGAGTACCTCCCATGTTGGGCGGAGAGGGCAGCGACGTGCGACCACCCAAACGCCCCGACTATGGAGCCTTGGATCGCTTCGCTACCGATGAAGATATATGGACTCGCGGGCGCATGAACAGAATCAAGCGCAGCTAACAAAACTCAACATTCAATAATTATCAAACTTAACAAGATCAGGTATGAAAAATTTCAAATGGAGCTATTTGGGTAGCTTGGTACTGTTTCTGATGGCACTGGTATGCGGTGTCACCCAGGGCGTCTGCATGGCGGATGCCGTCATTGCAGACCTTCCCGATGCCGGTAAAACCGTCTCTCGAAACGAGGGAGGTCTGACCGAGACCGTCGGTCGAGAGGCCATCCCGGAGATGTATCTCTCCGACATCGACAAACGGATTACACGCATTCGCCCCATGGCCACCCCTATCGATCAGATCTCGCGCTATGGCAAGGCGATCGAATGCGACTCAATGGAGGTAAAATACTACTCTGTCGGCACAAAACCGATTAAGACCACCGTGAAGACCGCCTTCGAAAAACAATCCAGCGGTACCTCGACCACCTTGGAGGTGACCGACGCCTCCATGTTCGATGAGTCTGACACCATTCGCGTGGTAGGCATCAAAGGTTACATCAACGGCGAAGAGAGCCAACCCAGCACGGAAGATCTGATGTTGCATGTGATCGGGGCCAGCGACTCAAACGGCCAGCCGGTAGTCTATGCAGTGAACGGCCTCAAGGCCAGTGACGGACAGCCCACCATGCTGCCGGCCATCGCTCAGGATACGGTATTGATTCGTTTGGGCAAGGCCTGCGCCGAGCTGGATGCCCAGACCGCCGTATTCTCCAACATTCCGACCCCGGAGACGCAGTATTGTCAGAACTTCATGATGCAGGTTGAGCAGTCCACCTTCGACAAAATCGCACTCAAAGAGGTGGATTGGACCTTCAGCGATCTGGAGGAGGACAGCGTCTATGACATGCGTTTGGGTCAGGAGAACTCCTTCCTGTTCGGCGTCAAGGGCAAGATCAAACATCCGCGCAAGAAGAACAACACCTGGTTCACCGAGGGTATTTGGTGGCAAGCCGGCAAGGATATCACGCTCGGCACATGGGACAGCGACAAGAGCGAAGCGGTCGTCTCGGACGATGAGTTGGTAGATCTGGCGAAGGATCTCTTCACCGGCACCGGCGTGGGCAACAAACGCAAGGTGCTCTTCGCCGGCTCGAACCTGCTGGCTGCACTGAGCAAAATTACCTCCGAAAAGTTCCGACTGAAGGAAAGCGTAGAGGTGTGGAACCTCAAATTCAAGTCCTTTGATACCGACTTCGGAGAGGTACTGGTGATGCATCACGAGCTCGACCAAAATGGCATGGCCGACTACGGATTGGCCATCGACCCCACCTACCTGACCAAGAAGGTACACATCAACTGGGAACGGAACGTTCTCGATCTGAAGAATGCAGGTATCCGCAATACCGATGCTACCGTATTGCGGGAGGTGTGCTGCCTGTATCTCCGTTACAAAAAAGCCCACGCGCGCATCAAACTCGCAACGGCCTAAACGAAGTTCCTTTCTCTTGTTCGAGCCCCTTCCCAACAGTGGGGAGGGGCTTATTTGATACCATTCAACCCAAAACAGACTATGAGAATCAAATACAAAAGCCATTCCGACATCTCGTTCAATATCCGGATCGACGGCAAACGTCGTCACATCCGTTTTGAATCGCTCTCCACGGGAGGATCGATCTACATCACAGGCGATCCGCAGGAGATCGAGCAGCTCAACCACCATCCCGACTGTGGAGTGTTGTTTACGGCCGAGCCCCTCGAGTCCACCCCCAACGAGCTCCCCGCATCGGATCCAGCCATCGAGGCCCCCTCTAACGAATCCGAAGCGCAGATCTATGCTGAGGTGACCTCCTTGTCCGATGCCAAACACATACTCAAAGAGCTCGGCGTGCCAACCACACAGCTGCGCACCCGTTCCGGCCTACTCGAGGCTGCCAAAAATCAAGGTATCTCCTTCCCCAATTTACAGTAGCCATGCAATATCTGCTCGAAGGCATCCTCTCCGATGTGCGCATAGCGCTGGACGAAAACGAGATGACGGCCGACCTGATTCGTGACATCAACACACTATCACTCAACGACATCATCCGCCAAAAGATCGTCGATGCCGTTCGTACCGTGTCGCTCAACGCCTCGGCCGATCTGATGGGAGATGCCCCATCCATCGCCTCGGAGATCACCTGGAGAGGGAACGTCGCTACGCTCCCCCTGCCCGACGACTTTTTACGCTTAGTGATCTTCAAGATGAGTGATTGGACCATTCCGGTGTTGGCTGCCATCACCGACTCTTCGCCCACCTATTTGCAGCTGCAGTGCAAATGGGCCGGCGTGCGAGGCAATGACGAGCGGCCGATTGTCGCCGTCGTGCAATCCCCCGAAGGATACCGACTGGAGGCCTACGGCTCAAAAGATGAAACCGCCCAGATTGAAATGGCCAAATACAACCCGATACCGCAGATCGAAGAGAACAAAATCTCCTTCTGCAAGCTACTCTATCCGGCAGTCATCTACCAGACGGCAGGATTGACCGCAGCCACCTTCGGAGAGGAGCGGGCCACCACACTGATCGAACTGTCTAAATCCTATTGGACCAAATAAACCATGCCAACAGCCAAAGTAAGAATCGGAAACGATGTCCGTTTGGTCTGGGCTCTTTACAGCGCCGACCAACCGCTCTCCTTCGACAACTGTTCAGAGATCGAAGTAGAACTGTATTGCAGTCGTAAACAGCTAACCATCAAGCCGGACTACACCATCAGCGGGAATAAGATTATCATACTCTTTCCCGCCAGCAGTCAGCAGACAATTGGGATCTGGGATGCACGGCTGCGCTACAAACAGCCCAGCATGGCCGACCCCGACACTCTGCTCACATACACTCATAACACGTGCGCCGTCTTTGAGTTAGTCGAATGCTCTTCTGAGGCCAACGACATCGGCACCGATTACGTGGATGAGCAGGGCAACAGGATTACCATCTCTTCGGTTTACATCTCCTCCTCACTGGATCGCATCACCTCGGCCGACGAGTGGATACTCGTCCAAGCCAAAGATTACACCGATCAACGGGAGCAGATCATCCGTCAGGACTTTGCAGCGGCCGATCAGGTGATTTTGGACTCTGCGAAAGCCTATACGGATGAACGAGAAGAGGTCATCCGCCAGGACTTTGCCCAGGCCGACACAGCGGTTCTCCAAGAGGCACAAGCCTACGCCGATCAAGGAGATAGCACCACTTTAGCCAATGCTCAAAGCTATACCTCCCAACGCGAAGAGAGCATCCGGACCGATTTCGCCACTGCCGATCAATATGTATTGTCACAAGCCAAAGAGTATGCCGATACCGTCAAAGATTGGAATGACGAAGACAACCGCAAAAAGATCTGGACCGGCTCCCAAGACGAATATGACGCTCTTCCCACCAAAGATCCAAACACCATTTACCTGACCGACGACCATGCAGTAACCGTTACCCCGACCTCTCTGTCGTTCTACGTCGATCAAACCTCTAGAACGCTAACCATCAACTGTGAGGCCAACGATCAATGGGTTGTAACGCCAGAGCTGCCCGACGATTGGCAGGTCTCGCCGCTCTCGGGAACCGGTCCGGGAACCATCACCGTAACCGCCACCGCAAACAGCACCTCCACTCCACGCAACGGATCGCTGTCCATCTCTATCGGTGGTCTTTCGATCCACGTCCCCTGCAAACAAGATGGCATGCCTAAAAGAGACACCTTCCATCTGGTACTGGACAACGCTTCTTACCATATAGGAATTGTCATGGTCAGGACAAGCAAAAGTGAGAAGGTGCAGGACTATTTAACAATTAATGGCGAGGCAGGAGGGAAAGACCTTCCAAAAACACCTTGGTCAATACAGATGCTTCCAGGTGAGATTTACGGCCAAACCCTTGTAGGGGGCCCCGTAGATGATGCGAAAATTTTGTCGGTAAATGAAGATGACACAAGTCCGTATGAGGGCATGAATGCCGATTACACTTGGGATAAATTCTGAAAAACAAAATGATATGGCTATTTATATAGGTGACAAAAATATTACTGAGGTAGCAGCTGGTAACGCTTTGGAATCTGCAAAGCAGTATGCCGATCAAGGCGACGCTTCGACCTTGACGCAGGCCAAAACATACACCAATGAACGAGAAGAGAGCATACGAACAGATTATGCAGAAGCCGACGCTACAACCCTGCAAAGCGCCCAAGCTTATGCCGACAACAATAAGGTGGATAAAACCGCTATTGGCGTTGCCGGCGGTGTGGCTGAGCTGGATGACAACGGATTAATTCTCTCCTCTCAGCTCCCATCCTATGTGGATGATGTCTTAGAGTACGACTCTCAAGGCAGCTTCCCGGCCTCTGGCGAAGCTGGGAAAATCTATGTAGCCAAAGACAGCAACCTCACCTATCGGTGGAGTGGCTCGGGCTATGTGGAGATTTCACCCTCCTTAGCTTTGGGAGAGACCTCCTCAACAGCCTATCGAGGAGATCGGGGCAAAACGGCATACGACCACTCGCAGATCAAAAGCGGAAACCCCCACGGAACCACATTCACCAGCCTGCCGGACAAGCCCAATGCCCTGCCCGCAAACGGTGGAAATGCCGACTCCTTCACAGACCAGGCCGGAACCGGTAACAAAAAGATCTGGACCGGAACTGAAGATGAACTCGCCCTAATCTCGTCTCGAGACGCAAATACCATCTATTTGGTCTTCAAAAACGAGTCGGATTTTCTGTCGGTATCCCCCAATACCCTCTCCTTCTCTGGCATGCCGGAGGATCGCAGCATTCAGATCAAATGCAACCCTTCGCTCCAATGGAGTATCGTTGGTCTGCCCGAGGGGTGGACTGCCACCCCGACCTCTGGGGTCGGTCCCGTCACGGTAACCATACACGCAACAAAGTCAGAGACAGCTTCTGAGGGATCGATCTCCGTCAGCGGTGGAGGCATGACCGCAACAGTGAACTACACACAAGCCGCATTCCAACGTCAAACCGTTTACTTGGTATTGGTGAAATCACAAAACGGATGTAACGTCATACTCTCCTTTAATCGGGATTCCGTTGATCGTCCTGTAGAGGCGGCATCAAATGTCAGCTTCTTGTACGACTCTGCCACCCACACCTCTGCATACCAATACACAATCGAAAAGGGGAAAGACCGATGGGAAAACAGCTCCACAGACTACATCGAACAGGGCACACCCTACCCGGAAAATGCTTCCATCTGGTTTGAGGGCGAAAATCCCCAGGATGAGCTTTACACCTATGAAATCGGAGATACACTGACACAACAATGATCATCATCGGAACCAATAATATCGCCGCTGCATACGTAGGTGCAACGGCTGTCGAAAAGGCATACGTCGGCAACAACCAAATCTATCCCAATACGTCGTTGGGTCTCTCTGCCTCGGAGCTGTCATTTGCCGCTGCGGGGCAAAGCCTGACATTGGATATTGTTGTGGATGAAAATAAGCCCTGGACCATCACAGCTCCCAACGATTGGCAGGTATCACCGCTCTCGGGCACCGGCCCGGCTTCCATAACCGTAACCGCTGCAAACAACACCTCCGCAAACAAACGGTCCGGAACCCTCATGGTATCCAGTGAACAAGACGCTGCATCATGCACCCTCACCCAAGAGGCGGGAGTCAAGTTTTTTTCGAAGGTTACCATATCTGCGTTTAGTTACCCAGACATATCGGCGAAGGGAGGGTCTGTCGCCCCGAAACTGAACTATACGCAGGCCTGGACCTGGAACGCTGTCGCCGGAAGTGGAGGTAACATAACCACTGGAGCCACAGTAGTATACACTGGCGATAATGTGGATACGCAAGGAAACGTAACAGCCCCCTCTAAAGAGCTGGTGATCTCCGACCGGTCCAAGGTGACTACCGTCTCAGTCTCTGTCACCCTGAACGGCAAATCCACTACTGCACAGGCTGACATTTATCAAGAGGCCAACACCCGAGCGTTAACCTCGGTTGAAATCAGACAAAATGGCGGTGGAGCGGATCTAACGACGCAGTTCTCGGCAGCCGGAGGATCGGGTTATTATGCTCCTTATGGCACCTACACCTATACCTCGGGAAGTACGAAATGGGTGGAATTGGATACTCAAACCACATTGAGCAGTTGGTCTATCGATCAGTCGTGGATCACCCTTTCTGCTCATCCAACTTATGGATGGACAGTCATTGCCAATGCTGCCAATAGAGGCACAACCGCAGGAAATCAAAGAACAGCTACACTCAAACTGTCTGTAGGCAGCTTATCGGATAGTATCATCTTGACCCAGGAGGCTAATACCAGATATGATAAACGCACAGTATTACATTTTGATAATTTAGCTGGACCTACTTCAAAAACGGTTAGTGCAGCAGGTGGTGAAGTCTTCTTATCAGTAGAATTAATCAGAGGATTCTCATCAGGAGCGGAAGGAGATCCTTATGATGTAACTAATTCTTCAAACATAACTGTCACTGGCACTGGATTTTATATTCAAAGTGGTAGATTAATTGTTAGTAGTAGAGGTACAGAAATAGGACCAATAAGGACAGGTACATTAAAAGCTATCTGGAATGGACTTACTTCTCCTGATACAATATGTACGCAAGAAGCCAACGAACAGAAACAAACCGCTTGCAGCATTGAAATCGACCATGATTATCAAGATCCGTTGGGATACAATAACACCAATGTTCCTGCAGCTGGAGGACGAGTATGTATCGTTGGGGTACGTCATTACTCTTACACCTCCGGTGCTACCAGTCAGATTGAATATGACAGCTTTACGCTGAATTGCAATCAAAGTTGGTGTGTCTCAGATGATGCGTCTAACTTAACAATATCAAGTAGAGGCACGGTTACGGGATCAGATCGATCAGCGACAGTTTATTGGCAAGATGGATCCTGCAAATCCAATGAAATGACCATCACACAAAAAGCCAATCAAGAAGCAAGCTATTCCATTTATGGAGGTGTTGAGTCTAAAACACCAACCGGAGGTGCTAATGATTGGATGTCAGCGGGAGGCGGCACATTTACGTTCTTCACCCAATTAAAAGTTACATATTCTTCAGGGAGTACCGAAGAGAGGTCTGTAACCCAAAACACAGAATACGTGATGGATTCTGGAGGTTACGCTACGGTAACCGGCAACAAAGCGACTATTCCTGGCAGAGGAATTACTATTGGGAATGCACGATATTGTGGTTTTACACAACGTTATAGCATCGGAGGAAAGACCTACACCAGTTGGTTCAATACAGCGCAAAACGGGAACTATGTTGAATCTATTAAAGGGTCGGTCGGAACATTTAGTTATCCTACGATTGGGGCCGGTGCTACAAGTGCTACGCCGGACCTCTCAGCAGGATTTGGCATATTGTTTACCTTTAGCAGTGGCAGTACCTCTTCAAGTGCTCCTGCCTCCACCTACGGAACCTTATCCGTCCCCTCGAGCTTTAAATTGTCTGCCTCTCAGAATGGGTTTACCGCAGTGAATGCAAGCACCGGGGTCCTCACAGCTACTAACCGAGGAACAACGATTGGAGAGGCAAGAACCTCCGGAACAGTTACAAGAACCCTCACAGCCACATGGACCCCAACAAGTTCGTATAACACCGCCGGAACAAAAACTTCTACCTGGAGCACTACGGCGACTTGTACGCAGGCTGCAAATACTCTTACGTGGAATACTCCTACTATTTCAAGAACCACTCCTGTATCTATGCCAGTAGGGGGAGGTACTAATAATGTAGCAACTGGATTGACTTATTCTCAGACTGGACAATACTCAAGCGGATCCCCTGCTTCTGCAAGTTCAGGAGGATCTTTGTCTTACTCTGTTGTAACCGCTAAAACTGGATTTAGCTTGTCGGGTTCTACTGTTACTGTAACAAATAATACTTCAACCTCTGCTCGTAATGGATTTGTGGTAACCATTACCCTAAAGTTAAATGATAAGACCACCACAAAGGATATAACATACAACCAGGCAGCAGGATACTTCACATATGCTAATCCGGTTATTAATGCGACCTATCCGACGATTCCCGCATCGGGTGGAACAGTCACCCCCACCGTATCGTATTCTCAAACCTACGGTTGGAATGGTGCGACCTCGGGGGCTGGTACGGATACGACCGGTGGAAGTATTAGTTATGCAGGGAGCTCGGTGAATACCTCCAATGGTTCAGTAACTGCTGGATCTAAAGGTGCTGTCGCATCCGGCGTCACTGATGTAACAACTGCTACAATTACCGTTACCATGCACGGTAAGCGTAGCGATAAGCAGGTCAAAGTTCAGCAGGCAGCTAACTCCATTGAACGGTATAACTATGGGAATTACACCGCCAGCCTATCGTTAAACAACACTGCAGCTTTGGCAGCTGGAGCGACTACGCGTACTGTAACATGGGGCTATATTCGAAGATCCAAAACTCCGGTTTACACTTCCGGGGATCCAGGGTCAGCTTCGACGGAAACGTGGAGCGGAACCGCATATTTAACCGTATCGGTGAATTCGGGCACCTCTTATTGTAGCGTGAATCCGGCAAGTTACACCAATTCCAGCTCTACAACCTCCTCCACTTTAACTAAGACGACGTATGGGACTACCGTCATCTCTGCACAAACCTATACGCTTCAGGTTCGACAAGGTTCCGCTTCAGGCACTGTGGTAGCCTCAACATCAGTTACATCTAACGCAAACGCGGTTACCAATTCGAATTACAATCCGCGCATCACCACGTATGGAACGCCCACTGTAAGTATTGGTTCAGGAATGACAGCTGCAGGAGGTTCAGCTACGGTGTCCCACTCGGTATCGAATACGCAAACATATAATGCCTTATATACCTCTGGGGCCACAGGTCCTAATCAAACCAGATCGGTCGCTGGCACCACTACGATTTCTATCACCTCAAATGGGAATAGTGCATTCAGTCTATCTGGGAATACGCTCTCTCATAGAGATATGGCAACCACTTTGGCAACAGACTCCGTGACCATCACAGCCAAAAACTCGGGTGATACATCCAAAACTAAAACAGCAAGCACGTCCATCACAAACTCGCGTAAGGCGACAAGCAGTTCCGGTGGAGTAACAACTTATGAAAACGTCATAGCCGGTACTATTACCAACAAAACCATTCCGGCTTCCGGAGGTTCGGCCACCGCTACTGCCGGCAATGGTTCTCAAAGTTGGAATAAAACAGCTGTTGTAACAACATATACGTATGACTCCGGAGATACGAAGCAAGAAACAACGACAGCTGCCTCTTCTGGGAAAAACGCCATAGCGCCAAGTGTATCATCCATTACGGCTACAGCCTCTTCGAAAGGTCGAACAGTTTCAGGACAAACCACTGTGAAATCTCAAACCGTAACCTGGAGCGGATCAGGAAGCAAATCAGCTTCAGGAACCATGTATATATACCAGGCCGCTAACTCCGTAAAGAGTTATAGCAATATCCTTATCAATCAATTTGGTTATGATAATATCCCATATTCGGGGGGATCCGATTCTCCCGTAATGGATATAACACATGATGTCACTTATGATTCTGGAACATATCGTGATGAACATGGTATCCCTTCAGGATATTCCATCTCCTACTCCATCTCTGGATCAGGTTTTTCAATTAACGCCGCTTCTGGAGTCGTAACGGCCCAAGCTAATACAACTACAAATACCCGCAGTGCAACTGTAACCGCTACGGTAAAAAATAGCTCAGGCACATCTATCACATCTGCTACCACCAAAATCACCCAAGATGCAAAACCTGGACCCGTGGATATTTACATTACCACCTCGTTTAATTACGCCACCTCACAGATCCAAATCAATTTCAGCTCCGCTCCTAAAGATACCTTCTTCATCAAATTCATGGGATATGATCAATTGGGAGGCATCTGGGAATATACTACCGGTATTGTTCCCAGCTCATCAACCTCTGTTCTATTCTCACCTCCAGGATACTCTATAACTGATCAATTTAGTATTGAAGGGATTGGCTCAAGTGAATATACAATCTCACCATCATCTCCTTACGAAACCTCTAACGCTCGGTACTATTGGTCAAGTGGAATGATAACTATGGTATAACCTAAACAGATAACCTTATGACAAAAGAGAATCTTTGGCAAGTCATCGTCGGGATGGTGGTGGCTGCCCTTAGCACTGTAACGCTCAATATGGGCGGTTTTGCGCTGATCCCACTGCTGATCGTAGCGATCACCTGGGGAGGTGTCAAGCAAAGCACCGGGAAAGAGTACAAAAACGCTAAAGGCGAATACGAAAAACCGAAGTTTTGGAAAGACTTTGTACCGGTAGTCGCTGGAGGAATCGTTATGTGGCTGATTTCAATTTTGTAGAAAGTATGGTCGGGGTTCCCGACCTACTTTTAACATACTTACCCAACATGTATGGACTGGACAACTATCATTATAACCATTCTCACGCTGCTCATCAGTAATGGCGGATTGGTCACGTTGGTCACGCTGCGCGAAAAGAAAAACGCCGCCTTCCTGGATAATATCAGCAAGCTGATCGACCAGTGGCAAGAGGTGGCAAATGACCGAAAGCTGCGGGCAGATGAGCTGAAATCTGACCTCGACCGCAAGGATGCAAAAATCGACTCCCTCTATGCCGAAATCGCTAAACTGCGTGGCGAGTTGGATCACACTCGAACCTCCGAAGCGGTGGCAAGAATGCTGAAATGCGAAAATACAGCCTGTCTCGACAGAAAACCTCCTTTTGGAAGTGTTGAAATTAAGATCGCTAAAACTGTTGACAAATGAAATATTTTACCATCCACGAATTGACACAATCAGACACAGCACATCAAAAGGGCATTGATAACACTCCCCCGCCTGCTATTAAAGTTAAACTGACATCGCTGATCAATAACCTGCTCGATCCGATCCGCGAGGCATGGGGGAGCCCCATCGCTGTGAACAGCGGGTACCGATGCCCGGTATTGAATAAAGCAGTTGGAGGGGTTCCCACCAGCCAACATCAAAAGGGAGAAGCGGCCGATATTACAGTCGGATCTCCTGAACTGAATCGACAACTGTTCAACCTGATTGCTAACGGTGATTTCGACTTTGACCAGCTGATCGACGAAAGCAACTATAGTTGGGTACATATCTCCTATTCGGCCGGTAAGAATCGACAACAGGCACTACACCTCTAACAAGACACCTACTAATCAGATCTATACACATTTATTAATAAAAATTAGCTTTACCTTGTCAATATTTTTATAGAAAACTTTGCATTGAACCTAAAAATGTTTATACTTGCATCAAAATTTAGTAATAACTAAACTTTGACATGATATATTCTATAGAAGAATGTGAATTAGTACATAACAAGGAGTTTAAGTACTTCATATTGTATATTAATGGAAAGTGCCAATTTAATGACTTCCTACATCTTATAAAGCAATCAAAGAAAGAAGACCAAAAAGCAATGAACAGTTTGATTGCATTAATGGATGCATATAGCAAAAATATTTTACTGCCCCGCAAAAAATTTAATACGACACATGTGACACCAGCTAGAGATGATGTATTCGAATTCAAAAAGGATCACTTAAGAATATATGTTGTAATACAAGATCCATATGTATACATTGTAATGGACGGATATAAAAACAACCAGAAAAAAGATATTGCAACACTCGGTCAACGATTAAAAGGCTTTAACACAAATTACCAGCATGAAAAGATCTGAAATCTTATTAACACCAGAATATTGGATTACTCAAATCCAAATAATGCTATATAATTGTGCGGAAAAATTCATGTCCAAAACACACAAAAATAGGACACAATTAGCACAACATTTAGGTGTATCAAAAGGATATGTATCTCAGATACTTAACGGCGATTATGATCATAGATTATCTAAATTCGTAGAATTGTCTTTAGCATTTGGATATATTCCTCAAATTAGCTTTGTACCTGTTGAACAAATGATTACAGAGGATCAATGTTTCTTTGAAACTATAACTTCCTCAAATAGTTTGTCAACCACATTTACAACTTGTACAAATGACACGCAAGAATATCAACATTTTGAAAAAGCAGCATAATATGATTACCTTCAGAATGAATAAAATTGATATTGAACAGTTTGCAATATTATCAACAGAAATTTTACAAAACGACCCGCTCAATATACATACATCATTAAGTTTTGGTGTTGCACCTAATTCGAACTTTATCGCAAATAAAATTCGAATTGAATATAATAACAATGAAAACCATGCGACATATTTAGTCTTGGAAATGGTTTGTTATTTTGAAATCCAAGATACAAGTTGGCAAGAATTAAAGCAAGACAACAATAAATTTAGAATTCCCAAAGACTTTCTTGCTCATTTAGCCGTACATACTGTGGGAACAGCCCGTGGCGTTTTGTTCTGCAAAACAGAAAAGACGGTTTATAATACAATCATTTTACCGCCAATCAATGTAACACAAATGATCACTGAAGATTTAGTTATAGAATGCTAATAGATATTAATCAATATATAAATAAACAAGGTGGCTCTAATATTGAGCTACCTTGTTTACTATTATCCTATACCATACGTCATGAAAGCCATTATTGCCGGAGTCATTATTGTAGCTGGACTCGTTTTATCCTTTTTGATAGGTCGTTGGACCAAACCAGCTGAACCGATCAACATTGTGCAACACGACACCCTGCCTCCGATCGTCCGCATCGATACAGTACGTGATACGCTGTTAGTACCAAAATATGTCCAAGTGGAACGCTTCGACACCATCCGGGACACTGTGGATGGGAATCCAATCTATCTGCCTGTGCCGATCAGCAGCTACCTGTTCACTGATGATTCGACATATCTCATTGACATGGAAGGGTACAACGTCAAAGCCCGCAGTATCGAGGTCTATCCCCGCACCATCACGCAGACCGTCATCGAACGGATCGAGGTTCCCGCAAAGCCTAAACGTTGGGGGATCGGAGTAAGTGCCGGTGGGGCATTAACGCCCCACGGGGTACAGCCCTATATTGGAGTCGGAGTGCAGTATAACTTGATTCTTTGGTAAATTACGGTTATCTTTCAACAAAGATTTCTGGATAGAATTAAACAATTTGAATTCACTCTCAAAGCCTCCTTTGTTTATCCATTGTTTATACAAACACTCAAATACAAAAACACAACAAACTGATTATCTGAATAAAATACAAAATAAATTTAGCGTTTCCTAAACTTTAAATGCAGGTTCGAGTCCTGCTAGAACCACAAGCGTAAAACGCGCTAAATCATTGAGGATTTGCATTATTGCAAATCCTTTTTTTGTACTCAAAACATCTACACTAGTAACTGTTACGTGGATAGAGACAAAAGACATACAGTGCTTTTGAAATGAATCATCCACACTAAACATTAAAACAGTCAATCTTCTATACGCCCAGTATCAAAATAGATTTAACAATTCTTTTGGGATATGTAGAGGTAACTTTAAATTACTTCTACCTCAAAATATAGATAAAACCGCTACGTTCCGCAAAATACCCATCGTTATTTTAGACTGATTACCTCACGAACAAAATAGACTCCACTATATTCTGCTGCAAATCCATCATCCCATTTCCCATTATATTCAAGTTTGAGAGTAGCCTCTACCGGCTTACCATTTTTGACTCCACCAGTGAGTTCGTCGTACATTGCGTTTAAAGTTCCCGTCTTATCCACAAGCCAAAACTCCTCGTCACTGTTTGCAGGCTGAAAAGAGCGTACTTCATGGCCAATCCGAACAGTTCCACTCATAGTATAAAGAATATCCGACGACGGATCCAAAACACCCTGCTCTGTAAATTCTATACTGTTCTCATCAAATAAAGGTGCATCTTGCCCGATTTCAACAAACACAGCCTTATCAGGATGATTTTCGTGTATTTCAAAATATCTACTGCCGCTATTCCCAACACCCCATCCATTGCACGTCGCCGGAATAGGTTCAGTCTGCATCTGTTTATTGATCTCAACTCCATACTGACCATCGGGAACCATAACATAACGCCGCACTCCTGGACGCCCTGATGCCACCTCTTTAAACGTACATGTTTGCTGTTTATCCCAACCATCCGTTGATTCTAAAGCAAGAATAACATCATCTATATTCTGATTCTTCAAATCAAAAATTTGAATTAACATTTTTGGAGTGAGATCTTTATCTCTCACCATCACGATTCCAGGCAATGAGGGGTCAGCTAACAATCTAATATGTTCATTCTTTTGCACATTCAGTTTGAGACCTGCACCACATAGCTCCGTCCATTCAAACCCTTCATAAGCAGGACGTGGGGCAGTCCGATCGGCCACCTCTTCAGGCGTATTAACTCGAACAAAAAAGATTGACCGGCCCCCACTCTGCTGCACCGTTAAGGTGTCATTGACCAAATTCACAATCGTCAATGTATCAGAAAACGGGATAGATTGGCCGTTGCCAATACTCTCGCCATTAATTATAAGTTGATTATCGGATTGCTTCCAATCATGATATTGCAACGTTGCCATTCCAATAGATTGAGCTGTTCCATCAGAATTTAGACATACCCCTTGTTGATAAAACGTATTTTGAGGTAAAATCTCCATCCAACAGCCTGCCAAATCAATCTGATTCTGCTCTGCGCAAGCACACATCCCAATTGTCAGCAACAAAACGATCTTTTTCATTTTGCATCAATTTAATCAAATTGGGTTACTTAAAATTAGAAAAAATTATTCGAAGGTATACATGATACGCATCATTAGTATCCGGAGAAAAAACTCTAATAGTATTTATATTAAATTTCAATAAATTATAAATCGGTATTATTTCCCAATTAAAACTCATAAGTTTGCGTAATTGCACTAGAACCTGTTCTTGCAGACCATGAATAAAGGCAAAACAATTTTCAGTAACTTATGACACTCTTCACCGAATATGAATTCAGTAAGTACGTCAAACGATATAAAAGTAACAGGCATGCTCATTAATGTCCCGTTAAAATAGGACGAGTTAAACAATTAATCAAATAGCCCAGAAATTAGGGAATCATTTAGATCTTTAGCATCATTGAAATTAGTCTTGTCGAACAGGTCACGCAAGTTTTTTTCAGTCAATGATATGCTGAGAATCTGCAAGACTTCAT
>ERZ773148.1787-NODE-1787-length-17490-cov-3.458675_pt1 | contig 17490 bp, 13 predicted proteins | sample MGYA00580846_ERZ773148 | MGnify/ENA primary metagenome ERZ773148 (study PRJEB29015, sample SAMEA2737879) | human gut metagenome | biome: human gut; feature: human-associated habitat; material: faeces | place: China | collected 2012 ... | reverse complement strand
GGAGCCAGTCAGAAACGAAGTCATAGCAATAGGCCTGATGTGGAGTGGAAATAAATGCATCCAATCCCGCCAGATGATCCTGATGCATCGTCCGCGTAGCAGCGGTCAGCAGCATGTGGATCGCAAGTCTTCCAAGGTTGGAATCATCACCTTCGCTGTATCCGGTCGCCTGAGAGACCATGACCCAAAACGGCTTGTCCGCGCCGTATGTCAGGAAGCTCTGATAGATACTATTCGTGTCCAGATCCAGTCCGGCATGAATAACTGCCTTGATGATTTTGTTGGGCTGAATGTCATTGCACCCAGCAAGCGCGGCCATGACAGCAAGGTGCATTTGTGGAGCCGTAGAGATGCTGCCACTGAGCTTCTTAACCGTATCGCGGCGATCCTTTGCACGGAAGAACTTCCGATAGTGCTTCACCTGATTTCGGATAATAGGCGTAGCAGGCAAGCCCATCTCATCCATCCAAATAGAATTGAGATCGGCACGGAACTCCTCGCTGTAAATCTGCACATTGATCAGCCAGTTATCATCATCCTTCATAAAAGGACGGGGATCGTAGACAAGGAAGTTTGTAGTCAGGTTATCCTCGCAAAGCTGCTTCTTGACAGTAAACGTATTGTTGCCAGTCAGCACAATGACTTCCACACCGTCCAAAGAAAGATCCTCCAACTGGTCTTCAAATTCCCGGTCTTCGTCGTACCAGAAGATGATTCGGCGCTTATAGAACTCCGGCAAAGGAGCAGCGAAACGACGTGACAAGTCTTGCTGTATAGTTCCTAAATCAATACCGGCCATGTCTTGCTACCTCCTCACTTGATCTTCGCAAGTACATCTTGGAAAATCGCATAGTTGTGTTTTACACCATCATCCAAGTCAATCCGGATCATCTGGTCGGCAAGATGATGGATTTTTTCTTCGTACACCCGCAGCTCCTCGGCCTGATTCTGGAGCTTGGTCAGCTGCTTGGTCAGCTTCACACGGCTGCCGGTATCGGCATTTGCAATCCGGCTTTCCAGATCGGCAATGGCCGTGCGATAGCGTCCCTGCTGCTCATGCACATAGTCGGTACGGATACGGGCAATGGTGTCTTCTCTGTAGCGATGCATATAGATCAGCGCTTTGAAGCCGTTCTTCTTGCCGCTGTCAAACAGCCAGTAAATGGGGCGTTTCTGATAAATCTTGCAATGGTCAGCGTAGAAGTCGTTAAGGAAATAGTTCCGAATGACCTCCTTGGGCGCACCCTTGCCGCCCAGCGCATCGGCGATAAATTTCAGGTTTTCGTCCAGCGTATCTGCGCCATAAACAGTTTTCACGAACTTCACGAACAGACCGACAATATCATCCTCAAAGTATTCATCGTCACAGATGGGGATAATGTTATCCTTATCCGCTGCATACGAAACATACTTGCTGCTATCCCATTCGCCGCCTGCATAGGCAAGCCCATCCACATCCAGAGAATAACGACCAAACATACAACCAACTGCATAAGAAATTAAACTCTTAATGTCCCTCTGCAAATCGGCTTTACGAACAGTTACATCTTTATCTTCTACTTCCGATGTTAATTCGTCCTGCAATCCGTAAATATCAATAAAAATGCGATTCAGTTCTTCTTCATTTGCTTTAAGCTGATCGAACCGTTCAACACATTCTTCTGACCACAATGCAAAAGCCGTTGACATTTTATTAGTAGAATAAGACACTAACGGATGCTTCTCAAAATCCCAAGATGTTTCAAAAGAATCCCAATCTTTTTTAGAAAGTTTTACTTGATGATTTACTATTGGTTCAACGCTATCACGCTCTGCTACAACAACTGGTAATTCAGCAATTCTCCCCGGTTTAAAATCTAATGTCTGAGATGTTACACCTAATACATATTTTGAAACGCAACTGTTCAATAATCCCAAAAAATACATAAGTAAATCATCATTCTTCAAATAAAGCATAGACCCTTTTGAATCGGCAAGTTTTCCTTGTGATGAAAAACGACACCCGAAATTTCCCGAACTGAGTGCAGTCCAAGAAATTCCCTGCCTGAATATATAATCCAAATTATAATTATGTGACCTGATTCTACCCGTTTTTTCGTCCTTAAAATTCATTATTTCAAAGCCGTCATTGTACCAATTTACAACATACTCATCATTGCCGTACCATTTTCTGAAATCTCCACCTTTATTATACGGGAACCATTTACAAGAACTTTGCACCGCATTATCTCTGGTTTTACAATTAGTTTTCATTCTATTTTTTTCAACTTCAAACCAATATCTCATAAAAAGGTCATTACTTCCCGTTGCCATACCTTCTCTTGTATTCCCATAGGTTGCGACAGATTGACTATGCTCAAATATTTTAAACATTATTTCCGAAACAAAATATGCAATAGGTTCATTGGGTATCTTATTAAACTCTTTAATATTAGCCTCATAAAAATAACCACAATCCTTATCCGTAATTGCTTCCAAAACTTTTTGTTTTTGAACTGCCATTCCACCTTTGAAATCAGACAGTCTGAAACACAACGCTTTCTCTGTTGCTCTCCCATTCTTTAAAACAAATGAGCAAATTGGTACGGTAGCTTCCTCAAATGCAGAGTATTCCATCTGTACCAAAGTAGTAATCGCTTTTATATCAATTATATATTTTCTTAATGCTTCATATGTCTTGATAAACAGCCATACAAACGGTGTCATAAATGCAGAATATCCATCTACTTTACAATAATCAAAGTTGCGGTAAATAAATACGCTAAACAAGTCGCCGGAATATACCTTATAATTATCAACAACAAATTTCTTTAACTGTCCTTCCAACTTATTCATATACGGCGGATTGGTCGTTACAACATTAAAAGAAGCTCCCCCGAATATCGTGGAAGCCTCTTTAATATCACCCTGTACAATTTTTACAGCTTCTCCGATTTCGTTTAGTTCCACGCTTCTTCTGGCAAGGTCCGCACTGACCGCCTGAATTTCCAGTCCGGTAAATCCGGCGGCATCGGGATTTTTTGCCTGCATTAAAATGGGAATGACCCCATTTCCCGTACCTAAATCAAGAACCTGCTCATTTTTCTGCGCTTTTGCAAAGGAAGACAAAAGCACGGCATCCATTCCAAAACAAAAGCAGTCTTTATTCTGGATAATCCGGTACCCGTTGCGCTGTAAGTCATCAATTCTCTCATTATCATTCGTCATTGATATGGGATTTTCCTTCCTTTTTTTCTAATTCTTCAAGCTGCTTTAACTCTTTATCATCAATATGCATCTTATCGTTGCGGCGCTTCGGCTTAAAGCGGATTTCCGCAACCGGATACTCCCGCACCTCTTTTTCGTCATTGCCGGTTGTCACAACCACCTTGACGCGCTGGCGCAGTACGCTCACGCTTAATACCTCGCCCTTTAACTTATCCGGTGTCGTCACATAATCGCCGATGCCTGGCAGATGACTGTTCAATTCTTCGTAGGTTTCTTCTTCATTTTTCAGACAGCACATCAGTCTTCCGCATACGCCCGATATTTTGGTCGGATTTAACGAAAGATTCTGCTCTTTTGCCATTTTAATCGAAACCGGCACAAATTCCGGCATATAAGTCGCACAGCACAGCGGTCTTCCGCACACGCCGATTCCACCCATAATCTTTGCTTCATCGCGCACCCCAATCTGGCGCAGTTCGATTCGGGTCTTAAATACCGATGCCAGATCCTTTACCAGTTCCCTGAAATCAATTCGTCCGTCCGCCGTAAAATAAAACAGCACCTTATTGTTATCGAATGTATATTCGACTTTGATCAGTTTCATTTCCAGCTTGTGCTTTGCAATCTTTTCCAGACAAATCTGAAAGGCTTCTTTTTCCTTCCGGCGGTTTCTTGCTTCCCGCTCATCATCCTCCGGCGTTGCAATCCGGATGACTGCCTTTAACGGCTGAATTACCTTTTTATCTTCAACTTCCCGGATTCCTAAAACAACATGTCCGTACTCCACGCCACGCGCGGTTTCCACGATAACATGCTGTCCGGTTTCAATGTCTTCATACTTTCCCGGTGCAAAAAAATAAATTTTTCCTGCCTGACGGAACCGGACTCCAATAACCTTTGTCACGAGTTTTCCTCCATTTTATTCCTTTTCATTCTGTTCTAACTCCACTGCCGCCTGCAAATGCAGGACTGCCGTTTTTACCTACATCGCCTCTTTAATTGCCATAATCAGCAGTTCAATAACAAGGTCAAAATTAACATTTGCCTTTAACCGCAGCTTCACCTTGTCAATGGATTTTAAAATGTCTTCCAGCCCCTCATAAGAACAGTTCTTTGCCTGCTCTGCAAGCAATGACATTTCATCTTTAAAAATCAGGGCGTTGGAATCCTTTGTGCTTTTAAAGACTAAAACATCCCGGTACCACATTGCCATTAAATCTAAATAATCATCAATCGTGAGTTTATAATTGGCGATATTTTTGACTTCCGCCATAATTTCCGCTGTTGTCATCTCTTTGGCATAGCGGATAACGTGCATCACTTCTTCTTTTAACTGTGCAAATTCTTTTGATGTTGCAATCGTTACGGCACGGCCGATTTTTCCCTGTGCAAATGCAGTTGCAAAACGGCACTCATAGTCCGTTAAATCATACTTTTCCTGTAAATACTGTGTTACCAGTGTATCCCGCAGCGGTCTGAAATCCAGTCTGACACATCTTGATAAAATGGTCTGTAAAAATGTATCCGCATTGGTTGTCAGCAAAATAATAATGCCGTATGCCGGCGGTTCTTCAATCGTCTTTAACAGGGCATTCTGCGCCTGCTGTGTCAGCTTCTCCGCCTCGTCAATAATATAAATCTTATACCGGCTGCTGTATGGCTTAATCTGCATATCGCCGATAACCTGTTCTCTTACATCATCGACACCGATACTGCCCGGTTTTTCATGATGCACCCAGATAATATCCGGCTGATTGCCCGATTCACTCTGGATACAGGAATGACACGTACCGCAGGGTTCCTGTCCGTGCCGTTCACATTGCAGTGTTTCGGCAAAAATGCCCGCCGTCATCTTTTTCCCCGAACCCATCGGTCCGTTAAAAATATAGGCATGTGAAACCTTATTGAGTCTTATTGCATTCTGTAAATGTTCCTTTATCTGTTCGTGTCCGTAAATATCTGCAAACTTACTCATGATTTGTCCTTTCTGTTTTCCGTTCCAATTTCCGGATTGTATCACGTTGAAATATCCAGAAGCAGACCACGGATATCATCAATCTTACTGATAATGGCAAGGTGGTCTTTTTCGTCCTTGACCAGCTCGCCCGCAAGGTCATCGAGATTCTTATCCACCAGTCTTACAATACCGTAAACTCTGTGGCGCCCCCGTCTGTCGAGGAAATTCTCCCGCGAAAATTCATGGGAACGGCTCACCACTTCATTTAAAAATCCCTTAACCAGTTCCCTGTACTTTTTCATATCTTTAATATCCATGTGTTTGGAAATCTTATCACCCTGCACCGTGATTTGCTCCATCATGGAATTTAATTTTTCCTGAAGATCCTTTTCTTCGATATTGCGGATCAGCGTAAATTTAAAGCTGTCATCTCCACTGTCCACACTCTTTGTCGGTTCTTCTACCTGTTGTATCTTTGATACGTCATTTACCTTAATATCCACAAAAATACCCCCATTTTGGCACTATATAAGCATTATAGCATACTTTACCGCATAAACCAATAAATCTTTACCTAAGTTTCCACAGTTTCATCCATATATCATTTACATATACAGTAAACATTTTTAATCGCAGCTTTTTTGTTCACCAATATTCCTTAAAATCTCCTGCTTAATTGCCGCCACACTGTCTTCTAACCCGTCATTGTTTGAAAAATGCTTTGTAATCCCGGATTTTTTTAAATTTTCTTCGGAAAAATCCTGCTCATCTGCCAAAAACCTACGGCACAGTTCCGCATACTTTGGCTTTTCCTGTTCTTCTTCCCTGTGAATAGCGCGCAGAAGCCGGATTTTATCCTCTACTTCTATATATATCGGCAAAAGATGTTCTTTTCCGTAATATTTGCAAAATCCGTCATACGCTTCAAGCGTTCCGATAACAATATAGCGGTTCTTTCCGCCTAACTGTATCTGCCCGTCATTGACCGTAAAATATTTCCACACGCCGATAACCGTATCATAACAGCGCATTTCGATGATTTTTCCTTCTTTTTCAAGCCGCGCAGCTTCATCATCATTTACAAAATGATACTCAACGCCCTCCGCTTCTCCCGCCCGCATTGGCCTTGTCGTATACATGGTAATTCTCTTTAAATGAAGCTGCTCATCGTGTGCAAGCTGTTCGTAAATGTGGTCTTTTCCCGTTGCACTTTTTCCCATTAAAAATATGATTTCAGGCATGAAACATATACTCCTTTTTCACTTTTTTCAATACCGATAACTTCCAAATTTTTCTGGATTCCTTCACGGATAATCTCTGCAATTTCTCCTGTATAAACCTCTCCCGCCTGAATAAGCGGTATACCCGGCGGATAAAAGCACACGCCTGCCGCCGCAGTTCTTCCCACGCATAAATCCAGTTCTACCGGCTCGGCGTCCCCATTCTGCGCATCATACGGATTACATTTCACCTCCGGAAAACATTCCATAAAAGCAGTTATTTTTTCTACGTTTTCAAGTTCTGTTGGCAATTCATTCCTTTGTTTTATGTCCTGTTCCGTCTGTAGTTGTGATTTCTGTCCTCTTCTGATTTTCGTCTGCATTTCATCATCTATCTGTCTGAGCGCTTCAAAAAAACGCTCATAATATTCATCGGTATCCCCGATACTGGTCATCGCAATGACATATTGCAAAGAAGCCATTTCAAGCTGGATATGATATTTATTTAACAATTCCTGATACAATTTTTTTCCGTCCCGTACAAGCAGTACAATCTTTGAAATGTCATCGGTCGGAAACAGTCGGATATTCGTAAGTGTTTCTAACTTTTTCCGCAATGCCAGAAGCCGTGTCACATACGCATTAAAAAGAGGTTTTCCTTTCGTTTCAAGCACTGTCATACAACGGTCAATGCCACCCATTAACACATAGGACGGACTGGTGGTCTGATACATATCCCAATACCGCCGCACCCGCTCTTTATCAATATTTCCCTGCAAATGCAGTAACGCCGTCTGTGTCAGGGACGGCAGTGTTTTATGAATACTCTGGATTACCGCATCGGCACCGCAGAATACCGCCGATTCCGGAAAAGCTTCATGAAATGCAAAATGCGCGCCGTGCGCTTCATCTACAATCAATATCTTACCATACCGGTGTACGATTTCCGCAATTTTTTTTACATCCGATACAATTCCCTCATACGTCGGCGAAGTAATAATAACCGCACGGATATTTTCATGCTGTTTGAATGCCTGTTCAACCTGACTTGGTGATACCGCACCGTAAATGCCGCTTGTGACTTCCTTGGGATACAGATACACCGGATTTAATTCATTTAAGTAAATGGCATTATACACGGCACGGTGACAGTTTCTTGCGACCAGCACCGTATCATTTTTTTTTGTTGCACCGCAGATTGCCGCCAACAGCCCCGCACTGCTTCCGTTTATCAGCCACAGACTTTCCTCTGCACCGAATAATTTTGCCGTCCGCTCAAAGGCTTCTTTTAAAATATCCTCTGCATGATGCATATTGTCAAATCCATCAATTTCCGTAATGTCAATCGCATAGGGGTTTGGCATGACAAACTCCTGTGTATTTCTTTTTGCTCCCGGCATATGTAACGGCACATAATCTGCACCGCAGTATTCCTCCAGCCGCTCTAATAAATCTTTTTTCATTCTTTCTCCGTTTCATGCAAAAAAGCTGCTTAAACCTGCAAAAAGCCAGATTTCTATTTTTTCTGACCTTGTCCGGTTTAGACAGCTCCTTTGCTTTTATATTCTGACCCGACATTTCTGTCAAAGTCTGCTTTTAAATCTGTTATTTTGTCACAATTAATTTCATTTCAGCCGTTGCTGTGCTTCCGATTGCATCTGTTACCTGATACTTCATCGTATATTCGCCTACCGCATCGGTTGTATATCGTCCGCTAACTGCGATTTTATCTGTAATATCATTGCCACAGGTATCTTTTGCCGTCACACCTTTTAAGAAATCAACGGTATCTCCCACCTTTACGGTAATATCCTGTACTCCTGAAAGTGTCGCACTCTCCTTATGCCATGGATTTGTTTCATCCGGGTCTGTCGGGTCCCAGCCTGCATTTGGGCTGTCTAACGGAATTTTAATAGATTCCGGCTTGCCAAGCGGTCCCGGATTCGCAGCATCATCATAAATATCAACCGTTGTTCCCTGCGGACAGTTTTCATACAGCCATAATACATCACGGACGCACATTCTGACACAGCCCAGTGATGCAAATGTACCCAGCTTATTATATTCTTCTGTTTCAAGTGTATTATTGGCTGCCTTTAAATACGGTACGGAATGGAACAGATATCCGCCGCTGATACGGTACGCATAATGTCCATAGGTATTGTCCACCATTAAACGCCATACATACATATCCGATGTTTTATAATTTTCACCGGTAATCGTTTCTTCTCCTGCTCTGCCGCAGGATGCCGCAAATGCTTTTACCGGAATTGAATACGAACCGCTCTCATCAATCCCGTAGACCGTTACACAGTTTGCCGCTCTGTTGACTTTAATGTGATACGGATATGCCACTCCGGCTGGTACGGTATAAGAAACTTCCTTCTGCTGTTCCGGCTCTTTTAAATCTATCCATGTCACTTCTTTGGTCTGCTGTTCGCCGTTATTCTTATTGCTGCCGTCACCCTGTGCATTATTATCCGCACCCGGTGAAGCCTTATTTTCTTTACTTTCATTACCCTGCGTAATGCCTAACTTACTGCCAAGCGGTGTGAACCGGATACATACAAATGCACCGGCGCCCAGCACTGCAAGAATCAGTATGATATAGATTATCAGTGCTTTCCAATTGCGCTGAAACCAGTTTTTCCGTCTTCTTAAATATTTATAATTAATGTTTCCTTTACTCATTTTATCCTCCGTTTCGGACAGTCCCCGAAAATTCTTCTAAAAACATTTCTGCTCAAAATGCTTCAACTCACGCTGTTTTTGCAAATTGCACATTTTTCTTATAAATTTAAAATGTTTTTGTATCCATTCCTGTGCATGTTCTCAAAATACTTTATTTTTTCAATCCATTTCAGCACATACATTTACTATGATAACACATCGGTATAATAATTCAACCTGTATTTATATTTTCCGGGACTTTTACCTTCTATTCCCGACAAAACACCATTTTTTCCCCCTTTTGACAAAGGTCCAAAATTATACAGTGTCTTTCTTCTCCCATTATATTTAGGATTATCTCTTTTTATGTTCTATAAATCTGCAATCAAAAAAAACTCAACCTTTCAAAAAGATTGAGTTTCCTAACTTAGTGCCTAGAACCGGAATCGAACCAGTGACACGAGGATTTTCAGTCCTCTGCTCTACCGACTGAGCTATCTAGGCATAGTAGCGGGGACAGGATTTGAACCTGTGACCTTCGGGTTATGAGCCCGACGAGCTTCCGAACTGCTCTACCCCGCGTTATTCATTTAATTTATTATATGCAAAACATATAACAAATATGCAAAATTATAAAAGAATATAATGGACGGAGAAGGATTCGAACCTTCGAAGGCATCGCCAGCAGATTTACAGTCTGTCCCCTTTGGCCACTCGGGAATCCGTCCAAACGTGAGCATATCGCTCACATTTTGTTATTTTATCATATCTTTATGTCGTTGGCAATTGTTTTTTTTATAAATTTAAAAACTTTTACTTCTGACATAAGTCCTGCGCTCTCCAGTATTCCAGGGTTTCCCGTAAGGTCTGCTCCAACGGAATTTGTGGTTTCCAGCCGGTACAGTCATGTACCTTTGAAATATCCGGTTCAATAATCGGCACATCGACCGGACGCAGTCTTTGTGCATCTACCCGGACTTCAATTTCCTTATCCGAGAGTGAAATAATCCGGTCTAAAATTTCCTGAATTGCCAGTGCATGTCCTGTTCCGATATTATAGGTTTCACCAGCTTTTCCCTTCTGCACCAGTAGGGCGTATGCTCTTACAACATCACGTACATCGGTAAAATCACGCTTTGCTGAAAGATTTCCGACATACATCACCGGGTCTTTGATTCCTTTTTCAATCTCTGCCACCTGTTTACAGAAATCCGCAACCACAAAAAGCGGTGTCTGGTTCGGACCGATATGATTAAATGCACGGACCATCATGACATCCATATGGTATGCCGCCGCATAAATGCTGCCAAGCATATTCTGGCAGGACTTTGTTGCCGCATAGATATTTCCCGGACGAAGCACCGTATCTTCAATAATCGGACATTCTTCCTGTCGGATATGTCCGTATTCTTCTCCTGAACCAATCAGCAGTACACGCGGCTTATAATCCAGTTCGCGGACAGCATCCAGCATATTGACCGCACCCTTGATATTGACATCAATGGTCAGTGCCGGATTTTTCCATGATACCGATACCGAAGACTGTGCAGCCAGATGAAAAATATAATCCGGGCGCACTGTTTCCAACACATCGGTAATCTCACTTTTATTCAGAATATCACAATCATAGACGACTGCATTTGAAAGGGCAAGCTGTTCTTTTGCGGTCTTTGTTACGGCGACCTCATATCCTAAATCATCATGAAGATGATTTACCAGATACGGGCCTACGAATCCGCCGCCCCCAATAATCAATGCTTTCATAGTTTTCTCCCATTTGGCATGTATTTTAGTTGGCTGACTTGATTTCTTTTTCTACGATTGCAAGGTCATTCTTTACCATGCGTTCTACCAGTTCGTTAAAACTGATTTCTCTTTCCCAGCCAAGTTCTTTTTCTGCCTTTGCAGGATTACCAATTAAAAGTTCTACTTCTGCCGGTCTGAAGAAATCCGGATTTACCTTTAATACAACCTTTCCTGTTGCCTTATCCTTTGCGATTTCATTCACGCCTTCGCCTTCAAATTCCACCTCAATGCCGGCTGCCTTGAATGCAGCTTGTGCAAATTCACGGACCGTCCTTGTTTCATTGGTTGCAATAACATAGTCTTCAGCGTGATCCTGCTGTAATAACAGCCACATTGCGCGCACATAATCCTTTGAGTGACCCCAGTCACGTTTTGCATCCAGATTTCCCAGTTCTACGTGATCCTGTACGCCCAGCTTAATGCATGCAACCGCATGTGTAATCTTTCTTGTTACGAATTCCAGACCACGTCTTTCACTTTCATGGTTGAAAAGAATACCTGAGCAGGCATACATATCGTAGCTTTCTCTGTAATTCTTTGTAATCCAGTGTCCGTAAAGCTTTGCAACGCCGTATGGGCTTCTCGGATAAAACGGTGTTGTTTCGTCCTGTGGAATTGCCTGTACCTTACCGAACATTTCTGATGTTGAAGCCTGATAAAATCTTGCTTCCGGTTTTACAATGCGGATTGCTTCAAGCATATTGGTAACACCGATGGCATCAATGTCTGCTGTCGTACATGGTGTATCCCATGAAGTTGCAACGAAAGACTGTGCAGCCAGATTGTAGACTTCATCTGCCTGCGAAATCTTCATGGCTGTGATTAAAGATACAATATCCTGCATATCTGCATAGATAAAGTGAATCTTATCCTTGATATGGTCTACATTACCATAGTCTACTACGCTCTTTCTTCTCATCAGACCATATACTTTATAACCTTTTTCCAGTAAAAGTTCTGCAAGGTAAGACCCGTCCTGTCCTGTGATTCCTGTAATTAATGCGCTTTTCATCATTCTTCTCCTATACAATTATTATTATTGGATAATTATTTATTTTTATAAATATTCATTTCTGCCGGACTCTCTTAATTTTGCGAGTACCTGCTTGATTTCTCCGGCATTTTCCTTCGTTGTAATCAGCGTGGCATCCTTTGTATCCACCACCACAACATCCCGGAGTCCTACGGTTGCAATGAGCTTGTCAGCTCCTTCAATGACACAGTTTTTCGTATTGACTGTAACAACATTGCCATTGACGACATTGCCGTTCTCGTCATTCTGCTTGATTCTTCCGACTGCCAGCCATGAACCGACATCATCCCAGCCGAAGTTTCCTGCCAGTGTGTAAATGTTTTCTGCCTTTTCCATAATACCGTAATCGACGGACTGGGATTCCAGGTTCGGGAATTCCTTTTCCAGTACAGTATCTTCCTGCGGTGTTCCCACGGCTTCTTTAATCTTTAACAGACCGTCATGGGTGGATGGCATATACTTTTTGAAGCAGTCTAAAATCGTAGACACTCTCCAGACAAACATGCCTGAATTCCAAAGATAGCTGCCATCTGCCAGATAAGACTTAGCGGTTTCTAAATCCGGCTTTTCCACAAATCGCTGTACCGGATAGCTCTCCCCATTCTTTGCAGTGCTGTCATACTTGATATAACCGTAGCCTGTTTCCGGATAGTTCGGTGTGATACCAACGGTTACAAGATTTTCACCTTCCTCTGCAAGCGCACACGCATTTGTAAAAGTTTCCGCAAAAATATCATTGTGCTTAATCAGATGGTCGGACGGTAATACAATCATCACGGCATCGTCATATTTTTTTGCCACATGAACGGCACCCAGTCCGATACACGGTGCTGTATTTCTTCCAACCGGTTCACAGAGGATGTTTTCCTCCGGCAGACCCGGAAGCTGCTGCTTTACAAGCTCCTTATAATTCTTATTCGTTGCTATATAAACATCTTCAAGCTCTACGAGTGGGCGGATACGCTCAACTGTCAGCTGAATCATGGTCTTTCCGTCGTCCGTCAGGGATAAAAACTGCTTTGGAAGTGTTACACGGCTTCTCGGCCAGAAACGTTCACCCTTGCCACCTGCCATAATGAGTGCTGTTTTCTTCATACTAATCTCCATTCCGCAGGCATTTTAATGCCGGAGGAATCGCGAGCCAAATCTTATTTGGCTCTGCGATAAAAAGCGACTTTGTGACGCCTGCGGCACAAAGTGCTGTGTGACAAAGCTTTGATTTAAGGTTTTGTCACACTGATCTCCATTTCTGCCGCTCCTGCGGCATTCTCAATTTGATGTCAATTATACCGTTTTCTGTTTTTCCTGTCAACAAGCGTGTATTTCTTATTTATATACAAACCATTCCTGCACTTTGTCCGTATATCATTATGTACATTTGTTTACGAAGTTACACATAAAAAGCAGCAGCCATGATACAAATTCATGTGTATCATGGTTGCCTCTCCTCCGCTTATGGATTGTTATATCAGAAGTTCGCGTAAATAAATGCTGAACCATCACCTGTATAGGCAAAAATAAAAATAATGACAATAAACGCATACCATATTGCCCAGCGGACAATGAGCGGCTTTGCCGCAATTGCCTCCCGGACTGCCACACCGCGTTCTTTAAGCAGACTGACAATAAAAATGATGATACAGCCTGCCAGCACAATCAGGAAATCTCTCCTTCCCATGCCAAGTTCTAAAAATGCCGTACCGGTAAACTGGCTCATGCTCATTTTTGTAAAGGTTTCTTTCATCATGACCAGTGCCGCACTAAATGACACCGCCATATCAAAATACCAGCCGATATTGACAAGGATAAAGGTTCTTATAATCTGAACCACCGTCCATGCCTTCGATTCTTTGTGAATCTTTGTCTTTTCAAAGCCCTTTGCATACAGTGGCTCTAACAGACTGCTTACGGCAATAATAATACCATTATACATACCGTATGCGATATATTTCCATGCTGCGCCATGCCATATACCGACAACGAAGAAAATCAAAAGGTCGGCAAGACAGATTGGCATTGCCTTTCCCACGGTATTGCCCAGATGCTTTTTACTCCACTTACCGAAGCGGTTCATCTGCTTTGAAAGAGAAAATGGATAGAAAATGTAATCCTTCATCCATGTCCCCAGTGTAATGTGCCATCTTCTCCAGAATTCTCCGATGGATTTTGAAAAGAACGGCTGACGGAAGTTTTCGTCCATGCGGATTCCAAAAATCTCTGCCGTACCGATTACAATATCAATTCCGCCTGAAAAGTCCGCATACAGTTGTACACAGTACAGTAAGACTGCCACTAAGTTATACCAGCCGCCATATTCCGTATAATTGCCGAATACCGTTGTAACAAAGCCTGCCACACGATCTGCCAGCACCATTTTCTTAAAACAGCCCCAAAGGATCCGCTGTAATCCAAACTCTGCCGCCTTTAACGAAAAAGAACGTCCTTCATAAAGCTGGTGCGCCAGCCGGTCAAAACGTCCGATTGGACCCTGTAACAGCTGTGGGAAAAAGGATACAAACAGCGCATATTTAAAAATATTCTTTTCGGCACTGTATTTCCCCTGATAAACGTCAATAATATAACTGATAGACTGGAATGTATAAAATGAAATTCCCAGCGGTAAAATGATACTGACCGGTTCAAAATACTGTCCGTGTCCGACCGCCAGCACCAGTGCATCAATATTTTCAATCACGAAATTTAAATATTTTACAACGCCAAGCAGTCCGAAGCACAGCAGAAGCATTGCCACTACGACACGGCGTTTGTTTTTCTTGACCTTTTCTTTATAGGCTTTTTTTGCCGCACGGTCCAGTGTTTCCTTATTGGCTGCCAGATAGGCCTTACTGCTTTCATTCATGCGGGTCAACAGGATGCCGCCCGTATACGTGACGACCGTTGTAAATATCAAAAAGACCGATGTCTTAATACTGAATGTAAAGTAATATAAATAACTTAATACGAGCAGCCATACCCACTGCAGCTTCTTTGGAAGCAGATAGTAAATCAGCACACCCATTGCAAGAAACAGAAAAAAATGAAGTGTTGTAAATGACATTTTTAATATCCCTCCCATTCAAGTCCCGTAGCTTTTGTGTAATCGCTTTTCATCGTCTGATACATTTCATCAAAGGATGCATAAAAATAATCCGATTCCTGAATTTCACCGTCTTGTGCATCTTTTAACAATTTAGCAAGTGCCTCTGAATATGTATTGCCAAGCGCACCACCCATATGGCCTTCAAGATCACCGTAGTGAATATCATCTCTCGGGACAAAACTCATCAGTGCCTTGTTAAAATCATAATACTTCAGTCCCAATTCATCAAAAGCTTTTTGCAGCGTATCATGTACTTTGCCCATGCCGAGTTTCTGCATCGCTGCCGGCGCAATCGGTGACGTTACGCAGATGAGTTCAATTCCGTTTTCCTTACAGTAATCGTTAATCCAGCCAAACTGCTCAGATACATTCACGTCGACACCGGCGTTATCACGGCCGACCCACAAATCAATATAATCGGCACCCCCCGGTTTACCGCCAAAAGTGTCACGGTAAAAGAAGCCCTTGCCGATATACGGACCGTCTGCGCCTTCAACTTTGCCGTCAACCCCTGCTGCTTCAATAGAATATTCACGGTAAGCTTCTGTCATTTTCGTACTGACGTTCTGCTTTACGGAAGACCATGTGCAGTCCCAGCTCAACCGTCTTACCAGAACATTTCTTAAATCAATCGTATCCCAGTTATCCAGCAGATATTCCGTCTTTACCTTTAAATTCGTAATATTCTGACAGATAAACGGTTCCGTAAAATAGCCCTGCGGCTGTTCATCCATCCAGTACTGGTAATCCACATCCATAATTACCGTCTTCACATCATTGCTTTCACACGCATCTTTTAACAGATAGTACGCATCTTTTACCGTTTCCCCCGGAATTGCAAGATTGAGTGTATTGGTTCCCAGTTCTTCATCCAGATATTCCGGATTAATTGCACTTCGTGCATGCGATGCACCCAGTATAATCGTATCATACTGCGTATCTTTTCGGTTCACTTCATGCAGGATAAACCTTACATAACCAGACGGTGCAAAGCAAAAGTCACAAATCCCAAGAATGACCGCCAGTCCCACTAAAAATCCCGCACACCTGATCCATGGCATACTCTTTTTCATTTTCGTTTTAATTCTCCTTTAATAATGACAGCAGCTGTTCTGCTGATTTCTCCCAGCTGTAACGTGCAAGCACCGGTTCTTTTTCCGATACCGGCTGTGCCAGCAGCTTTTCTATGTCAACCCTCGGATTATCCGGCTCTATATAATGCGCCGCCGTACCGAATATTTCCGGCAGGCTTGCCGCATGGGATACAATGACCGGTGTTCCCACGCTCATCGCCTCTAACGGCGGGATTCCAAAGCCCTCATAAAAAGATGGGAAAATAAAAGCTTTTGCTTCCTGCATCAGTGCTTTGATCTCACAATCCGAAACATCTGCAACATATGTCACATTCGGATACTGCGAAAAATCCACGGCGCTGTCCAGTTTCCTGCCCGCCGCCGCAAACTGCGCGTGCGGATTATTTTCAGCCGCCTTTAAAACCCAGTCAAGATTTTTATTACGGTTGACGGAAGTCAGTGTAAAAAAATATTTTTTTCTTTTAAGCTGCGGATATTGCTCAAAAATGCGCATATCCGGCGTAACGCCGTTAAAATGCTGCCAGCCGTTGCCAATTACCGCAATCTTTTCGTCCGGCACGCCTAACAGTGCATGAATCCGCTGCTTTGAAAATTCCGATACCGTAACCAGCCTGTCCGCTTTTTTACAGATTCTCTGATAAATCTTTAAAAACCAGTCCCGTTCCTCTTTCGGAAATTCTGTCAGAAACGGATACATTTTTTCAGATTCCGCATAACAGACATCGTGCAGACAGACAATGCCCTTCGGTGCAAGCACCGAAGCTTCATTGCACAGATTGACCGGTATCCTGCCGTGCAGCCGTGCATACGGGCCAAATACCAGCTGTGTCCAAAAGCGTGTCCGTTTTTTGACAATCACACGGATATTTTTATACGCAGGAATTTCCTTTGCATTTGCCGGAACTAAAATGGCAATATCTGATCCTCTACAGATTTTATCCAGACACGCCAACAGCTGATACGCATACCGGTCAATCCCTGTTGTCATTGAATTCAGAAATCTTCCGTCAATCAAATACTTCTTTTTACTTCGCATGCTGCTCCTCTAATTCTTTAAAAAAGCGCTTATATTTTTGCACCATGATATCCCAGGCAAAATTATCACACACATAGTCGTGTCCGTTCTTTGCCATGATATCAGCGATATCCGGGTGATTTAAAATATATTTTACAGTTTCCTGAAAATCATAATAATTGCCGAAATACAGTCCTCCGTTGCAGCAGCTTACAAAATTTTTCGTAACCGCACAGCCTTCGTGTACGAGTACCGGACGTCTGCACAACCAGCTTTCCATGATCACAAAGGAAAAGCTTTCATTTTTAGAAGGCTGGCAAAGCAGTGTGGCTGCACTTTCGACTTTGTTAATGAGTTCCACCCTGTTTACGATAAATGTTTCTGCTGT
>ERZ773148.1783-NODE-1783-length-17540-cov-20.502316_pt1 | contig 17540 bp, 16 predicted proteins | sample MGYA00580846_ERZ773148 | MGnify/ENA primary metagenome ERZ773148 (study PRJEB29015, sample SAMEA2737879) | human gut metagenome | biome: human gut; feature: human-associated habitat; material: faeces | place: China | collected 2012 ... | reverse complement strand
ATTTCCCCGTAAAGATATGTAAATAGAGATTAGAGGTTAGAAGTTAGAGATTAGAAGCTAGATGTCCGATTCATTCCGATAGCTCTGATTCACTCTAACCTCTAATTTCTAACCTCTAACCTCTAATTTAGTACCTTTGCGGTAGAGATTGTCACGAGGGGTAGTAGCTTCCTCCACATTAGCACACAAGACTATGACACAGTTCAAGACGACACACCTATATGCCCTGCTGACCTTTATCCTTCTGGCATTGGTTATCACCCTGCTCTCGCCACATGACGAGGAGACCTTTCAGTACCAAGTGGTGGAGGGTAAGCCGTGGGTGGGTGAGGAGCTACTGGTGGCGCCTTTTACCTTCCCGATCTACAAGTCGGACGAGATGATACAGCGGGAGCGTGACAGCGTGCGCCAGACGATCTTGCCTTACTATCAGATCGATACGATCACGGGTAGTAAGATGCTACGCAAGTGGAACGAGGACTGGAGCAGCAAGTGGAGCCGTGAGGTGACGGACGATGCCTATTACTTCTACATCCGAGACTACCTCAGGGATCTCTATCGCAATGGAATCATAGAGGAGGAGATAGCCTCTAAGCTAAGGCAGGAGGACGTGCTGGAGGTTAAGCTACTAAGCGCCGATCAGGTGAGCCGTCTGACGCCTGCGACGCTCTTCTCAACGCCTATGGAGGCGTACCAGCAAGCTACTGAGAGACTACCTCAGGGGATGAGTAAGTCTATCGTCCGCAAGTTTGACCCCAGCAAGTATATTGAGGTCAATGTCTATCCTAACGAGGCTAAGACGCAACAGGTGATCGACGATGAGCTGCGCAATCTCTCTAAGTCTATGGGAGTGGTCCAAAAGGGCGAGCGCATCATCGGTAAGGGCGAGATCGTGAGCCCTCATCAGTACGACATCCTACAGTCACTGCGTCGTGTCACGGAGGAGCAGCGAGAGGGCACCCTGCGGCAGGTGCTGCCGATGAGTGTGGGGACTTTTTTGATTATAACCTCGCTACTGCTGGGGCTGTGGTTCTTCCTCTTCTACTACCGACCGCAGATTGTCAAGGAGTACAAGAACACGCTCTTCCTCTCGCTACTGATCTTGATCTATGCGATCCTGACGATCATCTTTGCCCGCAATGAGCTGGGAGCGTGGGTCTATGCGATCCCGTTTGTGTCGGTAGCGATACTGGTGCGTACCTTCTTTGAGTCTCGTACAGCGATCTACGTCTTTCTCATCACGGTGCTGATCTGTGCGCTCTATGTCTCATTTCCGCTGGAGTTTGTCATCATACAGTTTGTCGCTGGCCTGGTGGCGGTCTTTAGCCTTCGCTCTCTCTCCTCACGAGCGCAGATCATCCGTGCTACCTTCCTGATCTTCGTAATATACAATGTGATGACCTGTAGCTACTCGCTGATGACAGGGGGCACGCTGGGTAGCAATGACCTGAGCAATCTGCTATACTTTTCCTTTAACCTGATCTTCAACATGTTTAGCTACCTGCTCATCTACCTCATCGAGAGGACCTTCGGCTATGTGTCGAACATAACGCTTGTAGAGCTCAGTGACGTAAATCGTCCGCTACCACGGCAGCTCTCGGAGCAGGCTCCTGGTACCTTCCAGCACTCGATGCAGGTGGCACTCCTAGCGAGCGATGCGGCTACCGCTATCGGTGCTGATGCTCGCCTCGTACGTGCTGGCGCGCTATACCACGATATAGGCAAGATGCGCAATGCAGCATACTTTACGGAGAATCAGGGCGCGATCAATCCGCACAACCAGCTCTCTCCCACAGAGAGTGCGGAGGTCATCATCAAGCATGTGACTGATGGACTGGCTATGGCGCAAAAGCACAATCTCCCGCAGGCGATACAAGACTTTATCCGTATGCACCATGGACGAGGCATAACGAAGTACTTCTACAACCAGTATTGCAACGAGCATCCCGACGAGACGGTTGATGTGGATAAGTTTACCTATCCAGGACCCAATCCGAATACTAAGGAAACGGGTATCCTGATGATGGCGGACGCTATCGAGGCGAGCAGTCGCAGCCTCAAGGATCTCAGCAAGGAGACCCTCATAGCACATGTCAATAAGATCATTGACTCAATCGTCGCTGATGGACTGCTCAACGATACGCCGCTGACCTTTAGGGATATCCAAACGATCAAGGATGTCTTTGCTGAGAAGCTCGCCACCATCTACCACTCACGTATTGCTTACCCAGAGCTCAAGCGATGACCCTCTACCTAGTAGGCTATATGAGTGCTGGCAAAAGCACCGTGGGGCGAGCTCTGGCGGAGCTGCTCGGATATGAATTCGTAGATACGGACATCTACATCGAGAGTCGCTTCCGTCAGCGGGTGTCTGACCTCTTCCGGCTACATGGCGAGGAGTACTTTCGCCAGAAGGAGCGGATGATCCTAGAGGAGATCGCCGGACTCCCCGATGCGGTCATCGCTACGGGCGGAGGCTTGCCTATCTACCATGACAATATGGACCTCCTCCTAGAGAGTGGCACCGTGCTGTACCTACGTTATAGCAGTGAGGAGCTAGCTCAGCGCCTGGAGCTGACGAAGCGCACCCGTCCCTCCGTGGCGCACCTCACGGGAGAGGCGCTACGTCAACATGTCGAGGAAGCGATGCGTCTCCGTGAGCCGATCTACAGCCGTGCGCATCAGATTATCGACATGGAGGCTCTCGCCACTCGCGGCATCTCCTCAGAGGCGAAGATAGCACACTGGATCGCTCAGCACCTCCCCCCTGCCGAGTGAAGCTTACTTCCTAGACAAGTGGAGACTGTTGCAAAAAGGCGAATCGCGGTGTTGCTTTCGGGATTCGGCTTCGGTCACATACGGAGGTGTGCTCCCTTCAGACCTCACCCTCAGCGCCTTGCGCTTCATCCTTTCTGCAAAGTCTCATAAATGAGTTCATCGACCTCGCTATGGAGAAAGTTGCCCTCCCACTCAGACACGGAGCTATTGGGGATTTCTAGACAGAGCGATTAATAGTCAGTCTCATTCGGTAAGCGTTTCAGCCGTTTCGGTCATCTCAATGTGCGTTTCGGTAGGTAAGGGGTTGTAGAGGCATGATGGGCTCTCTACCTTTGCCCCAGAGTTCGTTGATCTATTGCGATCGGATAGGTCTACAGGACTCGAAACAGAAACGTATAAGTCTAACGAAACAAACAGAAGAAAGTATGAAACGCAACATCATCGCTATCGTAGCAACCGCCCTCATGGGTATGACGGCTGTCTCAGCTGTCGCACAGACCACATCACTCAACTATGGTGTCAAGGCTGGTGTCAACTGCTCTAGTATGATCCTGAGTGATGACTTTAACGTTCTCAAGACAGAGGTTAAGCCTGGAGCTGACTTCGGCGGGTTTATGAGGATTAATCTACACGAGAACTTCGCTATCCAGCCTGAGCTAGAGTTTTACTACCGTGGCACAGGTATCAAGGCTGAGGCAGGTCCTGTCTCACTAGAGAATAAGATCAACCAGTGGGGTATGCAGATTCCGGTGTACGCTTTGGGTAAGGTAGGGCTAGGCAAAGGCCAGTTTTACGGGGGTGTAGGTCCTTACGTCGGTGTAGGCTTCTCAGCTAAGACTGATGAGATCGATTTTGCTGTATTTAAGAAAGATCCGATAGATCTGTATGAGCAGCACAATGACAAGTCAGCTCTCCAGAGATGGGACGTAGGTGTCGCTTGCCAGCTAGGCTATGAGTTCGCCAATGGTATCCAGATCAATGCAGGCTACAAGTATGGCTTCATCAATCAGGTAGACGATCTCAAGTCAACAGTCAACGATGTCGCCTCTCGCTTTGGCACCTCGCTCAAGGATGACGCTTACAAGGCTAATGCTAGCGTCTTTACGGTAGGTGTGGGCTATCGCTTCTAGGTAAAGTAAGAAATAGGGGCCCTATCTCCATCGTCCTAAGAGGGGAGGGGGATGTAGGGTTCCGCTATTTCTTGCTACCTTAGCACGAGCATACTGGTAGTGGCAGAACCGCTACGTAGAGTAGACAAGAGGTATATGACGAGACGCATCATAACGGGCCGCCTGAGACGGCGACAAGGCAAGGGATTCATATTGCTCAGCAATGAGCGCAAGAGCGTGCTACTGGCTACGCTGATCATCAGCTTCTTGCTGGCGTTTGTGATGCTGTCGTCATCGATCTACTATTACAGCTTGCTGGATACGAACCGAAAGATTGACCTAGGAGCGATCCTATCGCTAAATTCGCTAGCCTCGCTACTGGTCAATATGGTTTTCTTCTATCTCTTGCTCAGCATACAGTCCTGGGCGATCAATAGATACGAGATACGTCAGTATCAGCTCTGGCTGATCTTGCTGGGACTACTCGTGGGGGTGATCTTCATCTCGCCTTACTTGTCTCGACTACAGCGCTGGTGGTTTAGAGATCTCTTTAGCTATCATGCCTATGCTGCGATGCAGTATGTCAAGGACTTGGTGATCCTCGTGGTGACCTTCCTCTTTACTATGACCATCTATCTGATGAAGCAAAATCACCTGGCAGTGGTCGGTATGCAGGAGCTAGACTTTGAGAATCTGCAAAACAGGTATACGGCACTGAAGAACCAGACGGACCCGCACTTCCTCTTTAACTGCCTCAACACGCTCAACGGGCTGATAGGTCGCGATGATGAGCGTGCTAGAGCCTATGTGCAGGAGCTGGCGACAGTCTTCCGGCACACGATGCGCGACAAGGTGGTGGTGCGTCTCTCGGAGGAGCTAGAGTTTGTCCACTCGTATCTCTACCTGATGTGTATCCGCTACTTCGACGGGCTGCGTGTGGAGTGGAATGTGGATAAGCAGTATCTAGACTACTATGTCATCCCATCGGGACTACAGATCTTGGTGGAGAATGCGATCAAGCACAATATAGCTAGTGCCCGGGTACCGCTGACTATCTACATCACTACCAGAGAGGGAAAGATCGTGGTGGACAATAAGATCCAGCTACGAGAGGATAGCCAGTCGGGAAGCACGGGCGTAGGTCTAGACAACCTGATGGAGCAGTATCGCTTGCTCTTTGGCAAGGATATAGATATTGTCTCTAAGGATGGACACTTTACGGTCTCCCTGCCCCTGATCCGAAGCTTAGAAGAAGTCGAACCCAAAGCCAAATCACTGATATGAGAGTAATAATCGTAGAGGATGAGTACTTTACCGCCACCGGGCTGCAAGCACTCCTCACTGAGATAGACCCTGACATAGAGGTGCTGACCATGCTGCAGAGTGTATCTGAGTGTGTCGAGTGGTTCGGGAGTCATCCGGAGCCTGATCTGGCTTTTATGGATATTCACCTGGCAGATGGCCCCGTCTTCTCACTCTTTGAGCGAATTGAGGTGACCTGTCCGATCATCTTCACGACAGCTTATGAGGAGTATGCGCTGAAGGCGTTTGAGGTCAACAGTATCGACTACCTCCTCAAGCCAATCAAGGAGACAGACCTCCAGAGAGCTCTAGATAAGGTGAAGCGGTTTAGTCATACGGAGCAGAGGGTAGACAACCAAGCTCTGATGGCTAAGATGATGCAGGCGCTTAATGAGTCGCAGATGAGCTACAAGAGCCACTTCCTGATCCCGTGGAGAGACAAGCTGATCCCTATATCGGTGGACAAGATCGCCTACATACGTGCAGATAGTAAGGCTTCGGTCATAGTGACGACGGATAGGAAGGAGCACTTTGTCGACCTGTCATTAGAGAAGATGGCGCAGGAGCTCAATCCGAGGCTTTTCTTCCGAGCCAACAGGCAGTACATCGTGGCACACAGTGCGATACAGAGTATGTCGACCTGGTTCGGTGGCAAGCTGACGGTGACCCTCTCCATAGAGACTCCAGAGAAGATCGTAGTAAGCAAAGCGAAAAACAAAGAGTTTAAGGAGTGGTATCAGGGAGCTTACGATCCCACCACTAAGTGATGTCGTAACGAATAGACATTAGCAAATCATGAGATATAGACTTAATGGGAGGAGTTTTCTTCTCCTAGGCACGGCTCTTGTCTTTACCTTTGGGTGGCGTGCCGAGGCGCAGGCCCAAGAGCAAGTGCAAGAGCCGATGTCGCTAGAGCAGTGTAGAGACCTCGCTCTAGAGCACAACAAGCAGATACAGATGGCGCAGGCAGATGCCGTGGCCTCCGACTACTTAGTTCAGTCGGCCAAGACGAAGTATCTACCTCGCGTCGACTTCGCTGGGGCGTGGATTAATCCGGGGGATAGAGCCTTGCGCCCCTTTGCGATCGACTTTAACATCCCAGGAGTGACACCGCCGGGGCTATCGATGCCGCTAGACTTCATCAGTGTCGCTCCTCGGGAGATTTACACCGGTGGCTTTGTCTTACGTCAGCCACTCTTTATGGGCGGTAAGATTGTCGAGGCTAATAAGATGGCGCGCTACACCTCCGACCTAGCACATGAGAAGGTCAAGATGAAGGAGGCTGACGTCCTAGCCACTGTCGATGAGGCATACTGGCGTGTCCTCTCCGTACAGGAGAAAGTGCGCCTCGCTCAAACCTACAAGTCGCTCCTAGACCACCTCGTGCAGGACTTGGAGAATGTCTACGCCGAGGGTATGACGACTAGAAACGAAGTCCTGAAGGTGCAGGTCAAGCAAAACGAAGCGGAGCTTACCCTCGTGAAGGCGCAAAACGGCCTCCAGCTCTCCAAGATGCTACTCGGGCAGATCATTGGCCTAGAGGCTGAGCAGATTGAGCTAGATAGTGAGATCATTAGCGAGGAGCAGCTGAGCAGTCGTCTCTTGGCACTAGAGAGCAGTAATGCTGAGCGGGCTGAGATCGTCATGCTGCGCAGCAAGCTCGCCCTCACGGAGTCGGCGAGGAGGATGGTCAAGTCGCAGTTCCTCCCCAACGTCTTCCTTACCGCAGGGTACAACTGGGTCGAGCCCAACGTCTACAAGGGTAGCCAGAGCAATCTCGGTGGAGACTGGATGGTAGGTATCGGTGTACAGGTGCCCATCCTCACGTGGGGAGATAGGATACACCAGGTACATATAGCCGACCAAGAGGTAGCCAAGGCGGAGCTGGAGCTGCAAGACGCTCAGGAGATGATCACCCTGCAGGTACAGCAGAATAGATTTAAGCATGCCGAGGCGCTCAAGAAGATGGAGCTGACGAAGCTCTCGAAGGAGCAGGCCGAGGAGAATCTCCGCATTACCAAAAACAACCTCCTAGAGGGGATGAACAGCGTTCGTGACATCCTCGAGGCGCAGACTATGTGGGAGAAAGCGGCCTCCGAAGATATCGACGCCCGTGTAGAAGCTGCCGTGACACTCTCTGAGCTGGAGAAGACCACGGGTGCGCTCTATCAGTATGCGATCGAGCATACACAGCCCCAAGAGGAGAAATAAATAGAAGATCACAACACAATATGCATACTAAAGAACTTAAGAGCTACTTGCTCCCAACGATATTACTCCTGCTCTCCTTAGGCTCTATGACAGCCTGCAACAAGCAAGGAGATCAGAATCAGGAGTCCGAGGCGGACAAAGTGGTCCCCGTAACCATCGCACAGGCTAAAGAGATGACCTTTACGCCGAGCATTCGCTTCTCAGGTACAGCCGAGGCTTCCAAGAGTGCCAATCTAGGCACCGCGCTACCCGGCAAGGTAGAGCGCATACGCTACAGCAAGGGGAGCTTTGTACCCAAGGGGGCCGTCATCGTAGAGATGTCGGACGAGATGCTATTACAGGCACAGGTGGAGAACGAAGCGATCAAGCGCGACTTCGACCGTGTCACACGTCTGAGAGAGAAAGAGAGCATCAGCCAGATGGACTACGACCATGTCAAGGCTAAGTACGATGCCTCTGTCGCTAAGGTCGCGATGCTCAAGAAGAATACCTCCATCGTGGCACCCTTTAGCGGAGTCATCACGGAGATCATGATCAACGAGGGTGAGACCTACGCTTTCACCCCCAGCCTCAGCAGTGATCTCAAGCTCGAGAGCGGGATCGTCGAGCTGCGCCAGATCAATCCACTCAAAGCGACCATCGAGGTCAATGAGAAGGATCTGAGCTATATAGAGAAGGGGCAGCAAGCCACGATCATCTTCGACGCTTATCCCGATGAGCCCGCTACGGGTAAGATCTCTTACATCTCTCCAGTCCTCTCATCGATGACGCGTACCGCCTCTGTAGAGGTCAATATCCCGAATAGCAACAACCGGCTCAAGCCTGGCATGTACTGCAATGTCTCTATTGCCCTGCCCGAGCGCGAGGGACTATTTGTACCCCTCAATGCTATCTATCGTCTGGCGGGTACGGCTGAGGAGTTTGTCTTCAAGCTCAACGAAGATGGCACGACCGTGAGCCGCATCGCCGTGAAGCGTGGCGAGATTAAGGACGGTTGGGTTTACGTAGACAGCAATGAGGTCAAGAGTGGCGACACCATCATCGTAGATGGCAAGAACAAGCTCAGCGATGGCTCTAAGGTAAACGTGGTGAAGAAGTAAGCCTATGAAACTTCCCGAATTTGGTGTAAAACGGCCCATTGCGGCGGCGATGATCTTCGTCGCCATACTGGTCATCGGTGTCTTCTCGCTGACGAAGCTACCGCTAGACCTGATGCCAAACATGGAGTTCCCCTCCCTGACGGTCATCACGGTCTACCCAGGAGCCTCAGCGATAGAGGTCGAAGAGCAGGTCTCCAAGCCTCTGGAGGCAGTGCTCTCCTCGGCGGAGAACCTCGTCGAGATCAAGTCTATCTCTAAGGAGAACGTCTCCTTCATACAGCTCCGCTACGAGTGGGAGGAGGATATTACGGCTGCGGCAAACAATGCTCGAGACCTCCTCGAGCTGGTCAAGTCGCGTATGCCGTCGCAAGCTTACACGCCGATCATCTATAAGATTAACGCCTCCATGATGCCTATCCTCGGCTACGCAGTCAATGCAGACGAGAACTACAACGGACTGGAGGATATCGTCGAGGATCAGATCGCCTCAGCTCTGAGGAAGGTCGACGGCGTCGGTACGGTCATCTATCTAGGACAGCCTCAGCGTGAGATACGAGTTGAGATAGACCCTACGAGGATGCAGGCCTATGGCATGTCGGTGGCGCAGCTGTCGATGATGCTCAAGGCAAACAATATCAACGTACCCTCGGGCTTTGTCACGGAGGGTGCTTACGACTTCTCCGTGCGTATGCCGGGCAAGTACGAGAGTGTCGAGGAGCTGGAGAATACAGTCATCAAGGCGGTCAATGGTAGGGTAGTACGTGTCAAAGATGTCGCTACCGTCCGAGACACCTTTAAGGAGACCGATGCCTCAGCCTCTAACCATATAGGCAAGGGTATTGCCCTGCTCGTACAGAAGCAGTCTGGTGCCAATACGGTCGATGTGGTCGACGCAGTACGTGCTGAGATAGCCGACATACAGAAGGTTTTACCTTCAGACGTACAGATCTTTGAGGTGATAGGTTCGGATGAGCTGGTTACTTCTTCAATCAACAATCTGAGCTCGTCGATCTGGTACGCTCTAATCTTCGTGACCCTAGTGGTCTTGCTCTTCCTACGAGAGTGGAAGTCTAGTCTCATCGTCTTCTTGACGATGCCTGTGTCGCTGATTTCGGCCTTTATCGTCATGAATGTGCTGGGCTACACGATTAATATCTTCTCACTCGTAGCACTTGTGATCGCTATCGGTATGGTGGTGGACAACGCCATCGTCGTACTCGAAAACATCACACAGCACATCGAGCGAGGCGCCATGCCCAAGCAAGCGGCTATGTTTGGAGCCTCGGAGATGGGACTAGCTATTGCTGCCTCGACGCTGACCACGATTGTGGTCTTCCTCCCGCTCGTCTTCATGGGCGGTATCGTCGGTGTGATGTTTAAGCAGCTAGCCGTCCTGACGGTGACCTGTATGATTACCTCCCTCTTTACCGCACTAGCACTGACGCCGATGCTCTCGAGCGTCTTGCTCAAGCCCGCACCCCGCAATGGTGAAGGCAAGAAGCACGGCAAGCTCTACAACTGGAGCGAGCGTATGTTCCAGCGCATCGAGCGTGTCTACCATGACTTCCTCGGGTGGGCAGTCTTTCACAAAGGCGTCACCCTCGTGTCAGCGCTCGTGATCTTTGCCATAGTACTTCTCTTAGGTAAGGCGGTCGGTACGGACTACATCCCCGACATCGATGCGGGCTCTATCTCCGTCCAGTTTGAGACAGAACAGGGTATCTCACACAGCCTCACAGAGCAGGTCGGTAATCAGATCGTACAGCTACTGCAGGAGCAAGTGCCAGAGATTACTGAGGGCGGTATCGCCAGTATCTCGGGACAGACGGAAGATGGTGCCCTGACGGCCGTCGGCTTTAAGGAGGGTAAGAATATCGGTACCATCTTCTGCCACCTCAAGCCCGTCGATGAGCGTAAGCGCAGCAGTCAGCAGATAGCAGACGATATACGTCCGCTCATTGAGGCAATCCCTGAGATTGAGAAGGTGACCGTCTCTGGTGGTAGTGCTATGGCGACAGCGCTGACGGGTAATAGAGCGCCGATAGAGTTTGTCATCTATGGCAAAGACATCGACCAGATGAATGAAGTTGCCTTTGAAATCGAGCGCAAAGCGAAGGAGCATCCTGAGTTTACCAATGTCGAGGCACTTGTCTCGGCGGGTAATCGTGAGGTACACATCCTCGTGGACAAGGACAAAGCCTCTCAGATGGCTCTCAACCCGGGCGTGATCGGCATACAGGTACGCGAGAACCTTTATGGAGCTAAGGCAGGTGCCTATACCGAAGATGGTACCGACTACGATATCCGCATACAGTATGCGCCTGACTATCGTAACTCAATCAGCAAGCTGCGCGAGATGCAGGTGACCAACCTCCTGGGACAGCAGGTACCGCTCATTGCCGTGGCTGATATTCAGGAGAAGGAGGGGCCCGTGCAGATAGAGCGACTCACCCAGCAGCGCTATGTCAAGGTCACAAGCAACCTCAACGGCGTCTCGCTCGGTGATGGCGCTAAGATTGCGGAGCAGATCATCGATGAGCTCGAGACACCACAAGGGGTAACCGTCTCGCTAGGTGGTCAGGTGGAGGATCAGGGGGATACTTTCTCTTCGCTCACACTCATCTTCATCATCGGACTGCTCCTAGTCTTTATGGTGATGGCTGCTCAGTTTGAGTCACTGCTCGATCCCTTTATCATCCTCTTTGCGATACCCTTTACCCTCGTAGGCGTTATCTTAGCCTTCCTCATTACTGGTACTACGCTCAGTGTCGTGACCTTCATTGGTCTCATCATGCTCGTCGGTATCGTGGTAAACAATGGTATCGTCCTGGTGGACTACAGCAATATGCTCGTACGCCGCGGCTATACGATACGAGATGCGGTGATGGAGTCCGGTCGCTCACGCCTGCGTCCTGTCTTGATGACCTCTATGACCACCATACTCGGTATGCTACCGATGGCACTCAGTAGAGGTATGGGTAAGGAACTCTATGCACCGCTAGGCATCACCATCATCGGAGGTCTCCTGATCTCTATGCTCGTGACGCTCATCTTGGTGCCCACAGCCTATGCTGCTGTGCACCAGCGCAAGCTCAATAGAGAGCGCAGAGTAACTAGATTGAGGAAACACATTAAGAATAACTAGTATGAGATTTATCTATATCACCTGCAATGTCAGTATGCAGGAGCAGATGGAGTCGCTCCTGCGGGAGCTGGAGATAAGCGTCTACCAAGTCATCCCGAAGGCACTTGCTGAGAGCAACTTCGACATCCCGCACAAGGATACCGCCGTATGGCCAGGCTTCAACACTTGCCTGCTGGTGCAGGAGGCAGACGTCGCTAAGAGTGATGCCCTCCTAGCACGTATCCGCGAGATGAATGCTCAGGCATACAACAACAGCGAGCTCATCGCTGCATACCTCTGGTCTATCGACTCCCACATAGCACCAGAGCCCATCACGCCCGTGCAGGAGCGTGACCCATTAAGTGGAGCGTAAGCTACATTTAGTATGTGATTGGAGAGGATGCGTCAGAGTCGCTTGTACTCTGGCGCATTCTTGGTATGACATGCCCGTCATACCGAAAGTAGGTTAGAAAACTTTTGTTTCCCGACCTACTCGATTTTATTTCAAAGCCGTAGCACCTCCACGTATGGTGCTGCAGTCTTTTCTATTTGTCGCCCTGCAGAAATGAGCTAACTATCAGTGCCACTTTCGGTGAAACTAAGTTTCATGGGTAAGAAACTGGAGTTTCATTCGGAGAAAACTTTATCGGACAGCAATAAAGTAGAAAGGAGCGACAACACGCCATGGCAAAATTGATGAGGCGAGGTGTGATGTCGCTCATTTTAGTACCTTTGCACCTATGAATGTGGATCTACAGCAGGTGATGCAGCGCTTTGGTATCGTGGGACGCAATCCGAGCTTCCTACGAGCTATCGAGACTGCCGTACAGGTCGCCCCGACAGACCTCTCTGTGCTGGTGACTGGCGAGAGCGGTGTCGGCAAGGAATTCTTCCCCAAGATCATACACGCTTACAGCCTCCGCAAGCATCAAGGCTATGTGGCGGTCAACTGTGGTGCGATCCCTGAGGGTACGATCGACTCCGAGCTCTTCGGTCACCGCAAGGGTTCCTTCACGGGTGCTATCTCCGACCGCAAGGGTTACTTTGAGGAGGCGGATGGGGGCACTATCTTCCTCGATGAGGTGGGGGAGCTACCGCTTGCCACGCAGGCTCGTCTGCTCCGTGTCTTGGAGTCGGGAGAGTTTATCCCCGTAGGTGCCAGCAAACCTCTCAAGACCGATGTGCGAGTGGTCGCTGCAACCAATGTCAATATACAGGAGGCGATCGCTCGTGGACGCTTTCGCGAAGACCTCTACTATCGTCTCAGCACGGTGCCTATCGTAGTGCCTCCGCTACGTAAGCGGCAGGAGGACATTGTGCTGCTCTTCAAGCTCTTTGCTTCGCTCAGTGCGGAGAAGAACCAGATCCCGATGCTCGAGATCACGCCCGAAGCGGAGGAACTGTTACGACGCTACCCTTGGCCGGGCAACATACGCGAGCTGCGCAACTTGACAGACCGTATCAGCATCTTGGAGTATGACCGACATCTGACGGCTGAAGACCTTCGAGGCTATCTGCCTGAGAGGTCGCAGGAGCTGAGCACTTCGCTAGTCCCTGTGGAGCGTCAGTTGGAGGAGCGTAGCTTTGCCAATGAGCGGGAGATACTTTACCAGGTGCTTTTCGACATGAAGCGAGACATCACCTCGCTCAAGCAGACCATCGCCACGATGCGTCAGGAGCCTCACTACGAGCCGATCCATACGACGCTCGTGCCTGCCGAGATGGAGCCCATGCACACAGAGGCCGAGGAGGTGACCGAGCCAGATCCAGAGCCTTACCTAGAGCCTCATATAGAGCTTCACAAGGAGTTGACAGAGAAACCTGTAGAGAAGTCTCTCTTACCCGACAGACCGATGACCATCGACGAGGCTGAGCGCATACTGATCAAGCGTGCCTTGGAGCGACACGGGGGCAATAAGACAGAAGCTGCTGAGGAGCTAAACATATCGCCACGAACGCTATACCGTAAACTGCGAAGCTATGGTGAGGAGTAAGCTACTATACATAATAGGTGTCGTGATGCTCCTACTGATGGGGACGAGCTGCTCGATCAAGTATAAGTTCAATGGAGCTACCATCGACTACACGCGTATCAAGACGGTGACGATCGAGGACTTTCCCAATCAGGCTCCGCTGGTCTATCCGCCTCTGTCGCAGATGTTTTCGGAGCGACTGAGAGATCAGTTCCGACGTAACACACGTCTTGAACCAGTTCAGACGAATGGGGACTTGGTTCTCGAGGGTGCCATCGTCGGGTACGAGCTCACGCCTATGGCTATGCAGGAGGATGCGCTCTCGGCGATGACACGCTTCACGATCACCGTGCGCGTCTCGTACACCAATATGGTTGAGGAGAAAAAGAGTTTCTCTGGGCGCACCTTTACCTCCTCGCAAGAGTTTGACAGCAACAACCTCTTCTCAGACATTCAGGAGGGGTTGGCTAATGAGCTGATCGACGATCTGGTCAAGCAGATCTTTAACGCCACTGTAGAGGACTGGTAGTGAAGACGATGACGCTAGATGAGCTGAATAGGCTGACGGCTCACCCTGAGGAGCTCAGCCGCCACACGCTCTCGCCACTGGCCGAGCTGGTGGAGACCTATCCCTATGCGCAGAGCATCGTGATGCTCTACCTACTCAATCTGTCGATCCTCGGTGACCTGCGCTACGAAGCTGAGCTGCAGCGTTGGGCTCCCCACCTACCTAGTCGCGAGAAGCTCTACCTGCTAGCTCGGTTGCACATGCCGCTAGCAGACTTGACACCCGTGCTGGTTCACGACCCATCAGACTCCTTTGCTCTCGTAGATCAATATCTGCGCAAGGTGGCCGAGCGCGAGGGTCCGCTCTCGAACGAGCTAGAGTACGACACGGCAGAAGCTCTCCCCACGGAGGAGCATACCCCAGACTACTTCTCACAAGCGGAGTACGAGTCGGCACCCTCAGATATGTCGCTCTCGGGGCTTCTCGCCACACCTTCACCAGAAAGTGCGTCAGCTGCCGACGCTGCTCCGCAACCTATGGCACCGCCATCCGATGATGCGGAGCCGAGTGATATGCTTTTTACCGAAACACTAGCCTCCATCTACATCAAACAGGGGCATTATGAGCGAGCAAAACGAATTATTGAGGGGCTAAGCTTGAAATTTCCAGAAAAAATTAGTTACTTTGCAGTTCAATTGAACTTTCTCGAGAAGCTAATCGACAATGCTTCTCACTCATAAATACGCATTCATAGACTAGTAGACATGCAAATCTTTCTAAGTATCCTGATCCTCATCGCAGCTATCCTGCTAATCCTTATCGTCGTCGTTCAGAACTCTAAGGGCGGTGGTCTAGCAGCAGGCTTCGGCGAGAGCAATAAGTACATGGGGGTACGCAAGACGACGGACTTCCTCGAGAAGGCCACATGGACGCTCGCAGGAGCTTTGGTCGTGCTCAGCATTGCCAGCTCATTCTTTGTGAAGCCTCAAGTACAGGCTAAGCAGAGCGAGAGCTTTATCGAGCAGTCTCAGCAGAGTGCTCCTCTGCTACCTCAGCAACCTGAGGCTACGTTACCACTACCCGCTGCTCCCGCTACTCCCGCTGCTGAGGCTCCAGCCCCAGCACCTGAAGCACAGCCTGAGGCTCAGCAGCCTGCCGAGTAAAGCCTGAAGAGGGCTTAGCCAGCTAGGTAGCTCGTCAGATATTGATGAGGGGAGGACTCACGCTTGTGTGGGTTCTTCCCTTGGTTGTGCCTATAAATGCAGAAGAAACTGTACCTTTGTAGCATAGCTTGTCACTAAGCGTGACAAGCTCCTCACACGTAATAACTCAAAGAAGTAGGTAATGCTTACCATCAAACAAATATTGGATGACCCACAGGGAGTCATCGAGCGGCTCGCCGTCAAGCACTTTCCCGCAGAAGAGCCCATAGCAGCTATCATCGCTCAGGACAAGCTGAGACGCGATGCACAGCACAAGAAGGACGACAGCCTGGCTCAGCAAAAAGTCCTCTCACGCTCTATCGGTGAGAAGATGAAAGCGGGTGCCCGCGAGGAGGCTGAGCAGCTCAAAGCTGAGGTGCAAGCACTCAAAGAGATCTCTAAACAGGCTGAGGAGACCATGCGACAGGCCGAGGAGACGATGCGACAGCTCCTACTCTCCGTACCTAATCTGCCGCACCCCGACGTGCCACATGGCACCTCTGCTGAGGACAACCTCTGCGTCGCTATGGGTGGTAAGATGCCGACACTAGCTGACGATGCTAAGCTACCACACTGGGAGCTGGCTAAGCAGTACGACCTTATAGACTTCGAGCTGGGAGTCAAGATCACGGGCGCAGGCTTCCCCGTATATAAGGGTAAGGGAGCAAGACTACAGCGCGCTTTGATCAACTTCTTCCTCGACAGAGCTACGGCAGCTGGCTTTCAAGAGGTCGAGCCTCCTATTATGGTCAACGAGGACTCCGGTATCGGCACTGGTCAGCTCCCTGACAAGGAGGGGCAGATGTACCACGTGCAACTGGACAACCTCTACCTCATACCGACGGCTGAGGTGCCTGTGACCAATATCTTCCGTGATGTCATCCTAGAGGCGGACCAGTTACCTATCTGTTGCACTGCCTATACGCCCTGCTTCCGTCGTGAGGCGGGCTCGTATGGCAAGGACGTACGCGGGCTCAACCGCCTGCATCAGTTTGACAAGGTAGAGATCGTCTCCATCGACCGTCCCGACCACTCGTGGCAGCAGCTCGACAAGATGATTGCACACGTCAAGAGCCTCGTTGAGGAGCTTGAGCTCCCTTATCGTATCCTCCGCCTCTGTGGTGGTGACCTAAGCTTTACGAGTGCTATGACTTACGACTTTGAGGTCTTTTCAGCTGCTCAGGAGCGTTGGCTCGAGGTGAGCTCCGTCTCTAACTTCGAGAGCTATCAGGCCAACCGTCTGATGTGTCGCTACCGTGACCCTGAGGAGGGGATTACCCTTTGTCATACGCTCAACGGCAGCGCCCTCGCTCTGCCACGCATTGTCGCTGCCCTACTAGAGAACAATCAGACGCCCGAGGGCATTATCATTCCCAAGGCTCTGAGACCCTACACTGGCTTTGACAAGATAGACTAAGCAATCGTCACAACACACACCGCTATGGCTAAGAAAGGCAAGCAATCCGCCCGAGCGATCAATATACGCAACAAGCGCGCTACCTATGACTATGAGCTCCTCGACCAGTACACCGCAGGCATCGTGCTGGTTGGTAGTGAGATCAAGTCTATACGTGCGGGCAAAGCGGCTCTCGTGGATAGCTACTGCTACTTCTCGCATGGTGAGCTGTGGATCAAGAATATGTATATAGCGGAGTACAGCTACGCTTCCTACAACAATCATGTGGAGCGACGGGAGCGCAAACTGCTACTCAACCGCAAGGAGCTGCGCAAGCTCGAGGAGGAGATGAAGAACCCTGGGCAGACGATCATCCCCGTGCGTCTCTTCATTAACGAGCGGGGACTCGCCAAGCTAGTCGTTGCACTAGCCCGAGGTAAGAAGCAGTATGACAAGCGCGCCGCTATACGCGACCGTGAGGACAAGCGACGCCTAGAGCGTGCTATGCGCTTCTGACGAGTCATAACGAAAGCTCCTTGTAGGGACGCACGACTCGGACGCACCAATGTATGCGTCAGAGTCGTGCGTCCGTTGTATCAAAACGAAACCATATTCATTGTCGAACAGCAATACGAATAACAATTTGTAGGGGCGGACCTATGTGTCCGTCCGTCTTCGTTGGAACGCAATATGCCTTGTGGGCGGACACGCAGGTCCGCCCCTACACGAACTACATCAACACGACAAGTCCAACCATCAGACGCTGTAACCTTTGACACAACGGGGCTGTGTCAATAGTCCATTTGTCGTTTGAGAGAGGGGGGAGGCTGGGAATTT
>ERZ773148.1778-NODE-1778-length-17579-cov-5.376969_pt1 | contig 17579 bp, 13 predicted proteins | sample MGYA00580846_ERZ773148 | MGnify/ENA primary metagenome ERZ773148 (study PRJEB29015, sample SAMEA2737879) | human gut metagenome | biome: human gut; feature: human-associated habitat; material: faeces | place: China | collected 2012 ... | reverse complement strand
AAGATAGAGGAGACTGCTATGCAGGTCATCGACGACTATCAGATGTGCGGTGACGCGAGGGTTGTAACCTCGATGCCGCCAGTCTTTTATTCCTCACTATCTTCGTGAGGCTGCAATATAACGTCCAATTCTTGACTGATATTCTCCATAATCCATTCCGGCGTAATAGTGTCATGGAACAACCTGTCTGAATTAACTGTATGTAAATTTATTACAATAGGTTTGTCTTTAGTTTGCATAAAGGCATATAAATATCCTGTCCGCAATACGATACCTACGTATGGTATTGTTTCTATAATTTGAACTACATCTTGATACCGAATATCTATAAGAGCACCATCTAAATCAGATAAAGTCATCTTCATCCGACCAAACGTTATTCCATACATAACTGTAAAACGCGACAGTGCTTCATACACCATTTTGCGTGAACATCCCTGTTGATCCTGTGCTTTCATAATTATTATATACTTATTAAAAAAAGAGGCGCAAGAATAGTTATATACCGGCATTGAGGCACAGCCAGCGCCCATCCACTCGATAGATAATTTCTCCTCACGCCCTTTATCCAATATGCTTGTGCAAAAGACACAGGACTACAAGAAGAAAACCATCTGTGTGAGTGGATTGGAAATTGGCTGTTTTCAATGCCCACAAAAATGTGTTCTCTCTTTATGTCACCGCACCATATATATTCTTTTGCGATACGGCACTACAAATTTACGTTAAATAACCATTTATCCAACCATTTACCGAACAATTCCCTTTTTCTTTTTCCTCCTTATCAATTATGTCATGAAACAATCTAATAAGCTACATAGAAATCTCCAACAATATTTTTCACAAAATGCAAACAAATTCGTTTGCATTTTGTATATTTGCAAAAATGGTTATGAGAAGCAGAATTGACATACTCAAAGGAATTCATCCTGGCAAGATCATTGGCAGGGATCTACAAAAACGGAATCTCAGCCAGCGAGCTTTTGCTGCCTCTATCGGTGAACATAGTCAGACACTTAATGCTGTTATTACCGGCCGACGCAACCTAACAATAGAAATGTCGCTCAAGATTGAGCAGGCATTCGGTTACAAAGAGGGGTTCCTGTTGACACTTCAGGCGTTCTACGAGATTGCAGCCTACAAAAACCGTATGGCAAGCGACTCTGTCAGCGGCGCTCCGGCCATCCGTCGGTCGCTCTTTTGGGACACTGATTTCGACAGCATTGATTGGGGACGATACAAACGGGCCGTTATCGCACGTGTCATGGAGCGCGGCAACGAGGCTGAAAAACTGGAGATCGCTCGTTTCTATAAAATCGATCCGGCGACGCTCGATAGCTACAAACCGGACAATGCTTACAGAATAAATACCGCAAAACGCAATGGCTGACAAAAATCGACTGCACTGGGAAACAGTCTCCCCATTATTGAAAGAGGCACTCGGCATCCTCATGGCTGAAAAGATATTCGCACCTTTCCGGTTAGTTGGCGGTACAAATCTGAGTCTGCGTTACGGGCATCGGCTGTCAGTCGACATCGACCTCTTTACCGATACGGAATACGGAAGCCTCGACTATCATATATTCGAGAAGTTTCTGCAAGAACACTTTCCCTATTACGAATGTAGCGACACGACCTCCATCGTCGGGTTTGGACGTGGGTATTACATCGGCAAATCAGCCGACGAATACATCAAACTTGATCTAATGTATGCCGACCCGTTTCTTGAAGAAGCCGAAACAATCGATGGCATTCGCATGGCTGATGTAAAAGATATTATCGCCATGAAAATGAATGTCGTATCGCGTGGAGGGCGTAAAAAGGACTTTTGGGACTTGCATCTGCTTTTGGGCGAATATTCCCTTGCTAAAATGTTTGATCTCCATGCACGACGACATGAATGGGAACACAATACAGAAGAACTTTTAGAAAAGTTCACAGATTTTACTGAAGCTGACATCACTCCCGATCCAATTTGTCTTCTCGGTAAAGAATGGGACGAGATTAAACTCGATTTGATAGATGCGGCTGAAGTCTATGCAAAAAGAGTAACATCATCTGAGTGTGCAAAATCGTAAAAAATCAAAGAAAATCTCAAATAATAAAAGGTTCCATTCTTACTTTCATCTCAGTTATGAGGGATATTGAAAAAAGGAATTATTCAGTAAGTAATTAATCTCGTCACGCCTGTATGATTCACATCCTGACAGTATTGCGAATATCATCTATTTGCAGAACACCGTTATTTAACCTCGTAAACTTTCCAATGGTTTACTGTAAGCCATTTTCCAACTTTGCCAACTCACCACTATAGTTGTAATCAACATAATTATCAAGCCACTCATCAAAAACACCCACCAATACAATGGAACATGTTGAGAAAAATTTGCCATCCATTTTGAGATACCATGATACGCAATCGGACAAGAGATGAAAAAACTAACTAACAATATTTTCCAATAAAATCGGTTAATCAGGGAAAGAATTTGCACTTCGCTCGATCCAAAAATTTTCCGGATACCCACTTCTCTCCGACGAGTTGTATTTTCAAAGAAGACCAAACCTAAAACCCCCATAATTGATATAATGATCGCAATACCACTAAATAAAGATACAATGCGAGCTAATTGTTTTTCATTTTAATACACTTGATCGAACAGGTCATCATAAAATCTAACATTCAAGGGAACATCAGTCTCAAATTTTTTGACAACTGTTTGTACATTTCGCATAATATCATTTTTATTACTACCCGCAGAGACTTTTACATATGCATAATTATCAAGGCTTTGTCTCATGGACTTCCCCGATACATAAAAAGCCATAGGCGAAGTTGTTGTACGAAAAGTCGTATATTGAACATCATCAACGAACCCAACAACTTCTATACTATCCAGTAATTCATTTAAAGTAATTCCATATTCAAATCTAGCTTTTTCATTGAAAATGTATTTACCCTTGGAGGTTTCTCGATCTTCTTTTGTGAAAGCACGACCCTCAACGACAGGAATATTCATCACATCTAAAAACGATGGATCCACAGGAATCCAATGAAACATGATATTTTTCCCTTTATACGACATATTCCATGCATTCGGGCTATCATTACTAGAGAGAATAACAGAGGCATAGCTGACATCCATAACCCCCACAATAGTTTTCAACTAATCCGTAAAAACATCTTTGCTTTGTTTAATATTTCTATTTAGATCAATCAATATAACTTGCTCTGTATTATATCCCTTGTTTGAATCCTTTAGGAAGCGATTTTGTAAAAACATAAAACAAGAACACATAACCAGAACATAAGCGACCAAAAATTGCAATCCGATCAACATCCGTTTTAATGTTTTGGCGCCCATAACCATGGAAAACGTTCCTTTTAAAGCAAGGCTAGGTGGAAACGAGACCACACAATAGGCCGGATAAATCCCAGCTATAATTCCGATAAATAAAGCAAGAACAAACGTAAGTAAAATTACTACTGGATTATACCACCACGCACTCGCAGCATTCAAAAAAGTCAACCCACCCAATTTATAGACTATTGTAACGATTAATAAAGAAAGAAGAAATGCTAACAATGCTACGACCACTGATTCTAATATATAAATTCTACGAATTGAGCCATTAGTTGCACCTAATATTTTATGCACATTAAAAGATTTTATGCGCATAGGGATAAGAGCCAGATTAAAGTTCATATAATTAATCCCCGAGATCAGTATAACAGCAATAGCGATCGTTAATAGAATAAAAATTGTTTGTCTATTCGATTTTGGCGTATTGTCATACATGACATCTGTCACAAAATGCAACTTACGCAGAGGAGTAAAATGAACGGTCATTGGAGGCATTTGCGGTTCATTGTCTTTTATCTCCGAGCTCAGAGCATTTCCCAATTCTATCAGAGTACTATCAATTTCCTCAACAGAAGCACCAATTCGAATATAAGCATTGTAATTCAACTGCCCTCATTCTCCACCTTGTTGCGGAGAGATGGAAGTATAAATTCCATTTTGGATTGATGAATTCAACGGAAAATCCCTATAGACGCCACCAACACTTAATATAGAGGAGTTTACAGTTATCAAACGATTTAATGCTGATTCATCTCCAAAAAAGCGTTTCGCTTGTGTCTCAGAAATCAAAACAAGAGCGGGTTGCGACAAAGCTTGTGCAGAACCTTCTACCATATCAAAATGAAAAACATCTGTCACAGAGGAGGTAACCCGATATACTTTCTCAACAAAATGAGCCCGCTCTCCCTTTCCATTATCTACAAAAACCGGATCGTTTTTTACGCCCATTTCCATCATCGTATTCGCCTCAACAATAGGAAATTGCGACATAAAATCAACCATTGGTTTAGAAACAATAGCCACCTTTTTACCTTGCCATTCTAACTCTACTCGATAGATCCTGTCTGCATCCGAATGATATGCATCAAAAGTACTATCAAAACGAACCTGAGCTATCAACAAAATAAAAGTACATAAAGCCAACGTCAACCCCAAAAAATTCATCGTCATCGCCATACCTGCCCCCTGCAGCAAATATGTCAAGTTTCTTACAATTTTCATCATCAGACAAAATTACCATCAGAACAAGATATCAAAATATTCACGATTAAATATAAATATTTTTTAATTATTCTTCAACTTATACTCATAAAATATTTTGAAGACTGTTTATTATAATCTAAAACAAGAAGAACAATAAATAAGCATATATTAGAAGAAAAAATAATAAATCAACTATCTCTTTTACAGACTTCTATTTCCTTCTCCAATACCCTAAATCGTAAATCATGTTCAGGCAGTAGATTTCCACAATAATAAAAGACAGATTAAGTTTTCTGTAAATACCTGAAGCAGTACTCTAATTTATAGCCAAACCAAAATTTCAATAACAAACTCTCATCCACTCTGTAATAACCGACTATAATATAATGACAATCGTTCAGATAAATAAAAGTCAAACAACTAACCCACAAAACAACTACAGTCTGCAAACATCCTCTTTCTAACACTATTAAATTCAAATATTAACACTACACATCTGTTAGTTCGATACATGGCATCAATGTATCAACTTTATTTTACTCATTAAGCCCCACATTAATCCGCTCATGTTTTTTTTAACACATCTTATTTAATAAAAAAAATAGTAATACATGCAAAATAAAAAAATTTATATATTGCATCATATAAAAGCCCCCGATTCACAAAACACTAACCTAAAAAAAACTATCATGAACACCTATTCCCTTTCCAAATTATTCCATTTTCATCAAAATGGAAAATGACAAACAAAAATACATGGCCCTACATGGATACACTGGCGCACTCGACATTTTACATAAGGATATAGTCGATTATTTAAGAATGAACAAACAAAATATAACAGAATCAGATTCCCCTTTCGGAACAATAACTTGGAAAAATCTCCTCACAAGAGGATACATTACACAAAAAACAAAAAGGCAAGAGCAAGAACATGTTATAAAATTAGCAAATCTTCTACACAAAAGGAACAAATTATTACATAAATATTTCACTTTTATTATTACCTACGACTGTAATTTTCGATGTCCATATTGCTATGAAGCCAATTTATCCAATCACGGGCTTAACTGGAGCAAAAAGAAATTCACCAAAGAAATGGTAGATAAAGCTTACCGAGCCATTGATATCATCGAAAACAGGAGAGACTACAGGTCTAACACTATTCTACTTTACGGCGGTGAACCTTTACTTGCAGAAAACAGGGAAATTATAGAATATATTATTCAAACCGGAACAAAAAAAAGGTTTCGTATTTAATGCTATCACCAATGGCTATGAACTAGAAACATATTTAGACCTAATTGGAGATGACAAAATCAGATTTTGCAAATTACACTTGATGGAACAGCGGAACATCACAATATAAGACGACAACATTATCAGCATAAAAAAACTTTCGATAAGATTTTCGAAAACATTTTATTGGCTCTTAGTCGAAATATTCGTATCGTAGTGAGAATCAACACAGACGAACACACAATAAATGATATTGCCAACCTCAAAAAAAACGTTCAGAGACAGAGGCATACTCAACCATCCGAAACTATTTATCCAGTCCGCCCTTTTGGTCGACTATATACATAGCAATGCATCCACTGAAGTAAAAAACAAATATGATATAGAAAATGATTTAAAATACATTCAATATACCGATTTCGTTTCACAACATCGGATTAAGAATCTTGATGTTCAGTTTGACGATAGAGGCACCTATAAATTACTAAACGATGCTATTCGATACCACCAGCCTTTACATTTGAAATCTAAGTACAAAAGCGCTTATCAATAGCAAACTAAGATATATTCGTTTCATGACACGTATTTATTTGCGACGAATGTTTTTAATCAATTCCAATTTAAACCGATAATGATAAAATTTATCCGGTTTCTTTGTACCCGGATCTGGTTCTTGAGGAAATTCTGTATTGAACAGCAACGACCTTACTTGATGGTTGTCGATCGGACATGAAATCTGTGATTCATGTCCGATCGGCAACTACAAAAATTTATAAAAGTCTGGAAACGCTTGTCTGCTATTTATGGATTGGGCGCTGCTTCTTGTTCTAAAATCTGTACCGGAAGCGTCGTCGCAACCAACTCTTTACCCTCAACATTCTTGTATGTAATGGTAAACCGATGCTGTTTATTGCCGGTCGGAAATTCCGTTGGATAGAACCAAAAATCAAACCCTACCAATATTGGTCGTTTCTGATTGAACGCATCTACAGATTCCATAAATTGCCATACGTATAATCCTAACGCCACCTGTTGATCTGTGCGGGTCATATCGTAATGATTCTGCAAGATATGGTCAACACTGGTGTATTTCACTAAAAAAAGATCATTGAGAGAACTTCCTGCCGGATGGGTAGCATCATAATCCTGATCTGAAACAATGTTCAAACTTTCGGACTGGACATACATCATAGGAGGAGGGGACATATAATTGATCTTATTATATTTAGTATCATTAAATTTTTGAGCCAACTCCTTAAATTTAGTCGCATCTGTTTGTCGATCGATAATATCGTAACGATCGCAATTTGCCGTATTTTCTGTTACTCGCAGATTAATCTTAAAATCCTCAACAGTTTGACTGGGATTCGGATCATCATTATCAGACACGTAAACTGCAGCATAGGAACTCTGAGGATCCTGGTAACGAATCACATAATTTTCAGACGGATAGAATTTAGTTACAATCTGATCGCTACATCCGACAAGTACAAAAGCGCTTATCAATAGCAAACTAAGATATATTCGTTTCATGACACGTATTTATTTGCGACGAATGTTTTTAATCAATTCCAATTTAAACCGATAATGATAAAATTTATCCGGTTTCTGTGTACCCGGATCTTGTTCTTGAGGAAATTCTGTATTGAACACCCCTGTATAATAATAGCCATTCCCAGCCCCGTACCAGCCGTAATTACAATGCAACCAACGGGTCTCTTTTCTTTTCAGCTCCCCGACATACTCCTGTCGAATCAGATTATAGTTTTCATCGTAAAAATTATCGTATAGCGCATACACATTGTACACATTTTTGTATCCATCAATTACCCACGCATGACCGTCACTGTGCCCAATCCTGTTTTTAGTAGCAAAACCACTCACATAAATTGAGCGTTGGTTATTGAGATCAGCCATCACTCGATCAATATGATAACTATACACTCCATCCGTAGCATAACCAAATGTATTTCTTAAGGCATCATTCGCTTTCTTTATAGTAGAAGAACTACTGGAACAACCATAATCCATATCTACAGCGTTACCTATCTCATAGACTAATGCTCCAATAGCTTTATGATCATATGATCCTTTGGGAATCAAAGCCCCCAGAACATACTTTCGCCAAGTATCCCAATAACATGTATACCATCCATTACCAGAATGAAATTGAAACGGATGGCTGTTTGCAGCCATAATTTGCAACAAAGCTATGGATACGCATCCGGCCGGAGGATTCCCATTAGGCGAATCTGAGCACTTAGTTAAAACATTATCTTTGAAAGGCAGTCCATCATTGAATGGCGATCGCTGTCCCCATCTTACAGGAACAAATGGGCCGTCACCATCATACTCTTTACGCAAAAAAAGTGCAGTCTGTGGAGGATATCTATCTTCAATTGATAAGGAAGTGTCCTCGATCATTCTGGACGCTGCATAAGCCGGAATCATTTCAAGAAACATCTTGACTCCAGGATTATTCATTGTGTCAGAAATATTTCCCTGATCGGAATAGGCCAAAATCGTTTCCATCCTTGTATCTGCTGATAAAACAGCAAAACCTCCGTCATCTGCATAATTTACAATATAAATATTCTCAGTGGCTTCACCATCATTATCTTCCGACTTCGTTACACCGACATTCAAAAAATCATTTAATGGAAGAAGGTCTGCAACCATTCCTGTATAGGAAGATCGAGTAAGAGGATCATCACTAAAAACTGCAGGCAATTCGGTCGCTAAAGTTTGAATCGAATCAAGTGAAAGAAAACGCACCTTAGCATCCTGCGATACAAGCGGCTGATGTGCTGTCATCTCAATGTCTTTAGTACACCCAAACAACACCAGCACTACCACCGACACCATAAAAAATAAAGGCTTTCTCATAACATAAATTTTAATATGAATAATAAAATAAGGAGCGAAGAGAAATATTAAATATTTTTCAAATCAACGCAAAAAATATGCACTATTTGCTTTTCGGCAATATATAAACTAATTTTTACAAATACAAACACTTATTATTTAATATATACACATCATATATTTCTCTCCACTGACAATGCATATGTCGTTCATCAAAAATTACATTTTTCAGAGACTGTACACTCCTCGATACACAGATCAAAACACAGTTCATTGATGCTCAATTTGACCATATACCAATAACATCTATACCATTAAAACAGCACAACTCATCGAAAATTATAAACTATAAAAAATTCTTTTTTCTCCATTTTAATCCATTTTACAGCACCAATAATAAACTGAAATACAATTATATACAAATCTACAAACACAACCTTTAACACAACAAAATAATAAGCATTATCTCACTCCCATTATGAGATATGGCACCAACAAACTTTTATCCATTTGTTATTGACAAAATAATGTATCTTTGCAGCCCAAAGTTTTGAAAACACACAAAGAGCTTGTAGAAATTAACAGATATTTACCTGCAATTTTCACACTCGAAAACATGGAAACGAATATACAAATCATTCTATTTTCGGCGTCATTTTCGGCATATTTACGACTTTCTTATGGGGATGTAAAGCCGATTTGAACCCATACGAAGAGCTCGAATCAAACGAGTATATCCAACTCAATTTCACCAAAACCGAAACAACACGTGCTGATATTGGTGAAGACGGTTCAGGTTCATTTAATGAAGGGGACCGTGTTGGTGTATATATAAATAATGGATCAGATATCCAATATCGTGAACTTACTTTTGAAGGAGGCGAATGGCTCCCAAAATTTAAACGACAGGATTTCGGGCCCGGACAATTAACACTCTCGGCTCATTATCCCGTTGTATCGGGAGTGTCAGATATCGCCAAAGATCAATACGATTTTAAGGTCGAACTGGATCAAAGCGAAACTGGAAAAGAAAAATCCGACTTATTGGTATCTCAAACGGTGTTGAATGAAAACCAGAACAGAGCCAACCTTAGTTTCCGGCATGCTTTACATCGCCTGCGTATCGAATTGACAGGACAAACTGAAGAGGTAACAATCGCTGTCAGAAGCCGAATCGAAGGGACTGTCAACCTGCTGACCGGTGAAGCCATGCTGACTGACGACGATTTTCAATGGATCACGCCCTACCAAAACACCGACGGCAGTTTCGAGGCGATCATCTATCCTCAAGAAGCCGCTTCGTTCCGAGATGGAGACGGATCTCTGCTGAAAATTACAAAACAAGGTAAGGAGTACTACTTTAAAGCTCCAGACATGCAGACTGACGGTAACGACCTGGACAGGTTCGAAGCTGGCAAGCAAATCACCGTCAAACTGTCGCTCAAAGAGTCCACAGACACCAAATGGGCCAATAAAAAGGTGTGGGTCTATGGGATCACCCCTCCTGATGAGAGTGAGTGGAAACAACTATATCCAGAATTCTATTCAACCTACTACCTGCCTTGGAAAAAATCATACGGTTGGTATGACTGCAATAAAATGAATCCTACAGCCAGACCTGAAGGCATTCCCGACGGCATGATGTGTTGGGCTGCGTCTGGAGCCAGCATCCTGCACTGGTGGTTCGACCAAAATAAACAATACATTGATATGTATGATTATAAAGGGCCGGACTACCACTGGCATGACTCCCAGCCATCGGCTCCCAAACAAGAGAGCGATATCTTCCAATGTTTTATCGACTCCTTTGCCGATGAAGCGGGTTATCCGGATGCTGGTTTAAACTGGTTCATACACGGTATAATCCCAACTCTTCCGGCTCTCGACTACCCATACAATCCCGGAGTATATTTCAAAGACGTTTTCCCATCAACGGTCAAATTGAGCCAAAATTTCGGTGGATTGGGCAAAGAAAGATTCAACGAGATCATTAAAGATGCCTTAGCCAACAAAAAAGCCATTTCTATGGCCAAAGGAAACGTGCGTGAAGGGCATATTCTCACCATTTGGGGCGCTGAATTCGATGAAAATGGCGATGTGTCATACATATATATGGCGGACAACAACGACCGAGACCAATTTGAGCAATGGGGAGTCGGATGCATACGCCTTCAAATTGCTTATATGAAATATCCTGAAGGAGCTACCTACACCTGCTATCTGTCAGGCTTCATTCCCAACAATAAACCGATTGTCATCAATCGACTCATCACCTTAGAGTTGGGCGAAACCTACTGGAAACAATATTTTGGACTGTAAAACAACATAAAACCATAAATTGACAAACACTCAAAAAGATGAAGAGAATATATTATTACGCATTAGCGGCTGCAACCCTCATTGCAACGAGCGGTTGTCACAAAAATCCTGACACCCCCAGCCTACGGGTGACAAAAAGATCGAAATCAAAACTTCGATCATCAACGAAAATGCCATAGCCGGCAATACGAAAGCCCCAAGTTTGAACGGTGATGGAAGCGGAAATTTCTCCAATGGAGATATACTTACCCTGCATGTTTTGTCCGAATCGGGTCAGCCTACCGTTATCAAGTTTGGTGTCGGCATCACCAATCTGTACTGGAGAGATATCAACCTCAATCCAGAGGATCATCAGGTTCACTTTTCGGCATGCTATCCCAAACAGGAGCTGAGCGATGGGAAATTTTCATTCGATATGGAAACCGCTCCGACCAAAGACCTCTTGTGGGCCCACAAAAAGAGCGTACCCACCGAAACCGATGTACCTGTCGAGCTCCAATTCAAACACGTCATGCATCGTCTGGTGATCAACTATTCCACTCAATCCAACATTGCTGTGGATCAAATACAGACCGTATGTACCGCCAAATCAACCTGCACAATTGACTTGGCTGGCGAAAAAATAGATAACAGCAGTGCACAAAAAGCTGATTTTTCGGTTACCGGCCAACAGGCCTCATTCATGCTCGTTCCTCAAAAGGCGTCGGATGTCACGCTGCATGTAACGGCGGGACAGATGAAAAAGGATTTCAACCTCAATGAATATGTTAAGTTTGACAACCTGGAGAGCGGCATGCGGTTAACCGTCAATCTGAAGGTAAAAGATGGTAGCATCGCTCTCGAAGGCAGCTCAATCGATCCGTGGGGAGATCAAGGCACAATCGAAGGTGAAATTACCATGTAATTTTTCATCTATTTCTCCACATAAGCTCTACCACGAAAAATAGATATCCTTTAGGCAACAGCAGAGGAGTCCGAACAATCGGACTCCTCTGTTTGTTTATACCACAATTCCTGATCTACCCACATTGCTGCTTTTCAACGCCTCAGGCAGCTCATCCCTTCCACTGAAGGGATCCAACAGCTACTTCGATGTCATAATCAAAGTCAACAACAGAGCATTTTTCAAGGCCACAACCAACTCTCTCCGTCCACAATGCAGATCCAACAGGTACTTTGCTGTCATAATCGAATCCAACAACGGAGCATCCTTCAAAATCGCCCACTGCACACGGTCCCAAACCGTTCAAAATACTCCCCACGACACCACAAAACAAACGAGAGGGTTCATTCAAATCAAACAGATCAACGATTCTCCTCTTAACACACCCAACCTCAACAGGCTTACCACAGGCATGTAAGCCTGTTTTATCCTTTCAAATGGAATCTTGACACCAATCTACTCCGAAAGATTTCGATCAAACACAAGACCCAAAATTTCGCCAATATAGCCATTCTTGCCAGGTTCATACCCTGATACCCTGCCCTAACACCCTGCCCTGTGTCATTTCCTAACACCTTAGAGCAGGTACAGAACGTAACTCGACAAAATTTTAATCTGGAACCATTGACCTATCCTGCTTATAATAACAATTTGCTCCATATTCCCCCACGGAGCGAACTGTATGCGAAATCGCAAAAAATTGTCAATAATTAGAATGCTCTACCCTTTTCATTCGACAGCCCAAACAGCCTAAATGCAGTCCCCCATAAGGAAGTTTTCGCACAAGCAAAAACATGTACCACTCCCCGTTGCTCCTCTCCAAAAAAAGAAAAGCCGCTCTTGTAAAGAGCGGCTTCATCTTATTCAAATCAATAGCAATTATTCTCCCTGAACAGGCAATGCTGCTGCCCAGTTTTCAGTCTGGGTTACTCCTGCACCCGAATTGATTTCAGCATTCGGAATAGGATAGCAGAACTTAGCAATGTCAAACGGTTGGAAAGAGCGCATAGTCACAATGTCTCCCCAACGACGCAAGTCGGTAAAACGGTGACCCTCCATCCACAACTCACGTACACGCTCAGCCTTGATAAATTCCATCAATCCTTCCTTAGTAGCAGGCAGATCGGCTGTTGACTGAATCTCCGGATTACGACGAGCAACCTCCAACAGCGCATTCTGTGCATCCGTCAAACTACCTTCACTCCAACGTGCATTCGCCTCTGCAATGATCAGATACTGCTCTGGCAAACGAAGTACAGGAATATTACATACCGATCTATTCTCGGTAATACCGTAATATTTACCTCCTTCATATCATGTAGTCTCATTGCCACCCTCTACCAACAATGGATAACGGATATCTTTGATATCAGGAGCCGTCTCACCATCATAATCGGCCGGATAGAAATATTTGATAACAGCATCTTGAGCCGGTGAAAGACCATAAGTAGAATAGAGTGTTCCGATCGAGTTTGCTGACAAGTTGTCGGTCAAAGATTTGGAAATAGTGAAAATATCCTCACTGTTAATGGTGATGTGAGTGAACATGTCACGATAATCACTGGCCGTTGATACAATGATGTGGCCACCACGCAACGAAATTGCTGTCTGAGCTGCATCAATAGCGGCACGGTAATCCTCCTCATACAACGCTACACGAGCTTTCAATGCATAAACAGCAGCTTCGTTCATGTAATACTGATCTACTGAACTTCCACCAATATTGTTATAGTGCAACAAAGCCTGCTCAATATCCTTGTCGATTTGCTCATAGGTGCCGGCAACCGTATTCCGACTAACCTTTTCACCGGGATTGATCACTTTACCCGTGGCAACGATACCCGGAGTCTGACCGTTATCTACCGTACCATTCACCTTATACGGAAGTCCGTAAATATTTACCAGGTAGAGCTGAGCCATCGCCCGCAAACCATAAGCCTGCGCCAGTATCTCGTCAAACGATGCCTTGTCACTCTCATTGGCAGTCTCGTAGAGCTTGTTGCAAGTCTCAATCAAACGAGAGGTGTTGTCAATCACTTTGTATCCGTATGCCCAAATCTCTTCCAGATATGGATCGGTTACCGTAATGTTATAACGCCAGATGGTCATCAAGTGGGTCGTGCGGTTCAAATCAAAAACCAAATCCGTAGCCACATCGCCTAAAGCGATCACATCTCGACCTGCAAAAGCATAAGCGCCGAAACGAGAATAAGCACCCGTCAAAGCCGTCTGCGCGCTAATAGGATCTGTTATGGCCTCATCACTGTCCTTGCCCTGATAGTATTCCGGCTCCAGGGAACAGGAGAGAAAACCAACCCCCAACAGAAACGCAATTAAAATATGATATGCTGTGTTTTTCATATATTCAGTGTTTTTGTATTATCGTATTAAAAACCGAACGACAGTCCGAAGATAAAGTTACGTGGCATAGGATATACCCATTGTTGGAAACCATCGGCACGTGTTTCAGGATCGAAACCGATAAAGTTCGAACTGCGGACGGTAAACAAGTTATCGGCACTGAAGAACACTCTCAAATTGCTCAGCATAATCGCTTTGCAAATCTTTTCCGGGAAGGTGTAACCAACCTGCAGAGTGCGAAGTTTCAAATATGAACCATCCATCAAGAAACGGCTCGATGTGTTGCTGGCTCCCGATACATCATCTGCAATGAACTGAGGAACGTTGGTATAACGGTTTTCAGGAGTCCATGCATTTTCGTAAACGTAGTTGGTAACCGGACCCAGGAAGTAGTCACCCACCTGCATATCGTAGTTGAAACCACTGTTGTAAACCTTTCCACCATAAGTGTAACTGAAGGTGGCCGAAAGGTCAATGCCCTTGTAACGGAATGTGGTCGAGAAGCCACCATAGAACTTCGGATCGGCCTTACCTACGATACGCTGACCGGCCTCGTTGTAGTTGAAGGTCTTTTCATCACCCTCTGTGCCTTTGTACCACATCGGACGTCCTGTATCAGGATCTACACCCGCATACTCCGGCATATAGAAGGTATGGTAAGCCTCACCAACCTTGCGGATCGTTGTTGAGGTCTCGATAGGCAGATCCGTGGACAGAGCCACAATTTCATTGTGGTTAGAGGTAATATTGAATGACATGTCCCAAGTGAAATCCTTTACACTCAACAAACGGGCATTCAACAACACCTCGATACCACGGTTACGCATCTTACCCATATTGCGCAACTCATAAGCCAAACCGGTGGTCAGCGTAATAGGCACCTCGAAGATCATATCCGAAGTCAACTCATTGTAGTAATCAACCTCCAGGTTGATGGTACGGAACAGGGTCAGATCCAAACCAACGTTGAATTTACCACGACGCTCCCATTTCAAATCAGGATTGGCAAACGTAATGGGCACACTACCCGGATTACCTTTATAGTCATATCCAGTTTCGTAATAAGCACGTGCACTGTACCAACCAATCTCCTGGTTACCTACTGTACCGTAGCTGGCACGAATGGTCAGATTGCTCAACCAATTGCGGGCTCCACGCATAAACTCCTCTTCAGAGATACGGTATTTACCACCTACTGAATAGAACAGACCCCATTGGTTGTTGCGACCATAACGTGATGAACCGTCATAACGCAAACTTCCTGAGATATAATATTTGTCAGCATAACTGTACTGACCATTGAAGAAGAGTGAATTCAGGGTAGATTTCTTTCTGTATGTTCCGGCTGAAATCGGATTAGATGCATTACCCATCTCCGGCAGCCCCTCATACGGGAAGTTTGAAGCACCTGTAAGAGTCTGCTCGTCAACCAAACGTTGTGACTCCTGACCCAACATCAAGTTGATATCGTGCTTATCATAACGTTTGATCCAGCTGAGCGTATTGGTGATCGTCATGTTCAACAGCGTCTCATTGTTCTGATCCGCATACATGTGCGACTCAATACCCTGAGGGTTCATCATGCTGGCAAAGTTATACTCACGCAAGTTGAAAACATTGATACCCAAGTTACTCTTAGCTAAGAATCCCTTACCGAAATCAACCTGTACATAAGGATTGATATTGGCCGTAATGGTCCGCTGTGAGTTAACATCACCCTTGTGTTTATCACGGATAGCCACCGGGTTGTAATATGCGTTCAGGTTATATGAGCCGTCTTCGTTGTAGATCGGCTCGATAGGACGCAGGTCATATACCGCTACCAACGGGTTAATGTATTGCGATTGGGTCACCACATTATTGTTGTCCGAGTAAGAGGCCGATGACAGCAAACCAAAAGAGAAGACTTTGCCTCGATGATCAATATTCGAACGCAAGGTATAACGTTTCATATCGGTACCGATAATAATACCTTCGTTACGATAATATCCGGCACTGATGTAATAAATTGGTATTATTAGCACCACCCGATACATCTACGCTGTATTCGTCTACCTTACCATTGCGCAAAATCGCTTGCAACCAATCCGTATCAGGGGTTACACCCTCTTGCCATCCATAATACGCATTGGCATAATACTTAGCTAAAGCCAAACCCTCACCGGGAGCTGCTTCGCCTGAATTCTCAAGACCACGGCCCCAAATATCCAGGTAACGATCGGTATTAACTACACGATAGTTCCAATCCAGATTGGCAATACGAGCAATACCTTTTTTAGCCAAGAAATTCACATGAGGTTTACCCTGTGCACCACGTTTGGTCGTGATGACAATCACACCGTTAGCTGCACGTGCTCCGTAAATGGCCGTTGCGGTTGCATCCTTAAGAACCGTAACACTCTCAATGTCGGCCGGATTGATATTGGCCAACGGGCTCACAGCCATATCACCGTTAGTTTCATCATTCAAAGCCGAAATCTTGTCTGAGAACATCGGCATTCCGTCAATGACGTACAACGGTTCCAAACCTGAATTCACTGAACCAACACCACGAACGTTGACAGTGGCAAAAGCTCCCGGTTGACCGTTTACATTAAACATCTGCAAACCGGCAACACTTCCCTGCAAGGCTTTCATGAAGTTGGCATCGGTCTGCTTGGTGACTGCTTTGCTGTCGATCACCTGGGCAGATCCAGTAAATGCCGCTTTACGAGTCGCTGCATAACCGGTTACCACAACCTCATCTGCCAAGACTGCTTCATCTTCCATTGTAACATCGATCGTGGTACGATTACTGATCGCAGCCTCGACGGTCTTCATCCCGACGAAAGAGAATTTCAGCGTTCCCTGTGCAGGCGCTTCAATGGAATAGTGTCCATCTATATCGGTACTGGTGCCTGTCCCAAGCTCCTTTACGATGACAGTGACGCCGATCAGAGGCTCGCCGTCAACGGACGTAACGGTACCTGAAACTTGCTTGTTCTGCGCAAACGCCGTTTGCAAACAGCCCAGTAAAATGGTACACAACAAGAGTAAAATTTTTCTCATAAACATACATTTTAACTGTTTGTATAAAAATGTTAACCTGTGCTGAATGATTGCGCAAAAGTACGACATTTAGAACTATTTTCAGCATAAAAAAGACATAAAATGCAGCGATATAATAATCTATATCAATTACACCCTGAATTCTTTTGATATGTAAGTTATCGACACCTATTTCATTGAAAATTTAAAATAAACACATAGCGAAAAAGTAAATTTGGGTAAAACGTAGCGAATTAGCT
>ERZ773148.1765-NODE-1765-length-17656-cov-20.903983_pt1 | contig 17656 bp, 13 predicted proteins | sample MGYA00580846_ERZ773148 | MGnify/ENA primary metagenome ERZ773148 (study PRJEB29015, sample SAMEA2737879) | human gut metagenome | biome: human gut; feature: human-associated habitat; material: faeces | place: China | collected 2012 ... | reverse complement strand
TTCATAGTTGTTGGGGTTGGCTTCCCAACTGTGTACTATTTCAGGAGAGGACATATTTGAGATTCCCCACGTGGATATCCGAGAAAGGCGGGAATCGGACGAATTTCTCCGTAAAGATATGTAAATGGAGATAGAGGTTAGAGATTAGAAGCTAGAGATCGGGAAGGTGCGGAGTGCTAGTGCCTCTAGGGTCTAACTTCTAATCTCTAACCTCTACTCGTCACGAGATGCCACAGCTCACGCACCCAGAGGACGAGCGAGGAGCCGACGAAGATGATGATCCAGTCGATAAGCTTGAGTCCCGTCACGTTGAAGAACTGCTGTATCCCCGGCACCTCGACCATCGCTATCTGACCAATGAGGATGATCGCAACGATGGTGAGCAGTCCGCGACACCCCTTGAAGTGAAGCGCACTGCGCCCCGTCTCGAAGGCACGCGCATTGAAGAGGTAGAAGAAGTGCGTCATCACGAAGATGGTGAAGAGGAGCGTCTGCTCATACGCTGAGACGTGTCCCTTGGGGCCGAGCTGCATCGTGAGTAGGTCCGTCAGCTGCGTCACATCGGTGCGCTGGAAGATATAGAGCAGCACCAGGAGCATCGCAAAGAAGAAGCTCCCCACGCCAATAATCTCGCGCAGCATCGGCCTGTTCAGGATGAAAGCGTTGCGGTCACGTGGCTTGTCTTTCATCACACTCTCAGAGGGTGGTAGCGAGGCAAGCGCCATAGCGGCGAAGGTGTCCATAATCAGATTGATCCAAAGCATCTGTGTGACCGTCAGTGGCGACTCTGTGCCCATGAAGGCGCCACAGAGAACCAGTAGACAGGCGGTCACATTGACGGTCAACTGGAAAAGGAGGAAGCGCTGAATGTTTTGATAAAGTGAGCGTCCCCACATGACAGCCTTGCCGATACTGCTAAAGGAGTTGTCGATGATCGTAATGTCCGAAGCCTCCTTGGCAACGCTCGTACCATCGCCCATGGAGAGCCCCACGTGTGCCGCACGCAGAGCTGGTGCATCGTTCGTCCCGTCGCCCGTGACAGCCACCACGTGACCATTGCTTTGGAGTGCCTCGACGAGTCGCTTCTTGTCCATCGGACGCGCTCGAGAGATGATCTTCAGTTCGTTGACACGAGCTAGGAGCTCTTCGTCAGATAGTGCCGCAAAGGCTGGACCCGTGATGATGCTATTTGCTCCATCTCGGCTGTCGTCCCACAGCCCGATCTGGCGAGCTATCTCGCATGCCGTGCCAGAGGTGTCGCCTGTGACCACCTTTACATCGATCCCCGCATCAATACACTCCTGCACTGCGGCGGGCACCTCCATGCGGACGGGGTCGGCGATGGCGACTACACCGATGAAGTGGAGCTTGCTGGCGGCCAATTGACCTGACTCAATCACCGAGTCGCCCTCCTCGACCAGTTGATAGGCGAAGCCTAGCGTACGCATGGCGCGACGCTGATACTCGGCCAACTGCTGCTCCAGCTCCTCACGGCTGACGGCAGACTCAGCGCATAGGTCGAAGACAATCTCGGGTGCTCCTTTAATATAGAGTACCCGCTTGCCTGGCAGCGAGGACGACCCAACGAGCGTCGCCATATACTTGCGCTCTGTGGAGAAAGGCACCTCAGCCACCGTCTCTGCCTCTTCTCGCAAAGAGCGGTAGTCTACGCCCTGACCGTGAAGCCATAGGAGCAGTGCACCCTCCGTCGGGTTGCCCAGTACCTGTGGATTGGCGGGATCAGAGAGGTCGAGCGAGGCGGTTGAATTGACCGCAATGCCCTCGTGGAGTAGCGTGTGCGGTGTGTCGCCGTAGAGCTTCATCTCGTCGACGCTCATCTGGTTTTGCGTTAGCGTACCCGTCTTGTCGGTGCAGATGACAGTCGTCGCACCCATCGTCTCGCAGGCGTGCATCTTACGCACCAAGTTGTTGGTTCGTAGCATGCGACGCATACTGTAGGCTAGACTCAGCGTCACCGCCATCGGCAAGCCCTCTGGTACTGCCACGACGATGAGCGTCACAGCAATCATCAAGGTCTGTAAGATGTAGGCAAAGAAAGGTGTCGCCTGCTCTAGAGAGCCAAAGAGGTCGGTGCCATTGGCGACAAGGTAGGCGACGATACGCCCCACCACGATGAGGGCAGCGATGCCGTAGCTCACCCTCGTGACCCATCGGCCCAAGCCATCGAGCTGTTCGCTGAGCGGAGTCTTGACGTCATCCTCGATTTGAACCGCTTCGAACACCTTGCCCTGCTCTGTCTTGTCGCCCACGGCGAGGACTTCGCAAATGCCGTGCCCCTCCATCACTTTGGTTCCTTTCATCACCTGATCGGTCGGGTAGGTAGCACTCTTGTCAAACTGCTCTGGGTGAACGCTCTTGTTGCAGAATGGCTCGCCCGTGAGGGTCGACTCGTCCATCTGCAGCATTGTCGCCTCGAGCAACTGGCAATCGGCCGGTACCTCTTCGCCAGTGCCTAGGCGTACGATGTCACCCACGACCACCTCCCGTCGTGGCACCTGCGTTACGTTGCCATTGCGGATGAGCGTCACCAGCTCGTCATCATGCACCTGATTGAGGATGGTGAACTCCTTGTCTGCCTGTAGCTCAAAGTAAAAGGCGAGCCCCGTAGCGAGCAAGATAGCCACGAAGATACCCACCGGCTCGAAGAAGACCTCGGCACCCTCTCCCAGCCTAAAGTACTCGTAGCAGGAGATGCCGATAGATAGTCCGCCAGCAATCAGCAAGATGATGATGAGTGGATCGGCAAACTTCTCCAAGAACTGCCGCCATAGCGGTGCTTTCTTAGGGGGTGTCAGGATATTTGCGCCATGCTTCTTGCGGCTCTCCAGGACCTGCGCATCCGTTAGTCCAGTATAGTGGTGTCTTTCTTTCATTAGTCAGTGTGTATCTGACAAAAGTACGAAAAAAAGCCTCGCCCCCTAAGCTATGTGCTTAGAGAGGCGAGGCCTTTCGTTATGCTAGATGAAGGATTTACTTCAGCACCTCATCAAGGAGAGCGTCATCCACGAGGAAGGGGATGGTGATGTGGTAGAGGTCAGAGTGCTCCTCGTTGAACTCGCGAGAGGTAGACAGCGCATTCTCATTGCGAGCCCACGCACGGCGAGCGACACCGCCCATGACATCCCACGTCATAGCCTGACGGAGGATCTCGTCGACACGACGGCTACCATCGAGGACCATACCAAAGCCACCGTTGATCGCCTTGCCGATACCGACGCCACCGCCGTTGTGCAGAGCGACGAGGCTCATACCACGAGCGCAGTTGCCCGCAAAGCACTGGACAGCCATATCGGCCATGACGTTACTACCGTCACGTATGTTGGACGTCTCACGGAAGGGGCTATCCGTACCGCTCACATCGTGGTGGTCACGACCGATCATGATCGGGCCAACCTCGCCACGACGTACCATATCGTTGAACTTGAGGGCGATCTTCAGACGACCCGCAGCATCCTGGTAGAGGATACGCGCCTCGGTACCGACGACGAGCTGATTCTTCTCAGCGTCACGTATCCATATATAGTTATCACGATCCTGCTCACGACGATCTGGGTCGATGCACTCCATAGCGGCGTGATCGGTCTTGATCAGATCCTCATGGTCGTGGCTGAGGCATACCCAGCGGAATGGACCATAGCCGTAGTCAAAGAGCTCAGGACCCATGATGTCCTCTACGTAGCTTGGCCAGATGAAGCCATCCTTGTCGTCTACGCCATTGCGCGAGATCTCCTGAATACCAGCATCAAAGCAAGCCTTCATAAAGGCATTACCATAGTCAAAGAAGTAAGTGCCACGAGCCACCAGAGCCTTGATAGCCTCGTAGTGACGGTGCAGACCCTTGTCCACCTCTTGGCAGAAACGCTCTCTGTCGTGTGCCAGCAGATCCGTGCGCTCCTCAAAGGTAAGCGACACAGGGCAGTAACCACCCTCATAGACAGCGTGACAGCTCGTTTGGTCGGAGAGTAGGTCGATATGTACATTATGCTCGACGCAGTACTCCAGCAGGTCGACCACATTACCGTGGTAAGCGATAGAGCAAGGCTCACCAGCTTTCATGCCCTCCTCAGCTAGCTTAAGCGCCTCAGGGATTGTCTGAGCAATGTGCTTGACCCAGCCCTGATTGTAGCGAGTCATGATACGAGACATATCCACCTCAGCCGTGATAGAGGTAGCACCTGCGATGTCGGCAGCCTTAGGCTGTGCACCACTCATACCGCCTAGACCAGAGGAGATAAAGAGCTTACCAGCGAGGTTACCACCGCTCGGGATATGTAGCTGCTGACGACCAGCGTTGAGCAGCGTATTGAACGTACCGTGTACGATACCCTGTGGTCCGATGTACATCCAGCCACCAGCGGTCATCTGACCATAGTTGGCGACGCCCATCTGAGCAGCTATCTCCCAGTCCTTGATATTGTCATAGAGACCGACCATCATCGAGTTTGTGATGATGACACGAGGAGCTGAGGGGTGCGAAGCGAAGAGTCCCAGCGGGTGTCCGCTCTCGATGACAAGTGTCTGATCCTGCGTGAGCTCCTCGAGGTACTTGATGATGAGGCGATACTGGAGCCAGTTTTGGCACACCTGACCTGTCTCACCATAGGTGACCAGCTCATAAGGGTAGAGCGCTACGGCGTGTGAGAGGTTGTTGTGGATCATCACCTGGAAGGCCTTACCCTCGATACACTTGCCCTTGTAGCTATCGATAGGACCCGCCTTGAGATCACCCTCGGGGCGATAGCGATAAGCGTAGATCTTACCACGCTCCTTGAGCTCCTTGAGGAACTCGGGTGCTAGCTCAGCGTGGAGCTCTTTAGGTACATAGCGCAGCGCATTCTGTAGTGCCACACGTGTTTGTGCCGGGGTCAAGCTGTAGCCCCTATCCGGTGCGCGACGGATGCCCTCCTCAAAGGTGGGGTACTTGGGCAGTGTAGCATCAAGCGTAAACTTACAGGTTCTCTTCATATTTACTGGTTGTAATCTTAATTTCGTGTCCCACAAAGATACTAAAACTCGCTGATATGGAGACATAACGATTTTCAACCGAAATGGGCGTCACCAGACGCCATAAAAGAAGCGAGCCGTCTAGCCTCTCTCTGAGGACTAGTCAGCTCGCTTGAAGTATGTCTTAAGGGGAAGGTGTGGGGCAGCAGTCGATTGCTGCCTGTAGATAGAAGTCTTTACACACCACTCTGGGCTAGCTCGAGTAGGTGCTGTATCATCTCTTGATGATGCGTGGAGCGTCTCGCTTGTGCGGCATCGTTTAGAGCCTGAGAGAGCTCTGTGGGGGTGAGATAAGGTAGTCGTATATCCATAGTCGTCTAGTCATGTAGTGGGGGAGGGTGCTGCTGTCAGTCCTATGGGCTACAGCTTGCTCGATCCCCCTTACACAGACTAAACGCTTAGACGGGCGCAATATTGCGCTCTCGGACCATCTTGCGCAGGTTGATCAGAGCATAGCGCATACGTCCGAGGGCTGTGCTGATGCTTACCTCGGTGCGCTCAGCGATCTCCTTAAAGGGTATATCCTCGTAGATCCTCATCTTGAGAACCTCTCGCTGTGCTTCGGGTAGATCCTCTACGCAGAGCGATATCTGGTGGTACAGTGCCTCCTGATCATCGAAGAAGTCCTCTGGGAGGTCACTCGCAGGTGTCAGGTCGAGGATCTGCTGATTGGTATCGTAGTTGGTCACGTAGAGTGTCCGCTTCTCCTGGCGGAAGTGATCCATCATCATATTATGCGTCAGGCGTAGGAGCCAAGCTTTGAACTTGCCCTTGGCATGGTACTTACCATCCTTTAGGGTACGCATCACCTTGATGAAGACCTCCTGAAAGAGATCGTCAGCGACATCGCTATCAGCGATCGTCAGATAGATATAGTTATGTATGTCAGTTTCGTACCGACGGAGGAGCTCTGCAAAAGCTCTATCACAGCCCTCACAATATTGGCAGACGAGCTCATCGTCGCTGCACGTACGGAGTGTGGTCATATAGAGAGTGTCCTTTGTATTTATAAAAGGTAGCTGTCTATCCTATAGGCTGTGATTACTTTGTGATTACTATTACACCGCAAAGTAACCAAATCTCCCCGAGATATGCAAATCACGAGGAGCTTTAGGGTCAAAATAAAAGAAGTCGTGGGGTGCTTTAGTCCTCTCCAGTAAATATCTCAGAGGTCTCACCCGTTGCTGAGGAGACATCTTTCATCCGGAGCGTTAGACCGACTGTCTTGAAGAGGATCTTGAGGTCTAGTGCCAAGGAGAGGTGACGTACATACCACGCATCATACTTAAAGCGATGCTGGTAACTCAGTTTGTTGCGACCATTGATCTGCGATAAGCCTGTGATGCCAGGGCGCACCTCATAGCGCACGCGCTGTGCTGGTGTGATCTCTATCGCGTTGCCCTCGATAGAGACACTGATGATCTCCACCTTCCTGCGCTCCGTAGGGATCTGACGGTAAGTCGCCAGAAATGGGCGAGGACCCACGAGACTCATATCGCCTCGCAGTACATTCCACAGCTGTGGTAGCTCGTCGATGGAGGTCTTGCGGATAAACCGTCCCATAGCGGTCAGTCGCTTTGCATCGGGGAGCAGATTACCTGCAGCGTCTCGCTCATCGGTCATCGACTTGAACTTGTACATATTAAAGAGCCGCTCACCTCGTCCAGGTCGTGCTTGGGAAAAGAAGACCCCCGCCCCCTTATTGGCAAAGGACATCACCACGATCACCACGAGAAGCAGTGGCGACAGGATGATGAGTCCTAGCAAAGAGCAGATGACATCTAGGAGTCGCTTGAGATAGTTACGATACATACCAGTCTATGCTACAGGGGGAAGTATGTGAGCGATCAAGCCGAAGAGCCAGGGGGCACGGTGGGCTATACGGATGAGCGGAGCACCCTTACGACCCGCGTAGCGCATGAGGAGCTTGTGGTCTCCCGACTGCTCCATACGCTGCGTGTACGCTTTGAGTTCGGAGACCTTGCCATAGCGAGCGACCATGCGTAGGCCTGCTCGGTAGAAGTCTGAGGCTAGCGTCAGGTAGGCTGAGTGTAGATCTTTTATCTCCTTGGCGCACTCGATCAACCTAAAGGACCCCTCTAGGCGAGAGATGCCTCGGAGATGGAGTGTGTTGGGATTGTGAATTGTAGACTCTGCTCTCTGGTAGTAGTAATAAGCTACGATAGGGACGAGTAGCACCCGCTCGGCAAAGGCTGTGTAGTGCCAGTAGAAAAGTGCATCCTCATGGAGCAACCCCTCCATAAAGCGTGCCTGATGCTCCTCCAGCATGGTGCGTCGCCACAGAAAGGGACAGACACTGCCCGACAAGTTGCGCTGCGTCAAGAGTGCTCTCCCGTCGGTACACTGGAGCTGGTCGAAGTCATGCACCGAGATGTCCATCCACTCTGAGGGGACCTCCCCCTCTTCACTACGATTGCGTACGCCAAAGCAGAGCATATCGTACGACTCCTCGGCAATGAGCGAGAGAAGGTAATCAGCTGCAACACTATCTACCCAGTCATCGGCATCGACAAACCATACGTAGGCTCCCTGAGCCACCTCCAAACCTCTATTGCGCGCGGCTGACTGTCCTTGATTGACTTGGGTGATGACGCTGATGGTCTGCTCAGGGTGCTGCGCTTGGTAGTCGGTTACTACCTCTAGTGTCTCATCCTGGCTCCCGTCATTGATCACGATGATCTCCAGGGCTGTCGTAGCGTTAGGGATAGCGACGAGGGAGTCTAAGCAACGGGCGATGGTCTTCGCACCATTATATATAGGTATGATGACAGAGAGGGGTAGTTCTACACTCATAGCTTCGCTTCCTTAGGAATATAGCGTGCATTGACCTCTTTGCGCTCAGCATCGCACCACCAGCCCCACTTGTTGAAGTACTTGATCATCGAGGAGATGTGGTGGCATAGGAGCTTAGCATCGTGATAAGAGCCTCGGCTGTGGACATGCGTGATCTTAGCTTCAGGTTGACAGACCGTCTTGGAGATCTGCCCGATGCGCCTCGAGAGATCGATATCCTCTACATACATAAAGAACCGCTCATCGAAGCCCCCCACACGCTCCAATATCTCCATGCGTGTAAACATGAAGCAACCAGACAGGTAGGGTACCTCTACGGGTGCGCTATAGTCTAGCCAATGCATCTCGTAGCGCCTATTGATCTTGTTGCGTACCCACTGGCTGAAAGAGAAGCGACGCAAGAGCACATCCGACGGTCTGGGTAAGAGCTTGCAAAGTTGCTGCGGACGACCATCAGGGTAGGAGACAAAAGGTGATACGAGTCCCACATCCTCGTGCGCCTCCATATAGGAGGTCAGGGTGTCTAGCACAGTCTCGTCAAAGCGTACATCCGGATTGATGATCACATGGTATCGTGCTCCCTGATCGTGGGCTAGGCGTATGGCTATGTTGTGCGCCTTGCCAAAGCCTAGATTGCTCGGCTGATGCTCATAGTAGATACGACCGTCGCCAACGGGCAGGTCTGCTAGAAAGCGCAACTCATCTGTAGGCGAATTGTCAATCAGGTAGAGACGCTTGTCGGTCACAACACGTGGCTGTGAGGGCGTTCGAAAGAAGTCCTCAATGATCTGCTCCACAAAGAATGCATTGCTCTTGTAGAGTACTATAGAGCCAGTTGTTAGCACCTAATTATTATCTACGCTAGTTATGAGTTATCCAAGATACTTCCGCAGGAGCTGCTGATAGATGCGATGGTACTGTAGAGCCATGCGCTGGCGACCATACAGACGTCCCATCTCCAGAGCTTCTTGTCTATCAAACGTAACAGAGGGTGCTTTTAGTATACAATCGGCACACTGAGATACACTTCCTAGGTCAAATCGTAGAGCAGCCATCTGTGGTACAGACTCCAAAATCTCGCCAAAGATAGGCAAATTCGAGTGAATGACCACGCATCCCGATGCAACGCCCTCTATGACATTGAGTGGCAAGCCCTCAGCATGACTAGCTGTGATCAAGGCATCTGAGGCACCTAGGTAGTCCGCCACACGATCGGTAAAGCCGACAAACTGAACCTGCTCACCGAGAGGCTTCGCGAGCTGCTTGCAACTTCTCTCTAGAGGGCCCTTGCCGAGGATTAGGAGACGTAAGTCACTCGGCAACTGGCGACGTCTCTTCAGACGACGCAAAGCGCGCAGTATCAGCTCTGGGTCTTTGCGCTTGATGAGTCCCCCGCAATAGGTGATGATATAGCCTTGCTCGGGGAGTGCTAGCTGATGACGTAGCTGCGCCTTTTCGGCGGGAGTATCGGGAGGTGTGAAGAGCGTGTTGTCTATCCCATTGGGTGCAACATAGACATTGACCTTGGTGGGGAGTAACTTGCGGTAGTAGTCACGACAGACGTGCGAGACGCAGACCACCTCACGGTGACGAGACAAGGCACGCATCAAGCGACGACACATATAGCCTCCGATCAGACGCCCCTTGCCGTAGGTGAAGTCAAGCTTAGCGATGTTGTGCTGTGTAGATAGCAGTATGTAGCGGTGTGTCAGATAGCTGGTTACGATGTCTGGCTGGTAGGTGTGACTATGCACCAGTGTGATGCCGTAGTGTTGTAGGCACTCATCGAGTAGCCTTGCTGCAGAGCGGGGAAACAGCTCTAGCTGCCCACGTGTGAAGCCTAGCTCGATGATCTCGCATCCCATCGCTTGCAGTTCGTCAGCCATCGCCTCGCCCTGGGGCTCTAGAGAGCAGAGCTGTATGATATAAGGCTTGTAGTAGCCCTCAGGTAGTCCTGCGACAATGTCTCGCACCACAAAGAGTGGACCTTGCGGACGGATCTGATTCACCACAAAGGCGATCGCTCTAGGCGATGTAGACTCATTGGTTACCATAGTGTAGGGGTATAGATGTAGTCGTCATAGATCCAGCGGTAGGTGTGGAGGGAGCTGCCTGGATCCATCACACTATTCATGGTCAGGATCAGAAAGAGTAGCATCAAGCCTATGGTGGCGATGCGATAATTCTGATCTTTTACGCGGTATAGGACGTTAGGCAGTGCCACGCAGATCATGATGCCGGGGTTGTACATAAAGCGCATAGCCACGCTTGAGGAGAGGGTACAGTTGTAGATCATACTGCTGAAAGCAATGAGCAGGATCGCTAGACAGGTCACCCGGTCACGCTCCTTATCTAGATAGAGCGACCCAATGAGTAGTAGGACCGCCATCCCGTTTTGAGTCAATATGTTGATCCACCCTTGATGAGTGTCCAACCCCTGAGTGGATATGTAGAAGGCGTATCGCTCTGGTAGTATTGGCTCCAGTGCACTCCCGACCACCTTAAAGAGCGGGTTCCCCACAGCAAGCGTCACTACCAGCAGGGCTGTCAAGACGCGCCAGTCCCACCGTATCGACATCAGCGGTAGGAGGAGCAACCATATCACCGAGGAGCTGTGTACCAGACAGGAGAGGACCACCCAAAGGAAGAAACGCCAGTAGCGTCGCTCCACATAGAGATGAAAAGCTGCAAAGGTGATCATCAGGGCGAGACACTGTCGCACACCATTGAGCGTCTCTAGATACCCAGTACCCCAAAGGACGAAAAAGAGAATCCCCAGCGGATAGGAGATAGAGAGTCGCTGTATGCCCCGAAAGAATAGAGCGATCGTAATGGCCGAGGTAAGTATCATGAAGGAGCGAAAGCTCAGTCCCACAGCGTGCATCCCCAGTATCACGCCTCTCCACAACGGCTCAAAAGCTTCAAAGGATTCGGACTTGACCCAGTTGTACCCGTTCTCATACACCTCGTAGTCCTGCCCCAGTCCGACACGCAGACCTGCAAAGGCGACCAGTAGGATAAAGGTGAAGAGCTGGTACAGCCCCTCGAAGCGCTGGTCTCTGTAGTACAGCGCCGTAAAGAGGAGCAGTAGGCTCAGCAAGATGATGTAGGGGATCACAGACCTATGTACTCTTTGATACGACCTTGATGATACTTCGTACGCTTGTTATAGGGTGTCGCAAAGACACCCATATCCCACAGCTCTCGCAGTAGCGGTACGAGGGTCGCACGGCTTGTCTCATCCTGCACCCTATAGAGTTGCTTGGAGATGCGATCGCACAAGACCGCCCAGAGACATTGCTGCTCCCAGCACCTCCGCTGAACCTCAGATGCCGTCGTAGCATACTGCGGGAAGGTGTGGCGGATGCCAGCGATCCAATGAGTCATCTTGTGGCACTCTGTCGAGGCGCTAGTGATAGACTCCTTATTATAGTAGTAATAGTAGAGTGGCAACCGCGTGATGGTGACACGTGGCGAGCGTAGCATCAGGTCGCTCCACCAGGGGAAGTCCTCAAACTTCAGCCCCTCCATAAAAGGAGTCTCCACCGCTAGCTCTCGACGTATCAGATGGCGTACAGCGTAGAAGTAGCGGATGGGATCCGTGACACCATCGTGCCAGCGATGATTCGTCGCATGCCTTATTACCTCCGTCGTGCAGACCGCATGCACCTTACTCAGATCGTAGCGCTGAGACATACTCCAGGGCACTACATCGTCGTAAGGCTGACCCAGCTTAGCACGCAGGAGTAGCCGACGCTTGTAGATCATATCAGGCACCCACGATACGATGTCCGACCTATCACGCTCTGCCAAAGCCACTGCCAGCTCGAAGGTCTGCGGATGGATGAAGTCGTCCGAGTCCACATAGTTGACAAACTCACCCCGCGCCCAGGCTGTCCCAGCATTGCGCGCTGAGGAGAGTCCGCCGTTTTCTTTCGTTAGGATACGGAAGCGGCTATCACGCTCGGCATACTCTGCGAGGATGCTTGCCGAGCCATCAGGGCTGCCGTCATCAACGCAGATTGCCTCCCAGTCAGGCATCGTCTGCCCCAGGATGCTGTCTAGACAGCGACGGAGGTACCGCTCTACATTGTAGACAGGTACGATGACCGACACCTTGGGTGTATGGGCTACTGCAGGCTCTTGTGGTAAAGACATCTCGAGGTGAATCAAGGGATGAGCAACATGTTCTTAACCGCAAAGATACGAAATTAGAGGTTAGAAGCTAGAGATTAGAAGCTAGGAGCACTAGCACTAGTGCCCCTAGCCAATAGCTAACAGTCAACAGCCAACAACCAATAGCAAAAAAAAATAGGGTGAGTTCAATGCTGGCTTGTTGCAATAATTTAGAGCCGAATACATATCGCTGCGGTGTCGTGTCGGGGAAAAGTGATTTCCACGTGGATATTTCGAAATTCCCACGTGGGGAATAAAAAATTCTTCGGAGGAATGAAATGAAACTTCGGAGGAATGAAATGAAACTTCCGAAGAATGAAATCGCGCCCACGTGGAAAAGAAAAAATATCCACGTGGATATTTGAGATTCTTCACGTGGATATTCGAGAAAGGAGGGAATCGGACGAATTCCCCTGTAAAGATATGTTATTAGAGATTAGAGGTTAGAGGTTAGAGATCAGAGAGCAGGGCGGACATACCACATATTATAATGAGTTCATCTACTCCTCGCTTGTTGCTAATGTGAGATGACTCCTGACACACTACAGCAACCTGCCGTCAGAGCGCTGATACAGCAGACGGCCGATGTGCTAGGAGCTCCTCTAGATGACGCTGCCATTGAGTACAAGATACCGGATGAGATGATGCGCTCACTCAGGGAGGATGTCTTCGTCTTCTCGGGCTTCAAGACCTACCACCAGCTCAAGGAGGCCTCCGAGCTACTCCTAGACGAGCAGGGGCGTGTCAAGAGCTTCAACAAGTTCTACCAAGATGTCTCGGCAATACGTGAGAAGTACAATCGTAACTGGCTCCACGCTGAGTACAACTTTGCCGTAGCCTCCTCGCAGATGGCGGATAAGTGGGCAGAGCAGTCGGCCGATGCAGATATATGCGACCTTATGTACAGCACCGCTGATGATGACAAGGTGCGCCCCGATCATGCCGCACTCGATGGAGTAACGCTACCCGTAGAGGATCCCTTCTGGTCGTACGCCTACCCGCCTAATGGGTGGAACTGTCGGTGCAACGTCATACGCTCTATCAAGGATATTACAGATCACGCTCTGCATGATCCCTTAGTGCTAAAGTGGATAGCAAGCACAGACTTCTCTAAGCCTTTAGAGTGTAAGTATATCGGATGGGGCGAGTGTGAGCTTAATGCTCAAGGTGTTCAGAAGCATCCTGAAGCCTCGTATTTCACTTATTATGAAATGACTGTCGGAGGAGAGAAAAGATACTTGTACGCTAAGATGCACATTAAATACGGAAAAGAGGTACCGTACTGTATTCTATTTGATAAGCCCGAAAAAATAGAAACTTCAGCTCCTCCAAAAGAAGAATAGTGCTTGCCAAAAAACCGTAGACATCGGAATATCAATGCGGGACTTACTCTTGGCAAACACTATTCTGACCGTAAAGATAGCAACTATATCTGAGACAAGCAAATATGTAGAGAGCCACGGGGAGCGATTGTCCTCGTGGCTCTCTGTCGTATAGGCTCTAACCTAGAGGAGAGCGATGCGATACCATCTGCGTGAGGTCACGCAAATGGTCGTCTAAGTGCTAGCCTCTCAGTATCTGGTCGGTCAGCGTGCGCAGGAGTAGGAAGAGGTTGAAGATGAGCTCTCCGTCGTACTCTCCTGAGGCGATGGCGTCTTGTGTCACGTCGAGGAGCGCCCCGGTGACAGCGCGTAGATCGCTGCTGGGCAGTACGGGGTAGATGAAGCCCTCGGGGGGAGGAGATAATGGAAGACAACCACGAATTAACCCTTGTCTATAAAAAGACAGAAGGCTAACACTTACAAGAAGTGCTAGCCCCTGCGGGCGAAGAATAGCGGCATTACCCGGGTAATCCTCATAGACTCTTTCGAATCCGCTACAAAGGTAGCAACTATATTTCAAATGGTAAACTAGCCTAGTCACAAGATGCGACGACCTGATAAAAAGTAAAGGAGAAGTATCTGAACGCTCCGCCCTGGTTCTACGACTATGAGTAAGACTTACTTCAGAAACTTCTCCTTCTTGGCGCGAAGATAGTAACTATACTTCAACTGATAAAATAACAACTAAAGTAGAGTACCTAGACTTCGCAAGTCTCTTTTAAATACGACCGCCAGCAAGAGACTTTCAGGCGGAAGAGTGGCGCGATTACTCTTTCGAGCAATCTCACCGTTCTTACTGCAAAGGTAGCAACTAAATATCAATTGATCAAACCAACTTACTAGCAGTGCAAAAGGTAAAACATGATAGACTAAGGACAGCTCCTTCTACGCTGACAATGATTGCCACAAGGGCTAATTCAGATAGAGAGCGAAGGAGTGAGCAGGATGGCGGAAGGTCGCTGGGCTATTTTGACGACTTAGGGGTTACATCTCTCAGTGAGAAGGAGCTCTTGAGGACACGATTGTTGTAGTCCTGTACGATCGCCTTAAAGAGTGCGGTGTAGTGCGACACCTCTGACGAGGTGGGGGCGGTGGCGCGATTGGGCTCCGTCTGCAGGTAGGCTGCTGGCTTCTGGACGCTGACCTGACCATCGGTGGTCATCGTGAGCGTGAGCGCCTTCGTGAAGAAGAGGTACTGGTTGTGGTAGAAGTTGAGCGCATAGTGCTCTGCTTGCTGGTCGAAGATGTTACTCCCGTAGCTCAGTACAGGCTCCGTGATGCCGAGTAGGTAGAGGAGGGTGGGGAGGATATCTATGTGCTGCACGACATAGTCGCTGATCTCTCCATGTAGCTTGCCCTGCGGGTCGAAAAATAAGATAGGCGCCGCAGCGTGTCCCGCTAAGTTGGCATACAGAGGTTGGTCGCTGAGGCTTGTGTGATCGGCCGTGATGACGAAGAGTGTATTGTGATACCAGGGCTCCTCTTTGACCCGCTCGAAAAACTCTCGGAGAGCCTCGTCGGCATATTGGGCTGTTTGATGGATAGGGAGGGTACCTCGCTTTAGTTTGCCTTTGTAGCCCTTGGGCATGCTAAAAGGACTATGATTAGAGAGCGAGAAGAAGAAGGCTCCAAATGGCTCCTGGAGCGACTTCATATCTTCAGCCATAGCCTGCTCGAATGGTAGGTCGTGGATACCCCATGTACCGACCTTAGCATTAGACTCATTAGGATGCTTAGCTAGATAGTCCTGAGCTGTGTATTGATCCTGTACACCTAGGCGATTGAGGAAGGAGTAGAAGCCCATAGCCCCTGGCTCATCACCATGGTAAAACTTGAGGTGGTAGCCGTAATCGCCTAGTGATAGGGGCAGACCTGTGTCGTAAGAGTCGAAGTGCTGGTAGTTGTCCATAGTCCACGCCTCATCGTCGAAGGTGCCGCCAAACGAAGGTAGCGAGACGAAGATCGAGGGGAAGGACTCAACGGATCGCTTGCCAGAGGCAAAGCCGTACTGCGCATAGAGCGTGTGTGGCATCAAGCTGTCGAGGTAGGGAGTGTAGCTCGGGTACCCGTCGATATACCGATTGAGGTAGCCCGTGTACTCTCGCGCCATACTCTCTAGGATGATCACGACGACGTTGCGCCCCTGCATAGAGCCAAAGAGTGTATCACTCTCTGAGAGTGGAGCCGCCTGATAGTAGGGTGTGAAGATGGTAGGTAGCTCTTCATTTGTATAGAAGGTGAAGAGTTGTCGTGAGGCGGCATCTTTTGTCAGGGCGACGGGGGTGTTTTGCAGCAAGGGGAACTGCTCAGGGTCTGTCGTGTAGGAGAAGAAGTGCATCGTCGGGACGGGTTTGCTCGAAAAGTCCCAAGTACCACGCATACTGAAGAAGAGGAAGATGACCATGCCCAGTGTGCAGGTGCCGTCTACCCAGTAAGAGCGGCGAGAGGTGCGCGCCTCACGCTGGTACTGCACCAGCCAGTAGCCCGCTATGGCTAGAGCGAGCAAGACGAAGAACGCTATGGTGAGTGGCCAAAACTCTACAACGAAGTCTTTGTAGAAGCTAAACATACTCTTCCCCTGAAACTCTCGGAAGATGTCACTATTTGCTCGCCTCAGTACGAAGGGATAGTAGCCGGTGTCTGAGACATTGAGGAAGATGAAGAAGCCTAGTGGCAAGATGTATGCTATATGGCGTATCCAGCGATACCAGCTACTCATCTCGATCCGTCTAGGTAGGTAAGCGCCTACGATCATCATCAGGTAGTAGAGTAGCAGTCCGTATGCGATGGCGACCATGTCTAGTATGTAGCCTCCCCGCATGAGGTGGAGCAACTGCCAGCCATCGACCGAGGGAAAGAAAGATTGGTTGTAAAAGTAGTAGAGCAATCGGCACAGCTGCATCAGTACAATAGCCCAGAGCGTGTGACAGGCGATCGCTACCCAACGTGATTTGGTTGTAATCATTCGATATGATAGAAGCTTTAAGTTCGGATTTACCAGTAGAGTATTCCCAGCTCTACGGATTATGACAATCTCTCAAAGAGTCTCTCCCAGTCTGTAATAATATGGTCTATATCAAAGGTCTGCACATACTCTCTAGCGTGTGCTGCCATAGCTCTGCGTCTATCGCTATCAGCTATCAGCGAGGAGACCTCCTGAGCAAAGAGGTTAAGGTCAAATGGAGGCACCAGCACGCCAGCACGCCCCTCGTCTAGGACTACCCCCGTGGCTAGAAAGGAGTCAAAAGCGACGGGTACGACCCCGTGCTGCATAGCCTCTGTGAGGACCATCGACCACCCCTCAGCGTCACTGGTTAAGATAGAGATAGCAGCCCGCTCGTAGTATGGCTTAGGCTCTTGCGTGCCTAAGATGTCACAGTGCTCTAACTGTGCCTGCTCTAGCGTAGCACGATAGGGGCCATCGCCGAGTACGACCAGTCGCCAGTCGGGATGCGCTGCTGAGACTTGTCGCCAGATGGCGGGGATGTGCTCGATACCTTTGCCCTTGACGAGACGACCCACGTAGAGTACGATAGGCTCCTTGTCATAGGCGGGGGCTAGCTCCGTAGGGAGATACGTATTGGCGTTGTGTATGACGGCAAACTTCGAGGTGTCCTTGATGTGAGCAATCTGTGCGATGAAGTCAGCACTAGGCTGGCACAGCACAACAAAAGCATCGGAGAGATCGTAGATCTTTTGCCAAGAGTTGCCCCACTTGCGATTCATAAAGGCTCTGACGACCCAGTTGACCACTTTGTGGCTCCAGTATCGGTAGTGATACGAGTCGGGGGTAGTGTGTAGTACCTGTACGAGCTTGGCTCCTGCCTCATCGGTCGCCTCGCGGAGCATAACTGCTAGTCTACGACTATAAGCAGAGTGTGAGACTAAGATGGAGACTTGGTGGGCGCATAGGAAGTCGCAGAGGGCGATGCGGTTTTCCTCCGAATTGATCTTAGAGGGATTGGGGAGTATGAGGGTGTTTTGCTTGAGAGCGGTCTTACCCCAACTATCCACACATACGTAGCAGAGATGATGTCCTCGCTGCTCCAGAGCTGTGGCTACACGATGAGAGACCTTCTCGATGCCACTAAAGAGCAGATCGATCGCATACCAATTGAAGAAAGCTATGTTCATCTCTTTGGTGCGACTAGGGGACTACTGATATTGATCGATAAAGCGCAGGATGCGCTGACGAGCTTTGACACCTTCGATCGTAAAGGGATGGTCAAAGACCCCCAGCTTGTTCAGCTTATCCAGAT
>ERZ773148.1760-NODE-1760-length-17671-cov-4.770720_pt1 | contig 17671 bp, 18 predicted proteins | sample MGYA00580846_ERZ773148 | MGnify/ENA primary metagenome ERZ773148 (study PRJEB29015, sample SAMEA2737879) | human gut metagenome | biome: human gut; feature: human-associated habitat; material: faeces | place: China | collected 2012 ... | reverse complement strand
CTTTATGGGCCACTATTCTTTTCTCAGGCTTTGCACTTGAAGTGATAATTCGCCTCCGAATAATTCCAACTGGATAAAAATTAAAGCGTTTTCGTAAGGTTAAAACGCTGCTCTTCAGTTACGGAAATACATAAAGCCTTCGAACGGAAAAGACACCCATATCTGTGTCGGATGGTCCCGGAAATGTCCTTGCGTCAAATCCGGGTTGAAGGGGCTGCATTTCGTTCGCAGCTCTATGACGTCTCAACGTACTGCAAGAAAGAGATAGAACCCAGACATTTGCCTGACAGCCTTCACTTCAGCTCGTGGCTGGGGTAAGATGTCCGACCTGCTGAGAATAACGGTCCTGGCAGGAACAGAAACATCTAAGACGTCCCAACCGACATCATTTCTGCAGAGAGGAATGAATATTTTTGGGACGTATCCGTAAGTTCTTGATTTTTTACACCTCAGAATCTCAGCGGATGGTACTGCCCATAATCCAGTAACCGAATGATAAGGTTCTGGATTTTTTCATTTTTGCAATACCCCAAGAAGAAAATTCCGAGCCTGCTGATACATCTGTCTCAGGCAGCATGGGAATTTCCGAAATCCACTAAACTTCTCAGATTGGTGCTCCCGCTGAGCGCCAAAACTGATTCGACCTGAATCAGTATCTGCGACTTGTCTATCAATAAAGGTAAGAAGGATGGAAAAAGGCATCAATCAGGAAAAGCCGATTTCAAGCGTGATTCGTGAACGCATCAGGGAGGCAGGCGCGCCCTTTGCCGCGAACGACAATATCGCGCAGTACATCCGCGAAGGTGAAATGCCGCAGCTCGAGGCAGAGCTCGAGGAGAAAATCCAGGGCGTGCTCGAAACCCTCCTTATTGATACAGAGAACGATCACAACACGCGTGAGACCGCTCACCGCGTGGCGAAGATGTATCTCGGCGAAGTCTTTTCCGGCCGTTATACGGAGCGCCCCCGGATCACCGAGTTCCCGAACGTGAAGCAGCTGAACCAGATCTACACGGTCGGACCGATCGCGATCCGGAGCGCCTGCTCGCATCACCTTGTTCCGATCATGGGACAGTGCTGGATCGGCGTGATTCCGTCAGACCACGTGATCGGCATTTCCAAGTTCTCGCGTCTCGCGAACTGGATCTTCTCCCGCCCGCAGATTCAGGAAGAGGCGACGGTGCAGCTCGCCGACGAGCTCGAACGCCTCATCAAGCCGTATGGCCTCGCGGTCATTGTGAAGGCGAAGCATGAGTGCATGTCGTGGCGCGGCGTGAAAGAGCATGACTGCGCGATGACGACCTCTGTCATGCGGGGCTATTTCCTTAAAAACACCGCGACCCGCCTTGAGTTCCTTTCTCTCATCAAGGATCTCTGAGGCCGCTCTTTCAGGCGTCTCCCCCTGATAGGCTTTCTGAGTCCGAAGGCGTCAGGCAAAGGTCTTGCGGTAATATTGAACGTCTCAGATGCCTGAGAACCCGTTCCGGGTTCCCAGGCTGCTTCCTATTGTCACCTGAAGAATGGGCCGGATCCCGTTCTTCCCCTTTCAGAGAAAACATGGCAACACGCAAACAAGCTGGCAGCTACGTAGAGTCGAGCGTCCGGGTCCTGAAGGGGCTCGAACCGGTGAAAGAAAGACCGGGGATGTATACCCTCACCTGCGACCCGCTTCATATTATTCAGGAAGTGGTCGATAACTCGAGTGACGAAGTGCTCGCCGGGTTTGGGTCAAAAATTGAGGTGTGGCTGCATCCGGATAATTCGGTAACGGTTGAGGATAACGGCCGCGGTATTCCGGTCGGCATGCATCCGACAGAGAAGCAGCCGGTGGTGCAGCTGGTCTTTACGTCACTGCACGCGGGCGGCAAGTTTGATAAAGCGTCAGGCGGCGCGTACGCGTTTTCAGGCGGTCTTCATGGTGTCGGCGTTTCGGTGACCAACGCGCTTTCCACCCATATGGAAGTGGTGGTCTGGCGTGACGGGCTTGAGAGCCGGATTACCTTTAAGGATGGGTTTGTCGATGAGCCGCTCGCTTCCAGAAAGAGCCCGAGGCGTAAGAGCGAGACCGGAACCCGGGTAACTGCGTGGCCGGATCCGAAGTACTTTGATTCTCCCGTGATCCCAGTGTCACAGCTCGTGCGGCTGCTCCGCTCGAAAGCCGTTCTGATGCCGGGCTGCGAAGTGATCTTCCATAACGAGATTGCCGGAACCGATCAGCGCTGGCTTTACGAAGGGGGGCTCGGCGAATATCTGGCGTCCGAAATGGCGTTTCCGCCCGCGGTGCCCGCGTTTGAGGCGGAAGGGTTTGCAGGCCCTGATACCGAAGCCTTTTCTGAAGGCGAGGGTGCCTCCTGGGTGGTCGCGTGGACGGAGGAAGGTCCGCTTGTCCGTGAGTCCTATGTGAACCTCATTCCGACGCCTTCAGGCGGTACGCATGAATATGGCTTGAAGGACGGCCTCTTTCAGGCGATGAAGAACTTCATCGACGCGCATCAGCTCGCCGTGAAGGGCGTGAAGCTTCTCGCGGAAGACGTCTTTTCCCGCGCGTCCTATGTGCTTTCCTGCAAGATGCTGGATCCTCAGTTCCAGGGGCAGACAAAGGATAAGCTGACGAGCCGTGACGCTCTGAAACTCGTGAGCGCTTTTGTGACGCCGCAGTTTGAGTTCTGGCTGAATGACCATGTGGAAGAGGGGAAGAAGCTCGCGGAACTCGTGATCCATCAGGCGCAGAAGCGTCAGCAGTCCGCGCCGAAGATTGACCGGAAGAAGGGATCGAGCGTCGCGGTGCTCCCTGGAAAACTCACGGATTGTGAGAGCTCGGATATCACGCGGAACGAACTCTATCTCGTGGAAGGTGACTCCGCCGGAGGCTCCGCGAAGGTCGGCCGCGATAAGGAATTCCAGGCCGTGCTTCCGCTTCGGGGGAAGATTCTGAACACCTGGGAAGTGTCCCCAACGAGACTCTTCTCAAGCCAGGTGATTCATGACATCGCGACCGCGATCGGTGTGAACCCGCATAAGAAAGCGTCCGACGCGGATCTCTCGCACCTCCGCTACGGCAAGATCTGCATTCTTGCTGACGCGGACGTCGACGGATCTCACATTCAGGTGCTTCTCCTCACGCTTTTCTTCCGGCATTTCCCGGGACTTGTTGAGGCGGGGCATGTTTATGTGGCAATGCCGCCGCTCTTCCGCGTGGATGTGCCGGCGAGGGGACGCCGCCCGATGCGACGGATCTACTGCCTGGATGACCGGGAACTCGCCCGGACGCAGCAGAAGCTCGCGAAGGAAAAGATCAATCCTGAGGATCTCACCATTGCCCGATTCAAGGGCCTGGGTGAGATGAGCGCGGCAGAACTCGGAGAAACCGCCCTGAACCCGGATACCCGCTGCCTTCTTCCGATCTCCTGGGGGGAAGTCGACAAGGCTCAGACAGAAAGCGTGATGACCATGCTGATGGGGCATAAGGAATCGGGAGCCCGGAGAACGTGGCTTGAACGCTACGGTGACCGGGCCCGCGCGGACATCTGATAAACAAGGAACAGCACTGAATGACGAAGAAAGACATGAATCCGGAAGACGGCGCGACGGAATCCCTGTTTACGGATGGTGAGGAACAGGATTCTGAAGAGATGGAAGCGGTGGATGAGGACGAGAACGAGACTGCGGCGGATTCCCGTGACGAACCCGAAACCGCTGAAGAAACGTCTGCCCTGCAGCTGATGGGACAGTTCCTCGGCGAGGACGAGACGGATGAAAAGGATGAGGGGAAGCTGACGCTCGCCCGGTTCGCGAGCCGCGCGTATCTCGATTACGCCATTTCGGTGGTGACAGACCGAGCGCTCCCGAATGTCTGCGACGGGCAGAAGCCTGTGCAGCGCAGAATCCTCTTCGATATGGCGAAGGAGCTCCATCTCTCCGCTGATAAGAATTATGTGAAGTCCGCCCGTGTGGTCGGCGATGTGCTCGGTAAATTCCATCCGCACGGCGATCAGTCGGCGTACGACGCCATGGTCCGCATGGCGCAGCCTTTCAGCCTCCGGTATCCGCTTGTGGATGGTCACGGAAACTTCGGAAGCCGTGACGGTGATGGCCCTGCCGCCATGCGTTACACGGAAGCCCGCCTCACGAAGATTTCCGAACTGCTGCTTTCTGAAATCGATCTCGGCACGGTGGACTTCATCCCGAATTACGACGGAGCGTTCAAGGAGCCGGCGGTACTTCCGGCGCGGCTCCCGTTTGTGCTGCTGAATGGCGCAAGCGGCATCGCGGTCGGTATGGCAACCGAGATTCCGCCGCATAACCTCCGGGAAGTGGCAGCGGCCTGTGAGCTGCTTCTGGAGAAGCCTGACGCGACGCTGGATGACGTGCTCGCGGTGCTCCCCGCGCCTGACTATCCGGGCGGCGGCCAGATTATTTCTTCTCCCTCAGTGATCCGGGAAACGTACCGGACCGGCCGCGGCACGCTTCGTGTCCGCGCCCGCTATGAGTTTGAGGAGATGTCGCATAACCAGTGGCGTCTCATTGTGACGGAGCTTCCGCCTCAGACCTCGACCGCACAGGTGCTTTCTGAAATCGAGACGATCACGAACCCGCGCCCGAAGGCCGGGAAGAAGACGCTGACTCCGGAGCAGCAGCAGACAAAGAGCGCGATGCTTGCGCTCCTTTCCCACGTCCGCGATGAGTCGGATAAAAACGTGCCGGTGCGGCTCGTTTTTGAGCCGAAGACGTCGAAAGTCGATCGGAACGCCTTTATTGCAGCGCTCTTCTCGCAGACGAGTCTCGAGAGCAACGCGCCGATGAATCTTGTGATGATCGGGAGTGACGGGAAACCCCGCCAGAAACCGCTTCTTGAGATTCTTTCCGAGTGGGTGGCGTTCCGAGTTGCGACGGTCCGCCGCAGAACGGAAGCGCGCCTTGCGAAGGTGCAGGACCGAATCCATATTCTCGAAGGCCGCGCCATCGCGCTGCTTCACGTGGATGAAGTGATCGCGGTGATCCGGGAGAGCGATGAGCCGAAGCCCGAACTGATGCGACGCTTCAGCCTCTCTGAGCGTCAGGCTGAGGACATTCTGGAAATCAAGCTGCGGCAGCTCTCCCGGCTGTCTGAGGCTCAGATCAAGTCTGAACTTGAGTCGTGCCGGGATGAAGAGAAGAGCCTGACGCGGCTTCTCTCGTCTGACCGGCGTCTTGCCACTGCGGTGGCGCGCGAAATCGAGTCTGACGCGAAGACCTATGGGGATGACCGCCGGACGCTTGTCGAAGAGGCGGCTCCGCTTCAGGCCGCGCCTCAGGTGCTCGATGAGCCGGTCACGATTGTCTTCTCCGAGAAGGGCTTTATCCGAACGAGGTCCGGGCATGGGCATGATATTTCGCTCATGAATTACAAGATCGGTGACGGACCTGGACGGTCGATCGAATGCCGGAGCACGGAGACGCTCATTCTGATTTCGAGTTCCGGGCGCTCCTACTCGATCGCTGTTTCGGCGCTACCCGGGTCACGCGGCGACGGGCTTCCGCTCACGAGCTTTATTGATCTTGAGCCGGGAACCGAGATTGTCGGTATCTTCTGCGGTCCGGCCGATCAGAAGATGTTCCTCGCGGGAACGAAGGGCTACGGCTTTATTTCGAAGCTCGGCGATATGCCGGCGCGTGTCCGGAGCGGCAAATCCTTTGTCCGAGTCGATGAAGGACGGGCGCTTGAACCCGTGCCGATCAAGGCGGAGGACGAATTTATCGCAGTGCTTTCCGAGCACGGCAGACTCCTTGTCTTCCCGATCTCCGAAATGCGGATGCTGCCTTCCGGCGGTCTCGGTGTTTCTCTGATGGGGCTTGAACCGGATGAGAAGATTGTCGCGGCGATCCCGATTACTGCCTCCGGTGTCGCAGTGATCGGCGAGGGCCGCGCGAAGCAGCCGCGTGAAGAAACGGTGAGCGGCGCGAAGCTTGCCGAATACACGCTGCACCGGACGAGAAAGGGACGCGGTGTCTCGCCCCGCCTGATCCGGGTAACGGGGCTCCGGGCCCTGCCCGCGGGGAAGGATCCGTCTCCTGCCGTTGAAAACCTGCCCCCTGAGGATGAAGAGGGGAATGTAAGGCTCCTCTGAGCTGAACGAGAGAGGGACTAGTCCCTTTGAAGCCGTGCGGCGGAAAAATAATTATTCGCCGTGCGGCTTTTCTTTTGTATAGTATTCAGCGAATTTTTCTACAGTTATCTGCCCGGTTCAGGCAGCAAAAATCCGGAAATATTTCCTATGCAGGTTCAGAAGTTTCACAGCCTCTCAATGAGGCTTCTCGCACTCACGGCGGCGTGGGTCTCTTTTGTGGTCGGTGTTGTGGCCTATACGATGCTGCTCAGCTGGAACGCGGAGTCGTCCGCCGCTGCGCTGAACCAGGTAAACGAAATCAAGATCCACTTCCACCGCGCGAATGTCTTCACGAACACGAATTACGCGCCGGAGATGTTTGATGAGGAAATCCGGGTTTCGAACACGCTGATCAAGGGGCTTCACGATATCGATCTCTGGTCGCCCTTCAAGGTGCCGAATACGCCGGATATCGAGGACTCCATCAATAAGGCGACCCAGGTCTGGGAGACGCAGGCGCGTCCGCAGCTGTTTCAGCAGCGGGAGAACGGCGCGACGATTGACACCGAGATCTTTAATTCCTACACCGGCGCTCTGAACCACCTGAAGGATAGGATTGAGGATTACCGCGTTCGCTATCTCTGGCAGATGCGGTATCTGCAGACGCTGATCATCGCGCTCGCTATTGGAAGCCTCTTCGTGATTCTTTTCCTCCTCAAGCGCTGGGTAATCCGCCCGGTGAATAAGCTCGGAGAGGTGATTGATAAGGTGCGTGCGGGAGATCTTTCCGCCCGGGTGAATGTCGGAACGAATGATGAATTCGGCCGCATCGGGGAGGGCTTCAACCGCATGGCGTCGAGGCTTGAGGATCTCTACGACAATCTGGAAGCGAAGGTCGCGGAGAAGACCGCTTCAGTGCAGGAAAAGAACACGAACCTCTCGCAGCTTTACGAGATGACGACGTTCCTCTCGCAGGCCGTGTCAATCGAAGATATGAATGAGGGCTTTATCGACCGGATCCGGAGCTACACCGGGAGCGACGCCTGCGCGGTGCGCCTGGTGGATGAGAGCGGAAAGCTTTCCATTGTGGCCTCGTCCGGACTCTCCGGGCGGTTCCTTGAACTGTCATCCCGCGAGAGCGACACGGACGCGCCGATTTACCGTGCGTATCAGAAGCCGCTTCCCACACGCTTTGATCTGCTGAAGGGAACGCGTGACACCGCGAAGGAACTCGTGAAAGAGGGGTTCCAGGTGTCTTACGGATTCCATATCCGGAATGGCCAGACAAGCCTCGGGACGTTTGAGGTGTTCTTCCGCGATAACCGCGATATTGCGTCGCCCGCCTTCCGGCAGCTCGAGTCCTTCGGCACGCATCTCGGCATCGCGATTGATAACCATCGGCTGAACGAACGCGAGCGGCAGTTTGCTGTGGTTCAGGAGCGCACCTTCATGGCGCAGGGTCTGCACGACTCGATCGCTCAGACACTTTCCTTCCTCAACATGCAGGTGCAGCTCCTTGAGTCAGCGCTCGCGGGGAACGATAAGCAGATGGTGGATGAGACCGTGAAGCAGATCAAGGCGGGTGTCCAGGAGAGTTACGAGAACGTCCGCGAGCTGCTCCTCAATTTCCGCGAGAAGATTCATAAGGAAGACTTCAAGACCGCGCTGCTCACCGTGACCCGGCGCTTTGAGGCGCAGTCAGGTGTCAGCGCCAAGGTGCAGTTCTCCGGTAACGGCCCGAACCTCACCGAGAAGCAGAAGCTTCAGGTGACGTTCATTATTCAGGAAGCGCTTTCCAACATCCGGAAGCACGCCAAAGCCTCTCAGGTTGAAGTGCGGATCATGAATAACCGCGACTTTGTGGCAAGCGTGCGGGATAACGGCGTCGGTATTGACCGGAAACTCGCTGAGGAACGGAAAGCCCGTCACGTGGGTCTTTCCATCATGGAAGAGCGCGCGAAGAAGATCGGGGCGGAACTCGTGATCGATTCCGAACCCGGCAAGGGCACAACGGTTGAAGTGCGGCTTCCTGAAGAAAACCGGAAGAACGACTAACGGTTTCCCCAGCCTTCGCGCCAGAGCGGAAGCGCGGCGCGAAGGAAAGCGGGAACAGAATCCGCTCCGAGCGGTCGGAAACCCAGAGACCGCCAGGCGCGTTCAAGTTCAATGAGGGGCGACTCCGGATCCACCGGTGTCGCCCCTCCCTGTTTGGAGAGCTTCTCACCCCGGTCGTTCAGCACAAGCGGAAGGTGGAGGTAACGCGGAGTCGGGAGTCCCAGAGCTCTCTGAAGGGCGATCTGACGCGGTGTGTTCCCATAGAGGTCTTCACCCCGGACAATATCTGTCACGCCCTGCAGACCGTCATCCATGACGACCGCGAGCTGATAGGCGGGGAGACTGTCAGCTCGCCAGATCACGAAGTCGCCAAGCTCTTTTTCGAGATTCTGGGTGAGCGTCCCGAGACGCCGGTCCGTAAAAGAGACTGGCTCCGAATCAACCCGGAAGCGGATGGCCCGGGGTTTACGACCTCCGGTGCCGTTTCGGCAGATCCCCGGGTAGACCGAAGGATCGCCCCCGTGGATCCGATGCCACTCCGCGATATCGTGCCGCGAGCAGGCGCAGCCAAACGCCTTTCCTTCAGAAACCAGCCGGGCGGCGGTTTCCCGATAGGCGTCAAGCCTGTCATGCTGCCACAGCACCGGTTCATCGGACTCAAAACCGAAGCGGCTGAGTGTCTCAATAATCTTCTCACCGGCACCGGGAATATCCCGCGGGGGATCGATATCCTCAATCCGGATCAGCCAGGTGCCGTCATGCGCCCGGGCGTCAAGCCACGAGGCAAGAGCGGCGAGGAGGCTCCCCGCGTGAAGGAGCCCTGTGGGGGAAGGCGCGAAGCGCCCCCGATAAGCGGATTCGAGAGACTCAGACATCGCGAGGTCAATTACTCAGAGGCGGCTCCAAAGCGGCCGACGGCGTAAAGCATCAGGGAGCCTGACGCGACTTCAAGCGCTGACTCGAGGAGGTCATCCGCATCCGACACCGGAATACCGAAGTTATGCCCCGCATCCATCATGAGAACATTTTCTTCGTAGGCGGTCTTGAGATACGCCGTGATGCCGGGAGCGTTCGGAGCGATACCGGCGTCAGAAAGGAGCAGCGCGGCTGATCCCCCGTCATCCACCTGCCAGCCGCCGATAGAAGCGTCTTCTGTCACAAAGATCATCACAGACTCTTCGGTGCCAGGATAGCGAAGTCCGGTCGTGAGAACCAGGGTGCGGTTCTCTTCATCCCACTCGGATGAGACAAGGGGGAGTGACTGCAGAATGGGGGTGAATTCACTGGGTATCGGCATGGAGAATAGTCTCGCGTCGGTTAAAACTGGGAAAAGAGTTTCTGGAGGTCTGTTCGCTTGGCTCTCGGGTTCTTAAGGAGAGCGAGCTGCAGAAGAATACGGCACTGAGCGGCAGAAAGCGCTCCGCCGCAGACAAATCCGTTTTCAGCGTCGTTAATTTCTCCTGCTTCCAGCACGGGGCCGTAAGCACAGCGGCTGGACCGTACGACAGCAAGCCCCGATTCCGCGGCAAGCCGCAGCGTGGGGAGGAGACCTCCGGGGATATTGCCGTCACCGAAACCTTCAATGACGAGTCCCTGATAGCCGGCATCCATGTAGGCGGATGCGGCAACGCCGTCAGAACCAGCCCAGACCGCGATGCAGGCGATTTTGGGAAGCGAACTCTCGCGGATTGCCCCGAGGTCCCGGAAAGAGGGAAGGGATCGTTCAGGCGCGGGACTCACGCTGAAGTGCGTGACACCGCCCTGCGTCCAGCCAATCGGACCTCCGAAACGGGTACTGAATGTGTCAAGCGCCACCGTCTTTGATTTGAAGAGCCCCCGGGCGGCGAAGAGTTCTCCGTTCATCGCGGCTATGACACCATAGCGAGACGATTTGGGAGCCGCGGCGGCAGAAACCGCGTTATAGAGGTTTTTAGGACCGTCAGAAGAAAGAGCGGTGGAGGGGAGCATGGCTCCCGTGATCACAACGGATTTTCCTGCCGGCACGGTGAGGCTAAGGAAGAAAGCGGTTTCTTCCATGGTGTCAGTGCCGTGCGTGATGACGAACCCGTCAAACTTCTCCGCGTCCTCACGGATCGCGGAGAGAAGGGCGAGCCACACGCCTTCTGTCATGTCCTGAGAAGGGATGGAGGCGATTTCCCGCACTGTAATATCAGCAACCCGGCTGAGCCCAGGGACTGAGCGGACAAGTTCGTCTCCAGGAACTTCTCCCGCGTGGTAAGAAGAGCCGGTTTCACTCTCTCCCTTTCCTGCAATCGTGCCGCCTGTCGTCAGAATTTCAATTTTTGGCAGAGCCATGGCGTGGTGTTCCTTTTTGCTTTGAGGGATCAGAGGCGTCGGAGTTCGTCCGACACGAGAGCCGCGAGACGCTGAACACCTTCAATCGTCTTTTCCTTCGGAACAGTCACAAAGGAAAGTCGGATATGGTTCTGCTCAGGGGAGTTCGGGTAGAACGCGAATCCCGGCACATAGAGAAGCTTCATCCGGAGCGCCTTCGGAAGCATGGCAAACGTGTCAATCGGCTTCGGAAGCGTAAGCCAGATAAACATGCCGCCCTCTGGCCTGGTCCAGCTGATGCCGGGGTCTTTCGGCATGAATTCAGAAAGCGCCTGCTGCATATCGAACGAATGCTCGCGGTAGATCGCGCGGACTTCCGGGAGATGCGTCTTCAGAAGGCCGCTTGCGAGCACTCGGGCAGCGACGAGCTGATTGATGCAGGGAGTGGAGAGGACAGCGTAGCTCTGGATCTTCGAGAACATCTGAATCACGTCACGCGGCGCGATGATGTAGCCAAGGCGAAGACCCGGGGCGAGGATCTTCGAGAAGGAGCAGAGGCGGATCGTGCGGTGCGGCGCCAGATTCCGGATGGAGATCGGAGGCTTCTTTTCGTACCAGAGTTCGCCATAAGGATCGTCTTCAACGATCCAGAAATCGTACTGCTCGGCTTTTTCAATCAGCTGCTTCCGGCGCTCAGCGCTCATCGTCTGTCCGGTCGGATTGCAGTAAGTGGCGAGCGTATAGGCAAACCGGACACCGCGCGCTTCTTCCCCGATTTCAGCCGGAGCCGCGCCTTCAGCATCAGACGGCATTTCAACGTACGTCGGCTGAGAGAGGTTGAAAGCTTCCAGGGCGCCAATATAGGAAGGACGCTGAATCAGAATCTTTGAACCCGGGTCACAGAAAACCCGGCCGCAGAGATCAAGCGCCTGCTGACTGCCTGACGTGACAAGAATTTCGTCAGGCGACGTCGGATTCCCGCGGGAAGTTTCGTAAGCGGCGATCTGCTCACGGAGTTCCGGTTCTCCTTCCGGTCCCGAATACTGCAGAGACCGGCTCGGGTAGGTCTTCAGGCACCAGTCGGAGGCTTCCCGCAGCGCTTCAACAGGGAAACCTTCTGGGCAGGGAAGACCGCCGCCGAACGAAATAAAATCCGGTTTTGAGCCGTCAGCGAGAATCGGTCCCAGGATGTCGTCCGCAAGGCCAAGGGCCATCTGGGAATACCTGGGCGTGAGGTGCTTCGTTCCTTCCATATATGCTGTCTCTTTTTTCTTTAGCCGCTAATAAACCGCGTCGAAATTCCGAGAGGAAATTTCAAAACGTAATCTATCTATGTTAGCGGAGCTGAGAGAAAGCGGAAACTGCAACCGGCCTGGAGTGATGGAGGAAAAGCGTCAGGATGACTTTTTCTTCCGGGAAGCGGAAGCGGCGCGCGGTTTCCGGCCTTCTTTTTTGGGAAGGATATGAGGAATCGGTTTTTCCTCCGGCGCAGGTGTCTTTTCGTCAAATTCGCAGAGATCCCGGATCGGGCATTCCCAGCATTTCGGGTTTCTCGCGGTGCAGCAGTAGCGGCCGTGAAGAAGCAGCCAGTGGTGCGCGTTATGGAGATATTCCTTCGGACAGACACGGACGATGGCTTCTGATACCTCATCCGGTGTTTTCCCCGGAGCGATGCCGGTCCGGTTCGCGACACGGAAGATGTGGGTATCTACAGCAACGGTGGGATGTCCGAACGCGACGTTAAGAACAACGTTTGCTGTCTTGTGCCCGACACCAGGAAGGGAGCAGAGCGCGTCAAAGTCTTCCGGAACTTCACCATTGAAGCGCTTGATCAGCTCGCTGCAGAGCCCAATCACGTGTTTTGCTTTGTTCCGGTAGAGACCGATCCTGTTGATATAAGGGATGAGTCCCTCTTCTCCAAGCGCGAGAATCGCCTCAGGAGTGTTCGCGTGAGCGTAAAGAACTTTGGTGGCTTCATTCACGCTCTTATCGGTTGCCTGCGCGGAAAGCACCACAGCAACGAGGAGCTCAAAAGGCGTCCGGTAGTTCAGTTCGCTTTTGGGATCAGGACGAAGTTCGGCGAGGCGCCTGAAAATTTCCCGGATATCTGCTGAATTCACGTGAAAGCACCTCCCGAATCTGGATGAAACTTATTTTTTGGCGGCTAGCGCGAGAATGGCTTCGATAGCCGCCTTCTTGCGGGCGAGATCTCCCTGACCCAAAGCCGCGTAGCGGGCCTCCTGTTCCAGGGATTCTCTCTCAAGGCGGGACTTGCGGGCCTGATGACGATCTGAGGCGGCAGCCGCCTTATCGGACGTCCAATCAGCCCCGGTTTCCACCATGCTGATACAGGCAATCGGACACGCGGCCTGGCAGAGCGAGCAGCCGGTGCAGGCATCCTCAATCACAGCGTGAAGACGCTTGGGACCGCCTGTGATCGCGTCTACCGGACAGACCTTGCGACAGCGGCCGCAGCCAATGCATTCGTCACCGCGGATCCGGGCAACGGCAAAGGGCAGCTCGCGTCCGTACTCAGGGTCAAGAGGCTGATAGGGCTGATGCGTGATAAGAGAAAGCGCATGAATGCCCTCATCGCCGCCTGGGGGACAGCGGTTAATGGGAGCAAGGCCGGCAGCAACCGCTTCGGCGTACTCACGACAGCCCGCAAAGCCGCACTGCCGGCAGAAGGTCTGCGGCAGTGCGTCGTTTATGCGGTCTGCGAGGCTCTGAGTCTTATCAGCCACCGTTCGCTTACCTCTTCAGGTACTGAAGCTTATTCGGCACGCCAGACCATTTCTCCCAGTCATCAGGAGCGGGCTTCTTGCGGGTGATGGAAGGCCACTGCTTGGAAAGCTCCGCGTTGATCTGGATATATTCCTGCTGATCTTCAGGAACATCTTCCTCCGCGAAAATCGCGGCTTCCGGGCACTCCGGAATGCAGACCGCGCAGTCGATGCATTCATCAGGATCGATTACGAGGAAGTTGGGACCTTCGCGGAAAGCGTCTACCGGGCAGACGTCCACGCAATCAGTGTGCTTGCAGTTAACGCAGCCATCACAGATAACATGTGCCATGAAACAAGTACCTCTAGAGAAACAGAGTTTATGAATAGAGACGTTTTCGGCGTCTCTTTTTGTCGTAGGGGACAGTATTTTAGAAGAAAAGAAGAACGCATGACAGGATGAAAAAGGATGACTTTGGAAGAGTGGCAGAGCCCCCTGAGAGATTAAAGAGAAAAAATTGTTAAGATTGCGCCTTGACAAAGAGATTCGCATCCGTATAATTTCAAGTCTCGCTAGCCGGTAACGCTGGTTGTCCTGAAGACGTAAACCTTTATTCAGGGCGGGCTAAAAGCCTTAGTGGAACCCATCCTGGAAGGGTGGCAGAGTGGTTGAATGTACCGCCCTGGAAAGGCGGCATAGGGCCTGGCCCTATCGAGGGTTCGAATCCCTCCCCTTCCGCCAGTTGTAAGAAAGCCCCGAAGCTCGTAAGAGCTTCGGGGCTTTTTCATGGTGCGCCCAGCAGGGCGCATATCTTGGAGGGTGGAAGTCCCTCTACTCGCCCGTTGAGGGGAAGAGCTAGCGACTCGGCAAGGGGCGTATGGTAACAGCCGTTCCAGAGGAAGCCGATAGCAAATGCATGTCTGACGAACAGGAAGCGGATATGAGGCGCGTCTGCTGGGTGTGGAAGCCATGTATTTCAATGCCCAAAGCTCAACCGGAAAGCAGAAAAGTAAATCCGACAGACTGGCAGGAACGATATGCGTCATACCTGGGGAGAACCTGATCGATGCTGAGAAAGCTACAGAAGCCGAGTGGCCAAGGGATGTCGTTCAGGTAGTCATAGGGGGGGGCGAAGGACCGAGCATTCATTTGCGAGTACAGCAAGGATATCTAATAGAACACGAAGTGCTTAGTAAACACCTTTGAGTATCCCGAGTCAGACAGGGAAAGCGGAACTGGAACTGCCGGAGACATCGGTCAAAGAAAGCAGCGGTCTATTGCGAACCTTGTACGTACGAAAGCGAAGCTAGACAGTATCCGCTCATGGAGTGTGCAATACTGGTGATCTATGAGGCAGCAGAGAAAGTCATTGCCAACAAGGGCAGTGCCGGCGTAGACGGCGTTACCGTTGACAGACTGACCGAGCTGCTGAATACGCATAGGACTGTTATATGCTGAGAAGCTCGGGATTGGGAGTACATTCCCGGCCCCTGTCCTTCGGGTAGATATTCCCAAGCCGAATGGCGGGACGAGAATGGTGGGAATTCCAACCGTGCTGGAAGAAACGCCCAGCAGGCTCTTCTATCCGCCCAAGTTTATGTACGTGAAGGCTACCAATGAGTAGTCAAGCGGGATCTGTTGAATTCTTCGACCGAGTAAACCACGACAAGCTCATGAGCATTATTGCCCGTGTGATTGACGATAAACCGATGCCCAAACTGATCCGCCGATATCTGTCGGCGGGAATCATGGAGAACGGTCTGGGTTCTCCCCGTGAGGAAGGCATACCACAGGGTATCCTCTCTCAGTCCTCTTCTGTCGAACATCATGCTCTCAGAATTGGATCGGGAGCTGGAGAAGCGTGGTCTGCATTTCTGCAGACACACGGGGATCACTTTATCGTGTCGCTTGACACTCCCTAAAGAACTTTTAGATTACTGAAAGTGTTATATGATGGGGCAAGATCGGTATTTTAAAATATTTATCGAATAACAGTTATATATAATTTATATTAACTTATTATATTTTATTTCAAAAGTTATATTTTATTCATTTTATTTGCCAGCATTGCTGCTATTTGCCATCAATTCATCGAAATGATTCAGAGTAGATAAGGGATTTCTTGGGGCAATATTCGATTGGTCGAAGTCAGATCCGCCCAATTCGAGCCATTCGAGATGAGTTCTATACCATTCTGGAAAAGAATTACATATGTTAGTATCTTTCCAGATTTTTTTTTCTGTACCAAAATGAACAGTTTTAGCTGTAATGGCACAATCTTTCCAAGAAATGCAGCTGTATATATCTATTGGAATTAACTTTGGATTTATATTAAATTTCTGTACGGCAAGGCAAATTATTGCTTGATCTGGATTTATGAGGCAATCAGCATACTCCCACGCCTTCTCATAAAGAAAATTTACAATCTCATTATAAGGTAGATTATCACTAAGTACCATAACTGATGAACAATAACCTTCCCTCTCCATATCGTAGCCAGGAACTTCTCTAGAAAATTGGTCACGAACCTTCCAAGGAGTATCAGGAGCAATTCCAAAAGGAACATATGAAATAATATCTGATATGTCTCTTTGGAAACTCACGTCAACATCATTATAAACTACATATTCATAATCTCTTAGTAAAGAAAAAGCTTCAAAATGCCCAAAACACATCAGGTGATTTTTAGTTCGAAATCGTGACTGCTTTGGAATATTTTTTAGCATATGATCAACAAAATCATCCTGTAGATCAAATCTCTTAAGGACTACATGAGGTATCTTATTAAAGGTTGCTATATCCTTATCTGATAAATCTGAATGTAGCATCACTATATCGTAATCAGTGATTTTTAAATGACGATTTAGAGCAATGGCACAATTACCAGCGGCGAATGATAAATTCTGAGTAAAAGCAAAAACAAAAGCTAATTTATTTTTTTTCTTAAATATTTTTTTTGTTTTTATATGTTTAGCTAATTCGCTAATCTTGAGCCGTGCTTCTTTTAAATTAAACAATTCCATAGTTGAAAAATTACAGCTAATTTTATGTTGAAAACTTTATTGATCTATATTATACATTAAATACCATCATAAAAGATTACTGAATCCTCTGATTCAGAATGATCTAGATAATGTAGGACTTGATAGCCACTATGCCAGAACCTTGAAAAGATCCTAAACCTGTTTCGCTAATCCAATCTCCAACGGAGGAATGGTGTGTTAGCGTACAGTGTATGTTGCCCCCTAATTGAACCGACCCCTAGAAATGCGACACTTTTGAGGAGGATCTGCCATGGCATAACCATCAAAAAGAACAGTGTCTGGAGGCTCTGGCTTTGTTTAGTGCCGGAAATAGCGGTGTGAGGGACGCGCAGAAGCTGAACATCAGCTAAGAACTCGTTAAAGACTGGCTGCTCTGGCTCAAATTTGGCCATACGGCTTGGACGGAAGACAAGTCAAAGTATTTTTCCAACGAAGAAAAATTGCGACTGATGAATTTGTATTTTGCAACGATGCCGGGAAGACGGAAATTCGCGGCCAAGTATCAATATTCCTGATACTCTTTTTAAATCTTGGCTTTTGTCTTATGAACGCTATGGGAGCCCGGAGAAAGCTTTTGCTGTACACCATCCGCGGGGCTGGCAAATAACTCCTGCGGCAGCTTGGGTTATCAAGTCTTTGAAAGACAATCACGACAAATCCAGGCTGGAAGCGGTAGAGCGAGTCGGAGTCAGCCAAAGAACGATCAATCGATGGATTCGTCGATATCGTCTATTCCGGGAATTCAGACAGTCCATTGACAAGCTCGTGGAGAATAACTCCGAGGGAGCGGCAATTAATGCTCTTCAGAAATCCAAAGTTAATGCTGAAGTCTTATCGAAACTGGTTCAGGAAAAGGCTGAAGCATTACTAATGACCATGAATGCCAAGGCGGACAGCATTAAACAGCTGGTCAGCTTTGGTATGTCGGTTCTAAAAGCCTGTCAGGTCTTTAACGTCTGTCGAAGCACTTATTACCGACATTTGAAGCCAAGGAAAGAAAAGGACTCGTCTCTGGTTCAGGCGATCAGGAATGAGCAAGTCCTTCACTCCTATGTTTACAGAGCGAAACGGATGGCCAGGTTCCTAAGTATGCGCCAGGAAACCCCGATCAATCACAAGCGTGTGGCCCGGCTTATGAGAGAAAACAACCTGAATTTCCGGGTGCGGCTGCCGCGATTTAAACGCTGCCGTCTCGAACCGAAGATTCCAGATAGTCGGCCTTGCATTGATAAGTTAAACAGAGAGTTTTTCCATAAGTAACCTAGGAAGAAATTGGTCACAGACATGACTTTCTTTCATGTAGAAGAAGGTTGGCTTGTTCTCTCCACGATCGAGGATCTTTGTACCAAAGAGATCATTGCGTGGGGGGGATACTGGCGCTACCAGGGAGCTGGCTGAGACCACACTCTTAACCTAAATTCCCGCTCTGTTAGCTGTATTTTTTAACAAAAGTCTATTGATTTTCCA
>ERZ773148.1746-NODE-1746-length-17754-cov-4.192666_pt1 | contig 17754 bp, 22 predicted proteins | sample MGYA00580846_ERZ773148 | MGnify/ENA primary metagenome ERZ773148 (study PRJEB29015, sample SAMEA2737879) | human gut metagenome | biome: human gut; feature: human-associated habitat; material: faeces | place: China | collected 2012 ... | reverse complement strand
GTAATTTACACGGTAAAGCGCGGCGACACGCTTTGGGGAATATCAAGGAAATTCGCCGAAGCCTGCAAACATGCGGTTGGGGAAGAGATATTCCGGCTGGGTCTTCACAGCGTCGAGGAGGAGAGGATGCTCTTTGAAAATATCTATCTTGGCGTCACGGTCCAGACGGTTGCCAAAGTTGGCAAAAGTCTTCAGCACCTCTAAGCTGTAGCCCGGTGCCTCATACCAGGTCTTGGCGTGCTTGTCGAAACCGAAGTCGATGAGCTTGTCCATGCTCCACTGACGGATGCTGTTCTTATGGCAGATATAGTCCAAGTAATATTGTCTGCCCTTGCCATCGACATACTTGTTGTTGTCGTCGAGGATGAGGGCTATCTTCAGGATGAAGTCGGCCTGGAACAAATCCCAGTTGTTGTGTGGCACACCATTGGCAATGATGTTCTCGGCCCATTTCTTAAAGGCGCTGTCGATGAGGTCTTTGTCTTTGACCACGAGGGGCTTGATGAGCGGGTACATCTGTGTCAGCACGTCGAGGATGTCCTCGTGGATGACCTCAAACTCCGTCATGCCCACCAGCGTCTGCTGGTGGCCGTGGTTCATATCTATGGGCACATGACGGTAGTAGATGCCTTTCATATACACCTCGAAGACCTTAGCGGCCATGTTGCCATAGGCGGTGTCGCCCGTGGCAGCATAGATCTTCGCGGCGTCGCGTGCGATGCTCATAATCTGGCGGTTGACGCCGGGGATGTTGCGGCCTGTCTTTGAAGGATGTATTTTCTCCATCTTTCCCGTAGACTTATTGATGAAGGTGACATCGCCCTGAGCGTCGTCATCGTAGGGGACGATATCGTCCAGTTCCGGCCGGTAGGCGAACGACTCCGTGCCGCGTGTACCCGTGAACTTCACCGTAGGCTCTGGTGCACGCTGTCCCCCGGGGTGGTCGAACGTCTCGCCACAGATATACACGTCTGTGGCATGCGTCGACCAGTACATCTGCAACCGCGAGAAGAGCCAGTCGGGCTGGGCCTGTACGCGTCTGAGATACTTCTCTGTCTTTGCCTGAAGTTGGGTTATCTCGGGTGTGATCTTCTTGGCTGAGGCAGAGAGGCTCAGCAGAAGTCCACACAGTATGATGAGGAGTTTATTTCCGTAGATTCTCATAGTCAGGGTCTTTATCTGTCGAGACTCTTCAACCTCAACAGTGCTTCAAGATAATAATAATCGGCATAGATGATGCTGGCGTCTATCTCGCTGCCAGCGGGGTGATGTCCTGTGGAATGGAGGAGGAAGCTGACGTTGCACTTGCCACTGAGATATTCTGGTGTGCTGAGCTCGGCGAGCATCCTGGTGGCAGCAGCCTTATAATACTGTCCTTTCGCTCTGTCGACATAGTGGCAGAGTTCCAACATGGCGTCGGAGACAACGCAGGCGGCACTGGCATCCTTCGAGGCCTTGGCATCAGGGTCGTCGAAGTCCCATTTTGGTATCAGCGAACCAGCGGTCTTCAGGCCGCCCTGCGCTGTTGGCTGACAGCCTAAGCGGCGGAGATAGACATCTGTCACCTTCTGGGCAAACTGCAAGAATACGGGGTTATGGGTATAGCGGTAGACCATGGTGTAGCCGTAGATGGCCCACGACTGTCCGCGTGCCCACATCGAGGCGTCGGAATAGCCCTGATGGGTGACACCCTTGATGAAATGACCGTCGAGGGAGTCGTAGACGGCCACATGGTAGCAGCTGCCGTCAGGGCGGAAGTGGTGTTGCATCGTGGTCTTGGCATGAGCTACAGCAAGGTCGTAGAGCAGCGGGTTGCCACCATTGCGGCTGGCCCAGAACATCATGTCAAGGTTCATCATGTTGTCCATGATGGTGTTGTGACCGCCAAACATCTTCACGTTGCGGGGCCAGCTCAGGATGGTGCCCACCATGGGGTTGAAGAGGGTGGCGAGAGAGTCGGCAGAGGCGCAGATGGTGCGTCGGTAGTCTTTGACCAAGCGTTGTGTCTCTCTGTCCGTAGCGTCACCGATCTGTGTCAGCACGTCGTAGCCTTTGCCAAAAGAGCAGAACATCAGGAAGCCGATGTCGTGGTCGAAGATGGGCTCGTAGGCGATATGCCGGAGTGCAGCGGTATAGCCTTCGGCAGCTTTCAGCACAGCCGTGTCTTTAGAGACGGAATAGTCCATCCATAAGATTCCGGGCCAGAAGCCGCCACACCACTCCTCAGCGGTAGCGGGTCGGCAGTTCCATCCTTTCTGCTTGTCCTGGCCGAGGATATTGCGTGGCTCCATGGCGTAGTTGAATGATCCATTCTTCTGCCGTAACTCGTTGAGGGCACGGTGTATCTGCGTGTGGCAATAAGCCAACTGCCGGTCCACATTGAGCGCAGGCTTCTCCATCTCGTGCGATGCAGTAGAGGCTACCGGCGATGTGGCTGCCGAGGCAGAGGACGATGGGGTCGCGGAAGCGCCTAATGTGGTCAGAAGCAGAGAAAATATAAGCAGTCTTGTCTTCATCGTTATTAGTTTTATTATTAATACGAACAAGCCCGAAAGTTTACTTACACAAAAAGGAAAGAATTATCAATTTAATTCTTTCCTTTACCATCTTGTGGTCATTGTCCGACCACGCTTTGGTCATGTCATCTGTCCCAATATACGACATAGCGCTCGTGATGGGCGTCATAGAAGGGATGGAGGCTGACGCCGCTGGGCGTGATATAATGTAATGGCGACGTACGATGCAAGTCTTTGAAACTCTTCAGTTTGAACGAATCAGCCAGTGCAGCAGAGACCTGGAAGTTGAAGGTGTAGTAATCGTTGTATCTCTTCGGGTTGCTGAAAGGCTGGCTGACAGCTCCGAGTTGCCCGGCGAGGACGATGGGTCCGTAGAGGATGGCGAAGCGCGGTTATCTCCCGACCAAAGGTCGTTGCATTGTCATATAGTGTTATTTGTGGCAAAATTAACACTATTATTGAAAGAATGCAAAAAAAATGGGAGAAATGTAATCAGAATGGTATTGCGCGATGAGGGTGAGTGTTATCTTAAGGTTGTGGTATTTGACAGGGCTTGCCGATGGTCATGGTGAGGGCGTCTTTCTCCATGGCCGTCTCTATGAGATGTCTCCAGACCTCCATGTCGGGGACGTCGTAGCGGCTCCAACCTGCTCCGGCATAGTAGGTGACGGGCTGCCCTTTGTAGCCGGATATCATGCCCACGGCATTGTTGCCGTCGGGTGTCTTGCCGATTCTCACTTGATTCTTAGGGAAGAGTGTGGCGACATAGATGGTGGAGCCGGTGACATCAGGGCGGTCGGTGATGTCGGCATAGGCCACATACTGGCGACCGGTCTGCTGTTGACCGCCTTTGTTGAGGACAATGCCGGCACAGAAGGTCACAGGGTGGCGGAGACTGTCATACCACACCGTGATTTTATTGAAGTGGCTGCCTTTATCGAGGGTGATGATACGGTGCTCGCCGGGGTTGAGTCCCTCGGCATTGGCACCGTAGTCGAGGCGGACACTGAAGCGCAGCGGTCCATTGTCGAGAATCGCATAGTTGGTATAGCAATAGGGCAGCACGAGTTTGCCGCCGTCTATCAGCGCGGGGGTGCCACAGCCCAACGTCGGTCCCACACCATAGCCGTCGAAGCCGTTGCCATGGTCCAGGTGGATGGAACCCTCGTTGTGGAAGAGTTGTCTTTCCTCCGTGCGCCCGGCGGCTATCAGCGGCTGCGAGTCGACATTGCTCTGGTGGTCCTTCGTGTAGCGGTCGTCGAGGACGAGGTCGGGAGTGTTCTTCACCCAGACATCAATGCCATACGACTTCTCGCCAGTGGCTTGTAAGGCAGGACCATAGACGCGGTAGGCGCAGCGGTCGTTCTCCCAGGCGATGTCGTCTTTTCTTATTCTATATTGCGCCCCCTGCACCCATTTCCGTGGTTGTCGTGGCTGTCCAACTTCCGCATAGACCGTCCATGCGGAATGCGGCTGTACGCTGGCGTCGATGAGCAGCTTGCCGTCGTGGGCCTGCTGACAGTCTATCTCCTGACCTGCGGCGTTGCGGATAAGCAGTTTGCCAACTTGCCCGGCACCGAGGGCTTTTGCCACCGCTGCGGCGTCCACCTCTACAATATGCTGTTGCTGTCGGTCGGAGTTGTTGGTGATGGTGATGGGCAGCTGCATGGCGTGGGCTTTCCGCTCGCGGAAGAGCCGGTATTCCTTCTCCGCCTCTTTGAAGCTGTCTTCTCGCCGGGATGCCGATTGAAGCACTTCTGACCATGCCCGTGAGGCTATAGGGAGACAGTCGGTCTCTGACAGCCGTCCCTCGTTGATACCATGGAGTAGGGCGCTGACGAGGTAGGCTTTGTCTTGAGAGAGGACGGTGGGTATGCTGTCGGCAGAGGCGGGGAGCGCAAGGACTGACAGTAAGATGCAGCAAGCTATCTGATGGGGTAGAATTCTATTCCTTTTCATTTGCTTATTATTTAGTGTCTAATAAGATTACGAAGGAATAGGGATAAGTACTTAATAGACGCTCTCGGAATTTATTATCGCGAGAGCGTCTATGTTTAAAAGTTTCGGTGGTCGTAGCCTATTTTGAGGCTATCTACAGCTTGCTGTAGTCCTCGTCGCTGACAGGCTCCAGCCATTCGTTCGACTTATTCTCACCGGGGACATCGAAAGCCAGGTGGGCGAACCAACTGTCGGCGGCAGCACCGTGCCAGTGCTTCACGTTGGCAGGGATATGGATGACGGTGCCGAGATATTCCTCTCCGGCTGTCTGTACTATCTTATTTTGTGCCATCATATTCTGGTAATTGTCCATAATGTATAAATTATTATATTACGGATGCAAAGTTACGGAGTTTCGATAAATGCTATGTTATATGAATCCCCGACAAACTTACCATTTTCGCCGAAAAGGGCCAGGACAGCACGTGACCACTATTTTCGGCGCCGCATCATCTCGTTGATTAGTTCGATTTTGGCGATTTCCTGCTGCGTGGTCTCATCAAGACGGGCTATATCATCGTCGGTGAGCAGACCGTCAAAATAGAGTCCCACAATAATATCAAAATAATGTCCACCCGTAGCATGATCGTATCGATCGGCAATGTGGCGGTCGAACTTATCCATTAGCTTATAAAGTTGAATGTAGCGTTTGTGCCAAGGCCCTTCAACGCTCCACCCATTCTCCTCGCGATAGGGAGCATTGAGTTCCGCCAAAGGAATCGGCTTTGCGGCTTCCTTTTGCAGCTCCTTTACAAATTGTTCACATTCAAGTTCCAATCCCTTGTGGATGAACTCACGGCAGAGCCGTTTGTCTTTCTTTGATAGTTCCATAATTCTGTATGTAAGATGCTTTCCTTGTCTATTAGCTATTTCCTTGCTTCCTTCTCATCTCCGATGGCGGCATGCCCATCACCTGCTTGAAGGCGCGGTTGAAGTTGGCGGGCGAGCTGAAGCCAGTGTTGTAGGCTATCTCTTTGATGGGCATTGTGTTGTCGGCCATCAGCTCAAGCGAGCGGATGATGCGCTGATAGCCCAAGTAGTCGCTGAACGTGGTGCCGGCCTCACTGAAGAGGCGGCTGAGGGTCCTTGGCGAGACTCCGGCTTCATGCGCTGCGTCCTCCACCTTCACATTGTCGGCAAGATGATGATGGAGAAAGGCCATGGCCTTGCGCAGGGTGGGGCGGAGCGTGGCATCAATACCTCGCAGCGGCAACACAAGCTGTCGTTCTTCTTTGCGGAAGGTGTGGAAGAACGAAAGGCAGAAGCCGAGCAGTCCGCTGTCGTCCTTGGTGATGACGGGACCGTAGCCGGCGATGAACCGGAAGTTGGCCATCGCCCACGGACAGACATAATGTACGGAGAAAACATCGTCAGCCACCTTGGCATCGCTCTCGGAGAGGAAATAGAAGATGCGGAGCGCAATGCGGCGGTTGTGGCTCGTCAGGGCGTGAACCGTGCCACGCGGAATCCAACACGCATAACCCTCGGGGACGAAATACTCCCGTTCGCCGACAGTGACACGCAGGGTGCCGGCGACTGTTTCCACTAACTGTATGCAGTCGTGGCTGTGGGGAGCCAGGTCGATGCCCTCACGCCCCGTGTCCTTGACCATCACCTTGTCCGGAGAGCCATTGTCGACAAGCCGGATAAAGCTGCGTTGTTCTTCATTCATTCTTCTTATATTATTGACATCATGCTCTTGGCACGATATGAGAAGTCTTTGGCCTTATTTGCAAATTCTGCACAAAGATAATATATTAATTTTGCAAACGAAAAGGAAATACCAACAATAATATTAGAAAGATGAATATGAAAAGACTCTCATTGATAATAGCCCTCATGGCCATCGTCATCAGCGGCTATGCCAAGGGCCTGGCGCTCAAGGTTTACAACCCCGGAACCAAGGCCATCTTCCCCGTGACCTCCACCATCGTCTATGGCAAGAAAGACGCGGTCCTCATCGACGCGCAGTTCCAGAAGCAATATGCCGAGGAGCTGGTCAAACAGATCAAAGGACTGAAGAAGAACCTGAAGTACGTCTTCGTGTCCTACCATGATCCTGACTACTACTTCGGTCTTGACGTCATCCACAAGGCGTTCCCCGAGGCACAGATTATCTCCACGGCTCAGACCGCTTATCTCATCGAGGCTTCCAAGGACTTCAAGCTGAATGTGTGGAAAGACCAGTTGGGTGCCGATGCGCCCGATACGCTTCTCGTGCCGCAGCCCGTCGACTCCTTGCCGTCGATAGAGGGCAACACCCTGCAAATCAAGTACAACAGCGACGACACAGCCCATCCGTTCGTGTGGATTCCGAGTCTCCGCGCCATCAAGGTGGACTTCGGAGCCTTCGCCTTCCGCAACTCCTTCAAGGATGCCCACCACATGACCTTCCTTGGTCTCAACGGCGGCTACAAGGGTGTCACCGACAGCGTGCTGCCCACCGTGGTAGAGGTCTCGTCCAACGTCTTCATGGTCTATTGGTCGGAGCCCAACTCCACGAAATCGAATGTGGCGCATGTGCAGAACTACAACACGGGCACCGTCTGGACGAATATTGCTGCACCCGACGATCACTTCTACAACATGCAGGGAAAGATGAGCGTAGTAGAATAGATTGAGATTTATATTATTGAGCCGTGGTTCCGCTTCCTGTCGGGCTACGGCTCTATGCTTTAAAAACAAGAAACAATGAATACAATGCCTTCCGTCTTCTTGGGTCATGGCAGTCCGATGCTTGCCCTCGACGACAACCAACTCACGCATACGCTCTCCCAACTGGGTCAGCGCATCGTCCGCGACTACGGCCGCCCTTAGGCCATCCTCATGATTTCGGCCCATTGGTACAAGAACCGCAACCTCGTCCAGCGCACCAACCGTCCCCAGCAAATCTACGACATGTATGGTTTCCCCAAGGCGCTCTACGAAGTGAAATATCCCGTCTGTGGCTGTGTGAAGCTCAGCGATGCAGTGTTGGCCATCAAGGAGATAGGGGCTGAGGTGGACAACTCCTGGGGCATCGACCACGGCACGTGGACACCCCTCGTCCATGTCTTTTTCGAGGCCGACATCCCGGTGGTGCAGCTCTCTGTCAACGGAGTGCTCACGCCACGGCAGTGCTATGAGATAGGGCAGTTGTTGGCTCCTCTGCGCAGCCAGGGCTATCTCATCATGGGCAGCGGCAATGTGGTCCACAACTTGCGGCGTGTCAACTGGGGCAGCCAGCAGGGCAGTCCCGAGGCCGTCGCCTTCAACCGCTACATCACCGAGGCCGTGGAGCGCCGCGACGACGAGACCGTCATCGGCTACGCCAGCCATCCCGATGCCCGTTACGCCGTGCCTACCGCTGACCATTTCCTGCCCCTGCTCTATGTGTTGGGCTCAAACGACGGCCGCCACGTCACCATCTTCAACAATCATTTAGAGCTCGATGCCATGGCCATGACGGGATACTTGATTGAGAAATAAAGAAATTATTCCGTACTGAACAAACGACAAAGAAAAGAGACCTTTCGCCGCACAGCATTCGATGAAACGCTAACCGGCGAAAGGTCTTTTGTGCTTACAGGCTCTTCCTGAATATCCCGGCGACATCCTCACGGGTGAGGGTGTAGTAACCGGTGGTGGTGATGAAGGTGGCATCGCAGTATTTCTTGATGTCCTCCTCCTTGCCGCCACACTCGGTGATGGTCATAGCCAGTCCGAGCGAGCGCATCCACTGCTCCATCGTCTCCAGTCCCTCGATGGCCACGACCTTGTCGTCCTTGCCCTCGGCATTGACATTCCACACGTTGACAGCCAGGCGCTTAAAGCGGGCCACGGCGTCGGCGCTCTTGTCGATGAGCAGACGATAGTAGGCGTCGGTGACGGCGGCGAGGGTGTGGCCGTGGGTGGCATTGGTCACGGCAGCCAGGCCTTGACCCAGCATGTGTACCTCCCAGTCGGTACTCTTGCCACAGTCAATCAACCCGTTGAGCGCCCATGTGGCCGTCCACATGATGTTGGAGCGTGCCTCATAGTCCTTTGGATTCTCCTTGGCCTTGCGCGAGCTGACGATGAGCGAGCGCATCAGTCCCTCGGCAATGTAGTCGCTGGTGTTGTCGTCGTTGCCGGAGAGGTACTGCTCCAGGATGTGCGACATGATGTCGTAGATGCCCGCCACCATCTGATATTCGGGTACGGAATAAGTGAACTCGGGGTTGAGGATGGCGAAGTCGGGATTGCGGAAGTAGTCGAAGAGCTTCTGCTCCTCGCGGTGGGACGAGATGACCGACCCGTTGTTCATCTCCGAGCCGGTGCCCGCCATGGTGAGCACGACGCCGACGGGGATCCAACGGCAGTCGCAAGGATGATGCTCCTTGAACTTATATCGTTCGCTTGACTGAACCCAACCTGCGAGAACTTCGTCACACCCGTGAGCATCACAAAACGGAGGTCGGCGTCAGCGAGCTTGAAAACGGAGTAGAAGGCCTTCAGCACATTGCGGTTGTAGTCTTCTATGAGCACATCATTTTCTCCTGACTTTATCTTCAGTCCCGTGTCGAGCACGTCGAGCAGAGGCTTGTCATATTCGTCGATGAGCACCACGGCCAACTGTCCTGTCTTGACGTGGGCCTGATGCAGGACATTGGCAAAGCGTATGCCACGCTCCTCATGTGACATTCCCGCTACCTCCCATTGCCTCACCTATAAGTTCAAGTAGTAGTCAAGTACTTTGTCGAGGCTGCCACCTGCGGAGAAATCGGTTCCATTGAAGTCGATATGGAATATAGGATGCTGCTTCCATTCCGTCTCCAGCGCATCTATCTTCAAGCCCTTGAACAGTTCCTTCCTCCCCTCAAAGTAGCACTTCAAGGTGGAGAGGAGCAGCGACTTGCCAAAGCGGCGGGGGCGGCTGAGGAAATAGATTTTCCCCTCTGTAGCCAACTTATATACCAAGTCGGTCTTGTCTACATAGACAAAGCCGTTGTCTATTATCTGTTCAAATGTTTGTATGCCGATGGGGTACTTCATATTGCCGGAGATTAATTACTTGCAAATTTAAGGGAAATAATCGATATGACAAAATAAAGTAGTAAGCAAAAAAACAGCCGGAAAGCTGAACGGTGACTTTCCGGCTGACAAGAAGGCTAACGAATGCTTGGTTAGTCCATCACGATTGGTCTATAAACAACTGACTGAGAGTGTATGACTGCCGCGAGACGCCCAAACTCGCCATCACGCGGCAGACGGTCTCGGAGTTGAAATACCAGCTCATCTACACTTCCAAATCCATCGAGCAGATAGCCAAGGAGCTCCATTTCCCCGATACATCGTATATGTGCCGCTACTTCCGACGGGCCACGGGACGGGCTCTTGACGAGTACAGGAGAGAAATGAAATAAGTCAAAAATAAATTACAAATTCTCTTCTTTCTCCTCATTCATCATCCATTTCAACGCATTGGTGCGGATGATTCCGTCATAATCGGAGTCGGGGTCATCGTCAAGCGTGAGGAGGTATTTCGGATAGTGGTCGTCAATGTTTCTCAGTGATGCCAGCTCACGTTCCAGCGTTGCGGAATCCCTGACGGTGGCGGCTACTTGGTAATAAGCAAGCCCGTCGGTATTGATGGTTACAAAATCCACCTCAAGCTGGTCGTTCTTGCCCACATACACCTGGCTGTGACGGTGAAGGAGCTCGAGATAGACTTCATTTTCCAAAACCCTTCCTACATCGAAGCCTCTTGAGCCTAAAAGCATACGGCGAAGCCCAATGTCCACAAGATAGTATTTGCTGAGCGACTTGAGCAACTGCTTCCCCTTTATATTATAACGTTTGGCCTCGTAGAGGAAGAATGTCTCGCATAGCGCGTGCATATACTTCTCGACCGTCTTTTGGTCTATCTTCCTGCCCTCTGCCGTCATAAGGTCAGCGATGCGCTTCGTAGAGAGGATATTGCCAATATTGTCGGCCGCAAAACGGATGACACTCTCCAGCATCGTCACATCTTGTATCTTCTGGCGCGTCATGATGTCCTTCACCACAATGGTATTGTACACCGCATTGAGGTAATCGCTGATCTCATCGGAGGACTCCAGTTCCAGCGTATAGGGGAAGCTGCTATTGGTGACATACTGGTTATAACTGTCCTGCAGGCTGTTCTGTCCGCCGATTGCCTCGACATACTCTCTGAACGACAACGGGAGCATGGAAATCTCGACATATCGGCCGGAAAGCAACGTGGCAAGCTCACTGGAGAGCATATAGGCATTGGAGCCGGTAAGATAGAGGTCTGTATTAGGCTTGAGATTAAGACTGTTGATGACATCGGGGAAGTCCCTCACGTGCTGTACCTCATCAAAGAAAAGGTAGGTCATCTCTGTTTCAGAGAGCCGGTCCTTGACATAGCCATACAGGTTTTGTGGGTCGCGGAGACTAAAATAATCGTAGTCTTCAAAATTGATGAAGACGATGCGCTCGCTGCTCACCCCCTGACAGATAAGCCAGTCGCGGTAAATCTCCATGAGAGTTGACTTGCCGCACCGGCGGATGCCTGTTACGACTTTTATCAGTTTCTTGTCTCTGAATTTCTTCAGCTTACTGAGATATTCCCCTCGCTCTATTCTCTTCATAGTCGCTCAATATTAGTTTTACTGGCACAAAGATAATAAAAGTTTTAGGAATCCATTCCGAAAAGTGGGCGAAAATACAAAGTTTTAGGAATTCATTCCGATAAGTGGCCGGGATAGCCCCTTACCCCGATTATGGCAGCAATGACCCGTATTGCTGAAATTATCCCTTTCCTCTTGCATGAACAGAATATTTCGGTTAATTTTGTGCATGTAAACAAAAAGACAGACAGAAATGACAGACCAACCGATTATCTCCATCGACAGCATCGACCAATATAATAAGCTGTATGGCTTCGAGACCTTCCACCCCCTGGTGAGCGTGGTCGACATCGCCGACGCCGCCCCCGACCATCGTCCCAATCACATCACGCTGCGCTACGGCCTCTATGCCCTGTGGCTGAAGAACGGCATACAGTGCACGCTGCACTACGGCCGCCAGAAATACGACTACCAGGAGGGCACCATCGTGAGCTTCGCGCCAGGGCAGGTGGTGCGCGTCGACATGACCGAGGAGCAGCAGCACAGCACCTCGCACACTCAAGGGCTCCTCTTCTCGCCTGACCTTATCTATGGCACGCCGCTGGGCAAGGCCATCAACAACTACCATTTCTTCGACTACGACTCCGCCGAGTCGCTCCACCTCAGCGAGCGCGAGCGGCAGATGTTCACCGACACCCTCGGGTCCATCCGCTTCGAGATGGAGCAGCCCGTCGACAAGCACTCGCAGACCATCCTCACCGACCGCATCAAGCTCATTCTGGACTACTGCCAGCGGTTCTACGACCGGCAGTTCATCACGCGCCACAAGGAGAACTCCGACATCCTCTCGGCCTTCGAGCAGAACATCAAGGCTTACTTCGAGCAGGGCGAGGCCATTCGCCACGGACTGCCCTCGGTGGCCTATTTCGCAGACAAGGCCTGTCTCTCGCCCGGATATTTCGGCGACCTCATCCGCAAGGAGACGGGGCTGACGGCGCAGGTCTACATCCAGCAGCATATCCTCGCGCTCAGCAAGCAGATGCTCCTCGACTCCAGCAAGAGCATCACGCAGGTGGCTGACCAGCTCGGCTTCCAATATCCCCAGCACTTCTCACGGTTCTTCAAGAAATTAGCGGGAATGACGCCGAAAGAGTATAAAGAGGGATAAAGACTTATTTGATAACTTTTCTGTACAGTAAATTTTGCCGTTAGAAAACTTTTTCGTTACTTTGCATCTGTAAGCGTCAACCGTAGTACTTATTGGCTTGACGCTTTCTGACTTTGACAGAAATGCTAACATCAGAAAAGATAGACTTATGATTTTATCCACAACTCCGACCATAGAAGGTCATCAGATTTTAGAATACAAGGGTATCGTCACCGGTGAGACTATCATCGGTGCCAACTTCATGAAAGACCTGTTCGCCGGCATCCGCGACATCATCGGTGGTCGTTCTAACAGCTACGAGAAGGTGCTGCGCAAGGCTAAAGATACTGCTATGGCTGAAATGGAGGAGCGTGCCACGGCTATTGGTGCCAATGCTATTGTCGGCATTGACATCGATTACGAAACAGTGGGTCAGAGCGGGTCGATGCTGATGGTAGCTGTCAGTGGGACAGCGGTGGTCATCTGACCATCATACAATGGCAGAGAGCCGGAATTTCTTCCGGCATCGTCAGCGTGCGCTTCATCTCCTCTATCTTCTTTCTTCCGTTGTCAGAGATATGAAACTTTTGGCAACGGCTGTCTTCAGAGCAAGTCTCTCGCAGAATCAGTTTCGCCTTCTCCAACACGGCAATGACCTTAGAGGCGTTGGACCGTGTCAGTGACATTTCCTCGGCAATATCTCCGGCGAGCCTCATGGAGCCGTCGGAGAGAAGGCAGAGGAGCATAGCCTCATTGAGGTTGAGCCCCACCGCCTTCTGCATCTCTGTCTCGAAGTTGCCAATGGCCTTATAGACATTGCGCAACTTCTGGATACATTCTGGTGTGATCATTTGAGCAGAATCTCTTTGACGGCTTCCTTGAGCTGGTCATATCCCATGGCTCCGACGTTCTTGGCTGGGGTGCCCGTCTTGGGGATGAAGAGAATAGTGGGGATGGACTGCACGCCGAAGACGGCAGCCAGCTCCTGCTGTTGGTCGACATCGACTTTATAGACGTCTACCTTGCCGTCGTATTCCTCGGCTATCTTCTCCACGTTGGGCGCCGTTGCCTTGCAGGGGCCGCACCAAGTGGCATAGAAGTCGATGATAGCAGGGCGCTCACCCTTATAGTTCCATTCCGAGCTCGTCTCATAGTTCATGATTTTGCTCTTGAACATCTCGCTGGTCATTTCTACTGTTTTCATAGTCTTTTCTCCTTTTGCTTTTTTGTTAGTGATATACTTGCTGCTCTCTTGCTGCTTTCTTCCGCTCTCTGGCTTGCCTGAGCAGGCGGAGGCGAAAAGCATGATAGCAACCATGATAATGAATGTTTTGTATATTCTCATACTTTGTTTCCTTTGGAAATTATGTGCAAAGATAAGGCCAAACGTTTATACTGACAAATTTCCAATGGAAAATTAATTTCTTTTTGCAATCATTACAAAATACTGTGCCATGATGGCATCGGGCTATGACAGGTTAGGGAATCTTTGCTTCAGCGCGTCGTACTTCTCCATCGTCTTGGCTAAGAAGTTCTTATACTCCTCGCTATCGGGATTGAAAGGGCGGTGATGGAGAGCCTCACGGATAGGCTTCCATTCTTTGAGGAAGGAGCGTGTGGCGTCGGAAAAGAAAGTGTCGGCCATGCGGTCGTAGATATATTCCACGGCCTGGTCGGAGGGGTGCAGCATGTCGGGCTTGTAGAAGCGGTAGTCTCTAAGCTCGTCGTTGACAATCTCATACGACGGGAAATAGGTGATGTTGGCTTCCGGCCGCTCCGCTGCCATTCTGTCTATCAACTGCTGTGTGGCCAGGAGTAGAGTGGCTTTCGACAGCTGTGACTGGTGGTAACCGTATTTGCGGTAGCGGATGGGGGAGACGGTGATGATGAACCGCACCCGTGGGAAAGATTTTGTTATCAGGTTAATGGCCTGCTGAAGGTAGTTGGCACATTCGCTGACAGCGAGTTCCTTCTCCTGGAAGAGCCGCTGTGGCCGCTTCTGACAGTTGTCTACGATTTCTCCCGTTTCCTTGAGGATATAGACATGGTTAGTTCCCAAAGTGAAGACCGCTGTCCCCGTTTCCTCTTTTTGGAAAGGCAGGTCGCCGGATTCCTTGAGCCGCTCCACGGTGTGGAGGATGCTGGCGGGGTTGTACATCACGCCGAAGGGGTTGACGACGGCACGGAATTTCTCGTCAACGAAGCGCTTGCCGATGTTGTCGGCGAAACAAGAGCCCACGAAGAGCATGCGCTCGCAGGGACCTATCTTCCATGGTGAGGAGGGAATATCAACAATCGTGCGGAAGTCCATAGTAGTTATTTTGTTTTAACCGCTTGCATCATCTTACGCCAACGGAAATAGCCCATGACGGCGATGATGACATAGAGGCCGTAGAGTGAAGCCTTGAAAGGAATGTCTTTGATGACGTAGAGATAGCAACTTACGGCATCGACGAGAATCCAAAAGAGCCATTGCTCAAGGTATTTGCGTGCCAGAGCCCACAATCCTACAAAACTCAAGGCATTGGTGAAGCCATCGAGGACTGGCACGTTACTGTTGGTGTAGTGGGAGAGAACGAACCATGTGGCGGCCCAGGCCACAACAAAAAAGATGATAGCAGCCGGGTAGAGCCGCTTGGGCATGTGGGTGATGGGCATCTCCTCGCCGTCTTTCTGCTGGTGCTTGCGTCCGAACTTCCAAACCAGCCAGCCATAGATGGCGGCAAGGGTGTAGTATACTGCCATAGCTGCATCACCATAGAGGCCGTGAGTATAATAGAGGACGATGTCGAGAGCTGGCATGATGATACCCACGAGCCACAGCATAATGCTGGCCCTATACTCTAAAAAGATATAGATGAGCCCTAAGAGGGTTGTCGTGATGTCCAGCCAATGGTCGAGAAAAAAGTTCATTGCGGATGATGGTTTAATGCAAAGTTAGTTGATATTTTCCACACCGGCAAATGTTTGCGGTCATATCTTATCACTTTTCGCCTCAAAAGTAAAGTAGGCGATGACGATGGACTCCTCGCAGCCCGCCACCAGCGAGCCGACCATCACCACGTTGGCGCCGGCAGCCAGCGCCTTGACCATATCGCCGGACAGCTTGATGCCGCCGTCGGCGATGACCGGGATGCCGTATTTGGCGGCGGCGCAGGCGGCTATAAAGGACGGCAGGAACTAATCGAGTATACCAAATTTGCTGAGTTCACTCTCACAAAAGAGGATGCCGTGAGATACCTGTATGCCGATTCCGCAAAGCACCGTGTGCACCGCTGGAAAGACATTAAGATAAGCTTGTATATTTAAAACAAAATCCCTCTGCTGAAAAATCGGCAGAGGGATTTTTGCATAATCGCACATTTTTGAGTTATCTTCTTTTGCGGTATAATATACTCGGCACTGTAAAGTTAAAATGAAAAAATAGCTCACGAAATCATAGAAAAGCTTCACGCAACGAGCAAAAACTCCCGTTTTCTTTGTTTAGACAAATTTAAACCAGCTACCTGAGCCGAGGTAAGACCGTTTAAAGCAGAGTGAGGGCGAACAAATGGCATTTTGCGCTGTAAATCAAAGGACCCTAAATTGTCAAAGTGAAGTTGCGATTTTTGAGGTAAAAAAGAGAAAAACCCTAAGTTCACTTTGGCAAAAGAGGGTGTTTCTGTACCGTCACATGCGCTGCCCAATAAACCGGACTGCGCCACAACGTGCCAACGCTGTCCGTCCGTTTGCCATCTGTTGCCTATCCCCGGTGGGGGCAGAGCGGTTGTTTTGCTGGCGAAAGCCCCATAAATGCCCGCCATATCCCCCGGCAGGCGCCGTTAGAGAGGTGAGTTATCAAAAGTATTGCAGAAAAGTTCACAAATCGTGCGATTTTTCGTATTGACGGGCTGCCGGTGTATGACGTATAATAGGGGACAAGAGTTATATGACTACGGAGGACTTTGCCGGTGGCCGCTTCCTCAGGCTCTGAAAATCTTGAAATATCTATATATCCCATACTCTTTTGTCAAAGTGAGCTTAGGGTTTTTCTCTTTTTTTACCTCAAAAATCGCAACTTCACTTTGACAATTTAGGTACCGGACGCTTCTATGATAGCACCGCAACTGTACAATAAACCGGACAATTCGCTCGCATTTACCTCATCAAACCGATAGTATTTTACGGATACCGATTATTTTACAGAAACATACCGGACTTTTCATTGAGATACGTCCGGTTACGAACCGCACACGATTCTTGCCGCAATCGGCGCACGTTTTGGCACCTGTCAATTGACACTTACAACTTGTCCGATTTTTAGTATACACCCATTTTTTGACAAACGCAGCAGTAAATAAATCAAAATCAACAGTTCGTTTTGGTAAGTCATTTGAATTTTTGTCTATTTAATATTTTATCTTTTGATTGAATGTGACACTTGCTGTGCAGTCAACTCCAATAGAATTCCCTCAAACGCCACCGGAACGAAAGCGCAAAAAAGTATCCCCCAGCCCTCGCAGGCGGGAGATTTCCTCGAAATTTTATAAATAATTCGGAAATTTCCGAAAAAGCTATTGACAAATCGGAAATATGTGTTAGAATAATGTCCGTTGCGAACGCATCACATTGCGGAATTGTGTAAGGGTAGCACGACAGTCTCTGAATCTGTTTGTCGCGGTTCGAATCCGTGTTCCGCAGCCAATAATAGCCGTCACCCAATCGGGTGACGGCTATTATTATTTACAAAAGCACAAGCCGGGACACGGCGGCTTGCGTCTCCCGGCATCACCCGACTGTTCCCCTATCGACACCTGTATCCGGAAAATACGCCGGTCAGCGCTGCCAACCGGCGTATTTTCCCTATGGTGCCATTCAATACACGATTGCGTCGTCTGCCGTAAAGCCTCCCAGAGAATTTTCCTTTACCTGAATACACACAAAGGTCATTCCGGAGACTTCCCCGGCAAAAAATTGCCGCTTTGCAGCCGGAGCAATTCTCAACCAGTCGCCGCTGCTCAGCGCAACCGTTTCCCCATCAATCATCACTTTTCCCTGCCCGGACAGGATACCGTAGATCTCCTCGTTGTTCTTATGCGCATGAACAAAGGGTACACTGGCACCGGCAGGGAGCTGATTCAGGCTGATTTCCGCCCCGGTCAGTCCGAGCGTTTGATGCAGCTCTACTCTGCCTTCTTTCCCTACAGTTGTTTTTGCGTAGTTTTTCATAGTAAAACCTCCAAAGTGTTTTAGCAATTATCCATTGCCTGGTTTCAGTGTATCACCCGGCACAAAGCAAAACAAGTACGCACTTTTTTATAACTGCATACCTTTTTTCCAATGTGTGCTATACTGTATTCTGACAACAATATATCTGATGAGGTGATTGCTTGAAAACCAAAGCCGAATTACCGGCATGTCCGGTAGCCACCGCCGTATCGCTGATCGGCGGTAAATGGAAGTTATTGATCCTGCGCAATCTGAAAGCCCGTCCCTGGCGATTCAATGAGCCGCAACGGGA
>ERZ773148.1734-NODE-1734-length-17818-cov-4.387209_pt1 | contig 17818 bp, 19 predicted proteins | sample MGYA00580846_ERZ773148 | MGnify/ENA primary metagenome ERZ773148 (study PRJEB29015, sample SAMEA2737879) | human gut metagenome | biome: human gut; feature: human-associated habitat; material: faeces | place: China | collected 2012 ... | reverse complement strand
GATAAGCATCCCGGAACAGCGTGTAACAGTCCGTCACCCCGTGCTCAAAGCGCCGTCCCGTCAGGTGTGGCACACAGCGGAATTTGTGAATGTCACCCCGGCAGACCAGCCACCAGGGCAGTGCGCTTTTTATCTGCAGCCGCCGGTCAGCCTCGCTCAGCCAGGGCAGACCACCGGGATGACTGTGGACCAGTGCCACAATCTCCCCCGACATCTCTGCCCGCAGCCAGTCTTCCGGTGCGATACGAAAATACGCCTCCGGCTCTGCGGAAATATTCACACAAGGGATATACCGCTCCCCCTCCGGCGTGCTTATCACGAAGCCGCACGACTCCGCAGGCGCACACCGCCGGGCATGCGCCAGAATCGCTGATTCAGTCTGTGTCATAAACCGGGATTTACTGCGAAAGTTTATTAATGGAAAGGAAACCGCCAAAATTGCCGACATTCCTGCGCAGTTCACACCCGCGCATGCACTTGCTGCATCTGTCCTTACGGATATCCGTGGTGGGTTTATCGAACTCATCCGCCACAGCCCCGCCCGTGTAACCACACTCATCAGAGCGGTAGGTCCACATACAGGTGTTCGCCAGCATGATACGACCGGGAAACAGCGCCCCGTCCGTCTCGGTCGGTGTGGCCAGCACAAACGAGGCCGTCATGGCTGTCAGCTGCGACATCTGCTCCACCACCCAGCGGTCACTCAGCTCCTGCTCCGGGTCCGCCTCCGGATTGCCCGCAACGAAATTCACCGCATCCAGAAAACGGGCATACACCCGGCGGCGGACCACCGTGCCCCCCACCAGGCTCTGCAAATCCTCCGCCATTCCGGTGACAAGACCAAACAGATTGGACACCGTCAGCGACGGGCGGGCACTGCTGCCCTTCCCGTTCATCTCAAAGCCACTCCCCTCAATCGGGTACGCCTGATATTGCCGCCCCTGCCAGGTGACCGGCTCCCCTTTTTCATTCAGCTCATTACAGAAAAAATACCGCTCACCACCCTGCACCGTCAGGTCAATTTCCCAGAGTACCACCCGCGGTGACTGCTCTGATTTAACCGACTCATTCAGGCTTTCTTCGTTGATCTCCTGCATAAACATCCACCCATAAAAAAAGGGGCGCAATGCGCCCCTGATAAAATAGTTCAATTAAAAAATCAAAAACGATGAAGGTAATAAAATGAAAATTAAATCAGCTAATAGCTGATCGCAGTGACCAGTGGAAATATAACTTCCACTGATACAGGCCATCTGTGAGGGCAGATGGCCTGTATTTATTTACCAGTAATCATCAGAACTGATAAGTCATACCAACAGCAACGATATCATCCGTTGCAATGCCCGCATCCCTGGTAAACTTATTCTCATCAACCAGATTGATTTTATAATCAACATAGGTGGACATATTTTTATTGAAGTAATATTTCGCACCTACGTCAACATACTTAACCAAATCCTGGTCACCATAGTTTTTACCACCTACAATGACATCCTGAGCACGAGACTGCAGGAATGCCAGAGATGGACGCAGACCGAAATCAAACTGATACTGCAGTACCGCTTCAAAGTTTTGCGCTTTATCTGCAACTCCTTTATCACCAAAGGTCGTCAGATTCTGAGTTTCGGAATATGTTGTAGCCAGGTAAAGGTTGTCAGCATCGTATTTTAGTCCGACTCCCCACATCTCAGCGTGTTTACCTTTTGCAACACTACCGGAATCAACAACGATCTGCTTTTCAGTCACTTTACCGGTTAAAGGATCAGTTTGTTCAATCGTCAGAGTACCATTCAGACCTTTTTCCTGATTATTGGTTCGGTCCGCATTAATATATGCGGCAACGATACCAAAACCTTCATATTCATAACTGGCTGAGAAACCGTGACCATCACCATTAGCTTTCCGGAGATCACCCCGATCATTTTTACCCTGGTACTGTGCCGCAAAATTCAGGCCATCGACAAGCCCAAAGAAATCTGTATTACGATAGGTTAATACCCCGGAAGTACGGGCTGTCATGAAGTTATCGGTCTGGGTCCAGCCATCACCGCCAAACTCTGGTAATACGTCAGTATAAGAACCAACATCGTACGCAATACCATAGTTACGACCATAATCAATGGTGCCAAACTCACCAAACTTCAGACCTGCAAATGCAAGACGGGTTTTATTACCCGCAGCACCCTCTGATTCAGCTTTATTACCAGAGAACTGATATTCCCACTGACCAAAACCAGTCAACTGGTCATTAATCTGAGTTTCACCTTTAAAGCCCAGACGTGCGTATGTCTTATCTCCATCATCCCCCTTATCACTGGAGAAATAATGGAGTGCAGTTGCACGCCCATACACATCAAGTTTATTGCCATCTTTATTGTATACTTCTGCAGCCTGCGCCCCCGCTGCAAAAATTACAGCTGCTGCCACAGCTGAAAGTGCCACTGTCATTTTTTTCATGATTTAATCCTTATTTAAACTGAACTATTCATGCATAGAGATGTCATGAACAAAACTCAAAATATTGTAAATTAAATTACGGGTTCAATTTTTATTTTGTTTCAAAATGTAAAAAAACAACTTTGATAGCACTTTATGTCAAGACAAAACAAAAATAACAAGCAAGCAAATTAATAAACGATGCTTTTAGGTTTTTTCTCAAAAACTTATCTTATTACCTGTTCCATCATACAACTGAAATCGCTGTACCTGGCGTTATCCGTAATACTCCACTCCCGGCACACCACCCTGACCGTCCGGTTATGTTTCGGGGGTTTCCACAAAAAGGCACGGTAACCACCATGCCACGATAAAAATTCATCCAGCCAGCGCCGGGTCGCCTCATCCGTCACCCGGAACACTGCCTGAAATGTCTTCAGTCGGGCATTCAGTCCCGTCGGTCGGCGCTGTTCATAACCGTCACCAAACCGCACCCTCACCACCGACGGCTTCTCACTCACCTGCATCCCTTCACGCGGGACCAGATGCAGCGTTTTTATCTCAGCCACTCAGCATTCCTCCGTCTCGTCGCATGGACAGCATCACCGCCTGCACCCGCTGGTCAATCAGCTGAACAAGGCTGCCTGCCGCCTCCGGCCCTATCTGACCGTTGGCCCCGTCATTCTGAATGGCGATGTGGTAGACCGGGGAATACACCAGACCCGCACTCCCGTTCATCCTGCCCACGGCACGTACGCCCAGCGAGCCATCCGCCGCCCGGGTCAGGGGCATTATGGCTTCAGGTCCGGCTTCCCCCATCAGCCCGGCCCCTTTTGCAAAGGCAAAGTACGTGGGCGTATCCACAATGCTGTTGCTGTACGCACTCAGGTTTGCCGAGGTATACACGCCGCCTTTTGCATTGGCCACCGCACCGCCCAGCCAGTCACCAATACTGCCAATAAATCCTCCTGCACCGGACATACTGTTTGCCGCCATCTTAATGCCGTTGACAATGGCTGCATTCATAAGGACTTTTGATATTTCCTGCAGCACTGATGAAGCCCAGCTGCGCCATTCCACTTTGTTTCCGTTCAGCATCTCCGTAATGTTATTCACCATCCCTGAGATACCGTCTGTCGCCAGTTGTGCTGCCTGTGAGGCGTAATCGGATGCACTGTCCACCCAGTTACTGAGCCCCTCCTGCAGCCCTTTCTGCCAGTCCGCACGTTGTTCATCCGATTCGGCATAAAAGGCTTCCTGGTCTTTCAGGCGTTCGCTCAGATACTGCGCATTCTGTGCCCGTGCCTGTCTGTAAAAATTCTCACTGATATCCCCGGTCTGATACTGAGACTGAAGGTCCGCATCCTTCTGGCGGAAACTGTCGCGGATCTGCTGCAACTCCCGCATGCGTTCCCTGGCTCGTTCCCCCTGCCCGTATCCCAGCAGTTCAGCGTCATTTGACGCACGCGCAGCCGCATTCTCATTCTTCAGTGTCTCCTCCCGGGACTGCAACTGTTCCCGGATTTTTTGCTGGTCAATCAGGGCCGCGTTACGCAGCAGTTCCTGCTTCTGCATCTCCGTCAGGGTTTTCAGTTCGCCCTGCGCAGTCTGGTACTTCAGCTTCGCCAGCTCTGTATTCTGACCCGCCAGTGCCAGTTGCTCTTTCTGCTGCTTCAGTAGCCGGGAAAAACTGTCTTCCGCTTTTTCCGTCTCTGATTTTCTGCCCCGGGATTTGGGTTTATTCGCCTCGTTATTACGCCAGGCTTCCAGGGCATTACTGATGTAACGCTGTCGTGCCTCCTGATATGAATCCCCCACAAAACCAAGGTCATCCGCCGCATACCCCAGCCGGGCACGCTCTTTTTCCTCCCCCTTCAGTCGGGACAGGGCCAGCTCACGCTCTGTTTTTGTCAGGGCACTCTGCTGTTTATCATCCAGGGTGGCCTGTGGCAGCCGTAACGGCACATTCACCAGTCCCTGCCGCTGCTGAAGCAGTTCATTCCCCAGCCCCAGCAGACGGTTGAATTCCGTATGCTGACCGTTCATAACCAGCATGGACTGGTACACCTTATTCTGCTCTGCCGCCTGCTGACGAATTAACGCCACACGACGGTCTTCCAGCCCGGCAAGCACATCCTGAATGGACTGCGCTTTTTCCTGCATCTGTGCCAGACGGGACTGCTCAACGGCAAGCAGCTCTGTTGCCTGAGAAAGCCCTTCCGTTACGGTCTTCACCGATGTCAGATGGTTTATCATGAATCCGTCACCGGTTGTCCAGCCAGGGTTAGCCAGAACATACTGATATCCAGCGATTTTTTCCTGCAGGGATTTCACCCGGCTGGCCTGTTCATCAATCAGCCGGTTCTGCTCTGCCAGCGCCGCCCGTGTTCGTCCTTCATTATCTGAGGCTTCAGGCAAAGACATTGACGGCGTTTTATGCGCGATTTCATCTATCGTCAGTGCATACTGGCGCGCTGACTCCCTGGCCTGCTCCTGATTCTGGTACAGCGTATACCATGCTGCTGCCCCCAGCATCACCAGTCCGGGTACGCCACCAACCAGTCCCAACGCACCAGTCATCAGACGTGAGCCCACCGCCGTTGTACTGTTCAGCGCATTCTGGGCTGCGGTTCTGGCAGCAATATTTCTGTTCAGGCGTTCCTGTGTGGCCGCCAGACGGGCTTCTGCAGCAATCTGCATCTCCGTCCCGCGGGCTGCCGCCACAGCCTGCTGTGCACGGTACACGGCTGCCCTTGCCCGCGCCGTGGCAATCTGCGTCCCCCTGAGCTGTGCTTCCGCCAGTGCCACTTCATTACGTGCTGCCGTCACAAGTCCTGCCGTGGCAGACACCGCTCCGGAGGCCATATTGCCAAAGTACCGGGCAACCCCGACGGCAACCAGCGCCCCCGCTGCTGTTGCCACATTATCAATATTACCGGCAACACCGTTCAGCACGCCGGAGAGCGTTTTTGTCACCCCACTGGCCTCATTCGCGCCACCCACCCAGGCCATAAAGGCGTTTTCCACCTTTGTGATCCCGTCAGAGACCGTTTCCGGCATGGCGGCATATTCATCACGCAATACCCCCAGCTGGCTGATTAACGCAGGAACGACTTTATCCGCCGTCAGTTTGCCGTCGTCCGCCATCGCCTTAAGGTCTTTACGGGCCACGCCCATACCCGCAGCCAGTGCACGTACGATCCGGTCTCCGCTTTCATTGACCGAATTAAATTCCTCACCGCGTAACACACCCTGTGCCAGCGCCTGGCTGAACTGGGTGATCACCGAGCCCGCCTCTGCCGTACTGGCACCGGAGATTTTCAGCCCCGTGGAAATGGCCTCCGTCACCTTCAGCACATCATCAGCACTGTAACCATATTCACGCATTGAGGCTGCCGAGCGGGCAAACAGGGCCGCATTATCTGAAAATGCCGTGCCCGTCCGCTGGCTGATATCCATCAGCACTTTCTGTGATGACGAAAATTCATCGGATGACTGCGACGCCTGTTTCAGTCGGGCATTCACGGAACTCCATTCATCGGCCAGAGAAATCAGGTGTCCGGTGGCAAAGGCACCTGCAAATGCCCCCGCCGTTCCGGCAGCTGAAGCGCGGATTTCCGTCAACTGGCTGTTCAGCTCAGCCAGGGCGCGTCGCTGCTCCCGGGCGACTGCGGCAGCCTGACGCCCGCCATTCTGCAGGGTCCGGTAATATTCACTGCCCATGCGGGAAGCCCGCTGGATCTCCGACTGGAATGACTGCGAATTTGCCGAAATTTTGATAATCAGTTCACGTAACGTCGCCATTCACCTTTCTCCGGGCGTAAAAAAACCGCCTCAGCGGTTCTCATCATTCATGACTGTGCTGCAAAGCTCAGCGCGTCTTCCAGCGCCGCAAACGGATCCACCTCCGGCTTATCCTCATCCTCGCCCCAGCAGAGCATGGCGTCCTTCAGTGCAACATTCATCCCCTGTGCCCCAAAAACCGCTTTCACGATCTGTGCATTACGGATATCCCCGCGCTCATCACCCAGCGGGGATACCCTGTCGAACTCCATCCACATCATCGCCTCGCTCGCACTCAGGCTGTGCTGCAGTTCGGATAAGGTGCGCCCCAGACGGAGCGCAAGTCGCATCAGAAAGCGAATTTCCGGGCGGGCTACTTTTTTCTGGCCGACTCTGCATCAGCGATCAGTTCCAGTGCCTGACGCAGCAACCGGGCATGTACCGGACCATAGACGGCCAGCACCTGCTCACGGTCGTCCGGAGTGAACACCCGCTGCAGATCCGTATCACACAGGACATCGCAGAACAGCGTCACATCCGCTTCCAGGTTACGGCGGGTTTTCGCCACCACCGACAGGGTATCGTCATCCTCTCCATCACCATTGAGCACTTCCTGCCACAGATACCAGGCCTCTGCCGAAGGCTCCCGCAGCACCACGCTGACATTTCTCCATTCCGGCACCTTCACCGTTTTATGACGGAACCCCGACAGTCTGGCCAGCGCCAGTGTTTTCAGATCTTTTGCCATAAGCCTTATCCGCCCGCACCATTAACCGTTACTGTACACGCATCAGAGGTAATGCTCTGCGGCTGTTCTGCAGAATCCGTTACCTCGCAGGTATAAGCCCCCTTATCACCTGACTGCGTATTGGCTTTACTGAAAGTGTCAGTAGTCTGTCCCTCTACCGGCTGACCATCCTTCTTCCAGGCGTGTTTATAAGGCGGCGTTCCCCCGTTGACACTGACTGACATTGTCAGCAGCGCACCGGTATTCACGGTAAGTGTCTTCTCCGGATTTTTCACAAACGCCAGCGGTACCACATAGGACACCGGTTTACCCTTCAGACGCAGTGAAAACGTTGCAGCCACCACGCCGTTGGTACCGGATGACCAGGTGTGCTGACGCACTTCCGCCAGGAACTTAAAGCCCTTACCGGACGGAAACTGCACCTTAAACGCATACACCGTGTCATTGTCATAGGCATCACGCAGGGCGTTCTGGGCCTGATTCAGATAAAAATTACCCGACATGGAAATCTCGGACGACGCCCCCAGACCGTTGATGTTCTCCTGCTCTGTGGAGCAGAGCGTGGTCACATCAATATCCTGTTTCTGACCGGCGGTGAACTGGACTTCCTTGATGGTGCAGTCCAGGCGCAGATATTCCGCCTTATCCATAGTTTCAGCAGTCGCCGGGGCAGATGAAATCATCACCTGCGTCAGCTGTGAGCGTTCATACAAAGCAGACATTCTGCCTCCTGATAATAAAAAACCCGCACGCGGCGGGGTATGGGTTTTGTAGAAAAAAAGAAAAAGTCACACCGTGACCTGAAACTCCAGGGTTGCACGGTAACAGCGGTTTTCCGGAATATAGTCCTGCATTTCACTGACGGACCCCGGGGCCAGCAGCATTATGGCTTCACGGGCGTCCTGACGTATCTGACGCGCCTGCGTCACAGTCCCGGCATAAACGTCTATCTGCACCGACACTGAGGACTCCGCCTGCCCGCCCATCACGTCCGCTGACACCGATGAAATCAGGCTGAAAACCACCCACGGAAGCGCCACCGACGGCCTGCCATCCAGCAGGGGGACCACATACGGGTACACCTGCCCGCCGGCAAGATGCGCCAGATGAGGATACAAATCCGCCTCCGTCATCGTCTCAGTACCTCATCAATGGCCCGGTTCATCCGCGCAATCGCCACCTGAGCTGCCTGTTCACTGCGCACATCAAACGCCGGGCGCACAAACGGGTGCGGTGGCATATTCACGGTCCCCATTTCCACAAACCGCCAGTAGAAGGCATTGCGGGGATTATCCGCCTTCATGGTGTTATCACTGTTGCCGGTGTCCGGATTAACACCACGGATATGCACACCGGATTCCATCCCGCCATCGCGGGAGCGCCGGGAAAGGACCACCACATTGCGGCGCAGTTTTCCCCTGCGCACCGGTGCCCGTGACACCACTTCTTCTTTCAGTTCATTCGCCCCCGCGCGGGTTGCCTCACGCAGTACCCGGTTGTTTTCTGCACCACTCAGAAGCTGCAAATCACGGCTTATTTCTTCAAGTCCCGAAAAATCCAGCAGGGTTTCGATCATTTTTCCCCTCCCAGCCGACAAAGAATTTCCAGGCGCCCGCCGGTCGCATCCGGCACGGGCACCCCGACAACATTCAGGATACAGTCACGCCAGGGACCACTCAGCACATGAAGTCGTGACGCCGCCGTGATTTCCCGACCGGACTGACCGCGCACCCAGATGCGGATTTCCGCCTGCGCCATTTCCGCACCGGACTGCATCCGCTCCCGGCTGCTCCTGCCCCGGATATCCGCATGAATTTTCCCGCATGACACCCATTCTTCCGTCATTTCTCCGGCAGCATTACGGGTTAACACCGGGTTCAGAACACTTATCATCTGTGTCAGACGACCTGCAGATATTGCCATTCCCCCTCCTCATAACACCGTCGGACAACGCAAATCGTAAATCAGCACGGAAACAGAAAACGGCAGCTCCCCCTGAAGCAGTTCTTCCCGCTCCGCAAGATCCGGATTCCGGTACAGCATCCCGGTCAGTCGCATGGCAGCCCCCTTCATCCGGGTTAATGCCTCGCCCGGGATCAGTTCACCGTCCTCACGAATCACTTTATCCCGGCTGCCCTGAATGTAGGCCAGCAGCACGGCGGTAGCCTGACGAACCTTGTCCATCAGCATGTCATCATCCGCGTCATGGTCGACACGCAGATGTGCCTTGATTTCTTCCAGTGTCAGTAATGCCGTCATTTTCCGCCTCCTGCATCCCGTCCCCGTTTGGCAGCCAGCGTCCAGCCAGATGCATGCGCATCCCCCGGTTTATCGGCGGTCATACTGTTGCAGTGCCACAGCGAGCCCCCCCACGTCACCGTATCACCGGGGTGGTAGGTTTCACCGGCTCTGAACACACCGCGGTAGAGCATCACCGGCAGGGAAAATGTTTTTTCCGTACGCTGGCCACTGCTCTGCCGGACCACCACAGAGAACAACCGTTCACCCGTCATGCTGACGTCAATATCCGCCACCCCGTCAACCAGGCATTCCCATCCCCGCATCCCGTGCGTTTTTTCATACGCCCGCCAGAGTCCGCCCTGGTGTGTGGCATACGTGCCCCGGGGAAAGGATTTTTGATCGTCAATGGCGGGGAGTATTTCCAGTGCCGTGGCATCACGCCCGTCCTGCGGAGCCGGCAGGGCACTCACCGCATCCAGAACCGCCTTCTGCAGAACATCCGGATCGTAGTCACGACCATCACGCGGAACAGGAATATGGCTTACAGCCTCCTTCATCATCTGCTCAAGCATCGGACGCACATCATCGCCCGTCACGCACTTCTGTAATACCACAGACAGGGAAGCCAGTTTTTCTTCAAACATTTGTGCCTGCGCGGCTATTTTCCCCTCAAATGTACGCTGTAAATCCGCCAGCACCGCAGCGAATTCTTCACCCAGCGCACGGATAATGGACAGTTCACGTTCATTCATTTTTTCAGTATCCCCCTGAACATCGCCTTCACCACATCATGCTCTGTTTCACTGATTGCCTTATTACCGTCAGATGCGCCGTCAGGCAGCTCGGCTGAAACTCTTTTCCCGGACGACGCGAACGGATCTTCACGGGCATCACGACGGGACAGCGCCTCCAGACTGTAGTTCTGCTGCTGAAGATACAGTGCATCGCCTCCTGCCAGGGGCGGCAGATTCTCACGCTTCCTAGCCTCATTGGGCGTCAGCAGCGTATTTTTCACCGATTCACCCAGTGTTTTCATGCGCCGTTCGCTGTCCATTCTCAGCAGCGTGGTGACATCAAATTCCGTACTCTCGTTTTCTCCCGTTTCCAGCGCCTCATCCAGTAACAGTTCAATGGACTCAATCAGCGTCTGCAGACACTGGGAATAATACTGCTGCTCCAGCGCTTCCACGTTGTCACTGGAAGGCGGTTGTCCCACACCAATCTTGTAGGCCGGGACACGGAACACCGAACAGACAATTTCAGCGGTCATCTTCAGTTGTTCCACCGTCTGCGCATCCACCGGTGAAAACGTTGTGGGGTTATATTTCGCCCCGTTGCTCAGGATCGCCGTTTTCCCCGCATTTTCGCCGGTATACCCGCTGTCCCAGTTGCTCTTCAGTTTTTTCGCATTTTCTTCCGTAATACTGCCGGGGATCTCAATCACCCCGGACGGCCTGCCGCCATTTCTGAAAAAAGACGTCGAATTTTCCTGAATATGATGCCCCTGCGTGGCCGCCAGCCCGGCGGCATACACCGGCGGCAGCCCCACAAGCGGATGAAAAAAACAGTTAAACCGGTCGTGGATCACTTCCCGGGCAGGCACCGTCACCGCCTCCGTGATCCCGCAGTTCCGGTCCGGCGTGATGCGATAGAACACCTCGCCGTCATCCGCCACCAGAGGTTCAACCCGGCTCCAGTCCAGAATACGCAGTTCTTTGATCTGCCCCCGGGAGTTACGGATTTTCAGCACCACCGTATTGCCGTGACGCAGTTTGGCGTTCAGCCACAGTTCAAAAAACTGGATACGATTCTGCTGTGCATTGGGACGACGACAGAGACGGGCAATATCCCCCTGCCGTTTTTCACGGCGGATCCCCTGTGTATCCGTCTGCATCAGGCGCAGCCGCATTTTGGCGATATCCTGGGATATCAGCGAAATGCAAGAAAACACCGCATGAAAGGAGAGGACACTTTCCGGATCGGCTTTCACACCCTGCTGCCAGGCGCCGGAAAAGGGCTCAGCCACCGCCTGAAACAGGCTGGTCCAGCCCGCCTCTCTTACGTCACGTCCTGATTTCTGGTTTTTTCGGGTTCGCCGTAAAAGGTTCCACATTCGCCATGCTCCGCATCACGTTTCTTTTTCTGACCTGCCGGACGTCGCACCGTGATGTACTCCGCCTTTCCCAGGCGAACCAGCACCTCCGCACACGGCTGTGCCACATCACGGATATCCCCGGCCCGGGCATCATGCGTGCCCTGCAGATATCGGATCTTTGCCATAACCTGTTACGGGAGGCGCACGCCTCCCGTCCTCCTTATCAGACTCAGCCGCCGGACGCACTGCCGTAGTTCACTCCGGTGATCACCGCCACCGCCGCGGTACGGCGACGACGCCAGTTGATCCAGCGCTCCGCACGGATGGCCACACTGCCTGTCTGGAACATGGAAACCAGCTCCACCGGCGACGGCGTGGTACTGTCGCCGGTCGGCTCAGACTGCATTTCCAGTGATGCCTCGCGGGACATATCCACTGCCACGCCGCCGTCATCCGCCAGATAAATATCCGGGGCATTCACCAGCACCAGCTGGTCACCCACGTACTGGGAGACAATCACCGGCAGCCCCTGGAAGGAGCCACCCAGCAGGGTCATGTCCGGGTATTCCTTCTGACCCAGCGCATTTTTACGCATGGACAGTGCCAGGGCATTGGTGCTGGACATCAGCCAGACCGCACCGGTGGGCTGCAGATTTGCTGCCACAAACTGTCCAAACGCAGCCTCTGCATCCGCATCCGGGTTACCGGTTGATGCCGTGCCCTTCACATCATGGGTGATGGACGCCGGGGAGACATCTGCCACTGCGGCTTTTTTCGGGTCCACAAAGTCTGTATCCAGACGCGCCACCACCGCTTCCGCCAGCGCATTACGGACCAGTGCATCAGCAGCCGGACTGGAAAAACGGATCAATTCTTCCGTCAGTACCGCAATGGCCGACACTTTCGCATGACTGAAGGTGATGGATTCAAAATCAAACTTCGTCAGGGGTTTTGCCTTACCCTCACCCACCCAGCCGGCAGCACCGCCGGACACCTGGGCGTGCACACGGATATTGAACGGCACCTGACGAAGTGCAGGGATCCCGCCCTGACCAAATCGCCCGATAATGGTCTGCGGACGCAGGTAATCAATAAAGTCCTGTGCGTATTCCTGATATTCAGACAGGCTGCCTGCCCACTGCGGATCCGTGGTGGTCCCCGCGCCCACTGCCGATTTCAGGACATGATGCAGACGACTGTCATCCGGATACTGACGACGGGCCACTTCCAGGGCTTCAGATCGGACGCCTTTAGCCGCAGCCAGCGATTTGGCAAAGCGGGCGAAGCCAATCCCCTTATCCAGTTTCTGCTCCACACGGATCACCGGCGCAGAAGCCACCGCGGCCACATTCCCGTTACCGGCCTGTTTCACCGGCTGCGCCGTGGCGGCCTTACCGGCTTCCAGTTCACGCAGGCGCTTCAGGTGCGCATCCACCTGACGGATTTCCGCTGCGGTGTTGTCGTAATGCTCTTCCTCCTCCACATCCAGCGTGCGCCCTTCCTCTGCGGCTTTGGTCATGACCTCCTCAAGGGAGGCTGCCAGCGCTGCACGCTTGTTTTCAAAACTTTTAATCTGTTCGCCAATATTCATTATGGTCTTTTCCTTATGAAAAACGGTTGTTGACTGTGCCGCAGCGCCGGCAGAAGATGCGATTTTCACCACCGGTTTCCGGTTGCCGGACGCGGCAGAAAACGGGCGGTCGTAAGATTTAATGGTCCGGATGGTGCATTCCGCATTCGCGGGCACGGTGACGGCAGACACCTCCATCAGTTCCCAGCGCATAAAATGCAGTCCGCCTCCGTCCAGAAAGGTGTATTCATGGGGACGGAAGCCCACGGACAGCCCCCTGACCAGCCCGGTCTTAATGGCCGCCCAGACCTCATCCAGCCGGGCAGCCAGTTGCGACGGCATATCCGGTACGGGCTTCACCAGTGTTGCCGTGATTTCCAGCCCTTCGCTGACCCGGCGCACCGTACACTGCCCCACCGGGCGGGAATGGTCATGCTGCCAGAGAAACGGGATCGCACTGCCAAACTCCGCGCCCTCCGGCTCCAGGATGTCACCATCCCGATCCGGAGAAGGCGTTGACGCAATCCCGGTGATCACCCGTTCATCCTCACTGAAGGATTTCACCGTCAGCAGGGAACAGGCCCGTTTAAGAGTCACATCAGCCTCCTGAAAATAAAAAAACCGCCGGAGCGGTTCGTGATGGTTACAGTGTGAACAGGGTTATATGAAAAAAACCGCATATTCTTTCTTTTTCGGTTCCGGGTTAAGGGACATCAGGGAGACCGCATTGAACAGCGCCATCAGCGGGTCAATTTTTCCCCGTCCACTGGCCTGTTTGGTGATAAGAATGGCGTTACCTTTAGGCTCCACCCGGGCATTGCCGACACACCAGGCCATCAGGGGCTGGTCACCATGCACCAGCACCCCTTCAGCCAGTTTGCGCTCGGTGGTTTTAATGGCCCCGCCCAGTTTCCAGCCCTGGCTTATCCCCACCACAATTCCGTCGGGGATCCCGGCTTCCGCCAGTGAATCCAGAATCTGCCCCACACCTGACGGGTCAATACCGATATGCTCCAGTAACTCAGCCTCATGAATACGACGCACATACTCCGCCACTTCCGCCGTGTCATCCCCGACCCGACGGACAATCGTCATGTCTCCACAGGCCACAAAATCCTGAAAACGGGATGCCTCACTCTTCCGTCTGACCACCGCGGTTTCATGCGCCCAGGCATGGCCCCAGCCCAGCCATTCGCGGGTTTCCCTGTCACGGCCAATCACGTACATTCCCAGCAGATCATCCAGGCCCCCGCCGTCAATCCCCACCGTCACCACATCAGCGCGCTGCAGGATATCGTCCAGGCTGACGCGCCTGCCCTGCTGCTCCCAGAAATCCGCACCCGCCCAGCGGTCAGAACGCAGGGCAAGACCAATTTCCACATTGGCATGTTTTGACATGAAGCCACGAAATGCTTCCTCACCAGCCTCCCGGGCTTTACGGTACTCCCGGTACAGAAAGGCCTCATCCACTGAATAGCCGAGATTCGGATTGACCATGGCGAGGTTTTCCATCAGCAGGTGAGCCCCGCTTTCCACCATTTCAGGAGGGTGTTCAAATATCACCGGCAGAAAGTGCGGATCATGAATTTTGCCGTCGCGCACATCCCGGGCATACTGCAGTTTCTGTCTGAACACCCCGGCTGGCGGTTCATTCGACTGGGTGGTCGTATACACCACAAACCCTTCCGGGCGGGAGGCAAGCCCGCCGATGGCTTCACGTAACATGTCCTCCGCCTTGTACTGCTTGCCAAACAGCCACAACTCATCAATCAGCGTCCCCACGGACTTGATACCGGACACCGTATTCGGATCGGCTGCCACCACCTTCAGGGTGGTGTCCGTCACCCGGTGGGTGATGGTCCGGATATGGGTCTGCACCTGACAGAGGTCATCCAGATCATCGTCCCGTCGTACCATATCCCTGGCAGGATTGAAGGCGTTGGCTGCCACCTCCACAGTCGGGGCCAGAATCGTGTAACCCGCCGCCTGCCGCCAGTTCAGTAACAGCGCCGTCATCATGATCCCGGCGGCCAGTGTGGACTTGCTGTTTTTTTTGGGTATCAGAATGAACACTTCCTTGATATGGCGGACACCGGTCTGCGCATCGTAGGAGCCAAACAGAGCCGCCACCAGGTCAAACACCCACTGTGCACAGGACTCCCCGAACGTCGGGCTACCCGGTGCATCCACAATCCGCAGTTGTTTAAAAATCGCCAGGGCATGTGCGGCCTGGTCCGGATAAATCGGAGCCGGAATAATCGACAGCCCCTTTTTCAGGCGCTCTGCCCAGTCCGGGCAGGCCGTGCTCCATACAGGTATCATCCGTTGCCCTCATTATCGTTATTCACCACCAGTCGTGGTGGTGGTGGTACCGCAAAACGGTTAGCCGCTTTTTTCGCGGCATCACCTTTTGCCGATTTTTTACCGGCATCGCCTTTTTTATGGTGTGTGAACTGCGCCAGTCGCCAGGCCGCATCCAGTGCCAGTTTCGGATCAATGCTGAGGTTTTCCACCAGGATCTGCCCCATAGCTTTCACCGGATCGGGAAGACCATCCTCCATATATTCAATACCATGAGACATCACCGCAGGCGGTGGCATCTCCGGATTGTTTTCGTCCGGCTGTGGTATTGCAGCCGCCTCACGGCGACGGGGTTTATCCTCCTGCTCTGATTTTTTCTGCCGGTAAACAGGAACCTCATCCACCTCCACCGTTTCGCACTGTTTACGGGCTATAAACGCGAGCACCTCCGGATCTTTTGCCAGCTGCGAGCCTTTAACCCTGGCGGTCTTCGCCGAATAACCGGCGGCAATGGCTGACGCTGTTTTGTTTTTTCCGGACATGAGCGCCAGCGCAAATTTTCGTTTTTGCGTTGTCAGCACAGCCTCCTCCCGGGTCCAGAACGCACTCAGCCGGGTATGGTTCAGCCCATTTTTCCCGGCGTCTCATGCCGCAAATGTTAACTGCTGCCTGGTTAACATTTTCTGAAAAAGCCAGTTAACATTTTTTTCGCACAACAAACTGAATAATAAAGATAAAAACCGCAAAAATGCCCGGGCAGCCAGTTAACATGTTAACTGGCCTGAAACGGGAATTTTTTCTCTGCGTGAGAGGGGGCGCGGTGTCCAAAGCGATCGTTTTTTTATGCCGGATGATACCCCCCCCGGGTCGGGTTACAGTCCGATGATGTCGTCCGCTCTGCCACTACCTCCGGACACCTCCGGCAGCGTCGGGTCCGGCATACCACCCGCCGCTTCACGAGCAGACTTTTGTCGATGGCATTCGGTACAGAGCGTCCAGAGATTCGTCTCCTCATTACCACCACCGAACTGAAGTGCAATTCGGTGATCGAGTTCACTGTCACAGAGGTCAACCACACGACCACAGATACAGCACTGCCCGGCGTCCCTCAGCCAGATATGACGCTTGAGGGAAACACGTGCACTGCCACTGACACGACGCTGCTCCCCCTTCAGAATATTCACCCATCGGGTATTCAGTGTTTTGATTCTGCTCTGGAGTGTACGAAGCTGAGCCATGTAAAATCCCCGTCATATGGCAATCAGTAAAGGAAATAAATATGTCATCGAAAAACCGGACCCGCAGAACCACAACCCGCAATATCCGTTTCCCCAATCACATGATTGAACAGATCAACATCGCCCTTGAGCATAAAGGATCCGGTAACTTTTCAGCGTGGGTTATTGAAGCCTGCAGGAGAAGGCTGGCAACAGATGCAACGCATCTGCGCCCGGCCAGCATGAAAAATAACGAGAAATGAACGTTCGGTTACAGGAGCAGGTACCCACTGTCCTCCAACAATATTTCATCTTCATATCCGACGGAACAAGACTTACCCTGCCGGGATGTACAGAATAACAACAGAGTGATAATTAATTTCTGATGAAATAATCAGGGTGCAGAAGGACTAAAGATAAACGTTTTCTTCACGCCTTTACACGGCCTGTCCTTCTCAAATCGCCATTTTGCCATCGCCTTTACAACCTGCTCATCAAACAAATGGTGCGGCTCTGAACGGATAAACTCAATTCGGGTGACAGTACCATCAGCACCAATATCAAACTTCACATCAACCCGTCCCTTTATATAATTTGCCGCTGCATAGGCCGGATATTGTGGTAATGCCTTAACCAACTGTCGGGGCATATCTGTTTTATGTTGCGTACAGCCCATAACCAGAGAAGACAACAAAATAATTAACGGAAGATTTCTTTTCATTTTCATTCCCGGCACAGATAAGAATAAGTCTTATTCTAACAATGCCACCCTGTCGGTCATCAATCCTCTGTTTAATGGCAACGACAATTATCCGACTTAAATCACAAATCAGACACATGACATAACAGAGCTTGCGAGGTAACACATCGTCCGGTTTCTTCCACCATCGCACCGGACCAGCGACCATGAGGGGACAACGCCGCGCTCCGTTAACGCGGTAAACCCCGGTGTGTATCGTTTTTGATTATCCCCGCACACTCGCGCAGAGGAGTCTCCCGGTCGGGCTGCGGTCTCTGTTAATGCAGGAATACGGCGACAATACCGCGCATGGATAATAAGGTCGCTCAACACACTGGCTGTAATGCAGCGGATACCATGCGGCATTTAGCGGCATTCATCGTACACTCAACGGTTAGCTCTTCATTCGTGGCATTCACCTGAAAGGTCCGGGAGTGTAATTGCGTACATTTACCACTGAACGAACCTTCAACAAGAACACGACCACGCTGCAAAATACGGAACAGAATTGTTCCCTGAAAAGGCTTTACGGTTACCAGTAATTTCTTCATGCATTCTCCGGATAACAAAAATACTAGTTAATACACTGAGTGCGGATATATTCCTGCGCCCCTTCCAGTTGCTTCTGCATTGTCATCAACCGCTCTCTGAGGGTGAAATAATCCCGTTCAGCGGTGTCTGCCAGTCG
>ERZ773148.1730-NODE-1730-length-17833-cov-3.750534_pt1 | contig 17833 bp, 17 predicted proteins | sample MGYA00580846_ERZ773148 | MGnify/ENA primary metagenome ERZ773148 (study PRJEB29015, sample SAMEA2737879) | human gut metagenome | biome: human gut; feature: human-associated habitat; material: faeces | place: China | collected 2012 ... | reverse complement strand
GGGGTGTGGGGGGAAGGGAACTTTTGTACACAAAAGTTCCCTTCCCCCCACAAAAAATCTCAATTCCAAATATGGTGCAGCAGCTTGTAAGCCACGAAGCCCACGCTGCCGGCGGCGGGGAGGGTCAGAATCCAGGCGGTGATGAGGTCGCCGGCCACGTTCCAGCGCACGGCGGAGAGGCGTTTGGTGGAGCCCACGCCAAAGATGCAGGCGGTGATGGTGTGGGTGGTGCTGACGGGCGCGCCCAGAAGGGATGCGCCGGTGATGACCATGGCTGCGGAGCTTTCGGCGGCAAAACCGTGGACGGGTTCCAGTTTGAAGATGCGGTGCCCCATGGTGCGGACAATTTTCCAGCCGCCCACGGCCGTGCCCAGGGCCATGGCCCCGGCGCAGCCCAGTTTGACCCAGAGGGGCACTTCCAGGGAATCGGATTTGCCGAAGATATAGAGCGCCAAGGCGATGATGCCCATGGTTTTCTGGGCGTCGTTGAGGCCGTGGCTGGTGGCCATGAAGGCGGCGGAAAGGAGCTGCAGCCGACGGAAGGCGGCGTTGACCTTACGGCGGTGGATATGCCCGCAGATCCAGTAGATAATCCACATGCTGGCAAAGCCCACGGCAAAGCCAGCCAGGGGCGACCCCACCAGGGGAATGAGCACCTTGTCCACAATGCCCTGAATGTTGAGGGCGTCAAAGCCCACGTCGGCCACGGCCGCACCGATAAGGCCGCCGATGAGCGCGTGGGAGGAAGAGGACGGGATGCCGAAATACCAGGTGATGCAGTTCCAACTGATGGCCCCCACCAGGGCGGCCAGCACGAGCACATGGCTGCCCTCCACCACTTCGGGCAAGACGATGCCGCTGCCCAGGGTCTTGGCCACCTCGGTGCCCAGCAGCGCGCCGCCCAGGTTGAGCAGGGCCGCAGCCCCCACGGCAAAGCGCGGGGTCACCACCTTGGTGGAAACCACGGTGGCAATGGCGTTGGCGCAGTCGTGCGCGCCGTTGGTGAAGTCAAAAAGCAAGGCCACCAGCACGATGAGGGCCAGCAGCACAGGGACGTCAAACATTTTTCAGCACCGCTTCCTCAAGGGTTTCGGCCAGGGCGTTGACCTGCTCCAGCAGTATGCCCATGCGTTCGTAAGCCTGGCTCCACTTGAGCACCTGCATGATCGTGGAGGGCGAAAGTTCCTGGTGTTCGTCCATAAGCTCGGCCAGGCCCACGGCCAGCAACATGTCGCATTCGCCACGCAGGTTGCGGAAGGCGCGGGTTTTGTGGCAGTCGCGGCGGTTGGCAAGGCCCTCAAGCATGAGTCTGGTGAGGTCGATCATGGAACCGATGGTGCGCACCATCTGCAGGGCGGGGAAACGGATGCGGGTAAACTCAAAAATGTGCAGGCGCGTGCTCAGGCTGTGCAGGCAGTCCATACATTCTTCCTGCTCCTGATTGATGCGCAGGATGTCTTCACGGTCAATGGGCGTGATGAAAGTCTGGGAAAGCGCGCGGATGATTTTGCCGTGCAGGACGTCCGCCGATTCTTCCTGAAAGGCTATTTCCTTGTGGATGGCGTCCATGCGGGAGACGTCCTCCAGCATTTCCACCAGCATGCCGGCCATGCGGCGCAAAAGGCCGTTCTGCTCTTCCAGCATGGCGAAAAACGGTGCGGATTTGGGCAATAGTGCGGGAAACATGCATACTCCCTGACCCTGCGCGGGCTCAAGGCCGCCCCGGGGCGGCATTCACTGTGTCTGTCCGCCGAATGTATCCGGCCCGGCGGGTTGTGCCAAGAGGGTGACCCCCCGATAAATCAAACTTTTTCCAACAGTTCAAAAAACTTCTGCAGTTGCGGGCGGGTGAAAAAAATCTTTTTTCGCGTCGCACCACCCGGCAGCAGCAGCCGCCGCCCGCGGCGGCAAGGGCCAGGGCGGCGGCAAGGTGCAGTCCGCGCCGGGCAGGCCCAGCCCCCCGTGGTGCAGCCAAAAAATCCCTTCTCCCAAGCCGCCGTAGAGGCGGTCGCCCCACAGGGGGTGGCCCAGGGCGGCGGCGTGGGCGCGGATCTGGTGCCGGGCGCCACGCCGGATGCGGCAGGCAGCCAGGGTCAGCCCTCCCGCTGCGGGCGGGGCAGTGCGGCCTCCAACACCGGGGACAAAAAAAGCCGCCGTCAGGGCAAAAACCCTGTCCGGCGGCCAATAGCACAAAGGAAAGAATTCGGTAGTGTGCTCCAGGTCTACGCTGCCGGGCAGTACCCGGCTGCGGCGACGGTCGGCCGTGTCCAGCGCCTCGCGGGCCGTTGTCGGCGCGGCGAGGCGGCCCTGAAGCAGGACCACATACCTTTTGTCGCACAGGCCGCGCGCCTCGGCCCGCCGAAAGGCTTGCACCGCCTCCGGGCGCAGGGCCGCGCAGACCAGGCCGGAAGTTTCCCTGTCCAGCCGCTGCAGCAGACGGCAAAAGGGACTGACCGCGGACGGGTCTGGACGGGCTGCGCCGACTTCAGGCGCAGGCAGCTCGGCCGTGAGCGCGGGCAACAGACCTTCCAGGCTGGGTCCGGCGTCGCCGGCCAGGGCCGCCGTGTGCAGGCCCGCGGGTTTGAAGAAAAAAGCGTAGTCCCCCTGGCGGGAAAGCAGACGCGCTCCGGCCACGGCCAAGGCCTGGGCTGCGGACAACGCGGCGACCGGCGACACAAGGGTGAGCACATCGCCGGACACCAGCCTGTGGGCTGCCGAGACCGGGCAACCGTTGCACAGGGCTCCGCCGCGCTCCAGGCAACGCCGACGGCCGCGCAGCCCCAGGTGGGGCAACAGCGCAGCCAGGGCCTGGTCACAACGCTGGCCCACCAGCCCGGCGGCAGCGGCCTCCACGGCAACGGCAGGCACGGCAGCGGCCTCCACGGCGGCAGCGGCGGCCTTTGGCGTATCCATGTCCATCACACGCCCACCGCCGCCTGCTGCGGCACTAGGGCCAGGAGCGCCCTAGCCGTGCGTTCCGGGTCATGGCGTGCGGGGTCTTGAGGGCAGACCATGTCCGCATCCACCACTTCCAGCCCCAGACGCTCCAGGGCCGCGCGTTCTTCCCGGTCCAGGCCGCCGGCGTAGCGGCCGTGTCGGCTGTCCACCAGCACCTGCTGCAGCAAGTCCGCGTTGGCCGCATGGGGCGCGTCCTCCCGCAGGCAGCGCAGCAGCGCTGCAGCCTGCGCGCTTAGGGGCAGACTACGGGCTTCGACGTCCAACCCGGAGTTGGGGATGAATATCTTGGGGCAGGCGGCGGCGGCTACAGTGCGGCCGACGCCCTGGGGCAGCAGATTGGCCAGCACGCTGGTATAGAAGCTGCCCATGGGGTAGCAGATGGCCCCGGCCGAACGCAGATAATTGGCGGCCGTAGGGGAAAGGGGCGGCCGACAAGGCGTGCGCGGAAACTGAGCTGCATCTCCCGCACGGTCGGGCTCATGCACGGTAAGGAACAGGCGGCGCACCGGGGCGGGCAGTTTTTTAAACAGATGCTGGCCCACCAGCACGGAACCGTCCTCCAGCTCCGCTGCCAGGTGCAGGCTTTCATTGACAATGGGCAGGACCACGCCCCGGATCTGCAGCAGACGGCTGAAAAAGGCCAGCACCGGCCCGAAAGAGCGTTTGTGCTGCAAATAGCCCCCGGCCAGGACAAGATTGCCCAAGCAGGCGTGGAAGGGATCGAAATCTTCGGGCATGCGCTCAAGAAAAAAATTTAAATGCAGGCGCAGGGCGTCGCCGAAGAGCGTGGGCATACTCTGCCAGACGGCGTGCTGCGGACGGCCCATGGCCGTGAGCTCATGGCGCAGAGCCTGTGCATCCCCGACGGCGGGCAGACGGCGGGCGCAGAATTCCAGCACAGAAGCAGGCACCACAGCGCTGTCGGCCAAGGCCAGAAGGCGGTTGCGCAGGTCACCCACAGCGGGCATGGCAAAGGCCCGCCGCAGGGCCGCGGAGCTGCCGCCGGAATCAAAGGTGGTGACCAGATGTACGGAATTGTGGGTGTGGGCGGTGAGCCTGCGGCTCAAATCACGCAGGGCTGTGCCGCCGGTAAAAAACACCAGGCGGGGGCCCAGGGGGGGAAAGGACGAAGCCGCAGGGTTCACGCCGCGCCCCCGTCGTCGGCCTGTCGGCCCAAAGACGCGCGGGAAGACGGAATCAGCCCCAGCTCACGCATGCGCAAAAAAATCAACCGCCCTATCCAGGCGTCGGTGGCGGCGTAGACGATCTGGCGCGGGGTCAGCTCCTTGAGGCTCCAGTTGGAGCACTGCGACCCCTTGGAGATGCGCCAGCCGAATAAATTGGCGGCCAGGGTGCGCAGGCCCTGGCTGGAAAGACGGTGAGCCCGGGCCACGCCCCCCAGATCCACCAGTCCGGCGGGTTCAAAAGCGTGCAACCGGGCCAGGTCGCGCATATCGTCGCCAATGCCCACCCCGGCCTTGACCTGGGAGGGATTGGCCAGAATTTCCGCCACCGGCGCGCCAAAAGGCAGGTTGGCGAGCTGCACCAGGTACACGGACCTGGCCGTGGCCAGCTGGATGAGGGCCGGAGCGTTGCGTCGCCCCTTGCGGAATGAAGGGCGCGTTTCCGTATCAAAGCCCAGCAGGTTTTCGTCCTGCAGGTCCGGCAGGGCCTGCTTCCAGTCGTTCAGACTGCGGATGACCAGCACGGGCCCCGTATAGTGGTACAGGGGCAGATCATTGATTTCGTCGCTGGTCAGCCGACGGCGCAGAATATCCATATCCATAGGCTAAGCTACTTGCCGATGCAGAATTGGTCAAAGATGGCGTTGAGCACCTGGGCGGGCGTATCCAACCCCGTGACCTCGCCCAGATGAGCGGCCGCCGTATCCAAGCGCACCGCGCAGCAATCGTAGGGACGGCCCTCCAGGATGTCCCCCCGCAGCAGTTCCAGCTCCGCCAGGGCATGTTCCAGAGCCAGGGCCTGCCGCCGGTTGGGGGCCAGGCCACCCTCGCCGACGTCGCCCGCCGCCGCGCCCAGCAGCAGTTCCCGCAGAGACGCCGCCAGCGCTTCCATATGTGTACCGGAAAGAGCGCTCACCGCGCAACAGGGATGTGGCCCCAGCCAGCGGGGCGGAAAAACGCGCGGCAGGCAGAGGTCGCACTTGTTCCAGACCGCAAACAGCGGCGTATGGCCCACGGCGGCCAGCACTTCCGCAGCCGCCGCATCGGGGCAGACTGCAGCGGCGGCTCCGGCTTCGCCCAGGCTGCCGCCGTCCAGCACCAGCACTACGGCGTCGGCCTCGGCCAGCTTTTCCCGGCTGCGGGCCACGCCCAAGGCCTCCACGGCCCCGGTCGCATGGCGCAGGCCGGCCGTATCCGTGAGGCGCACGGGCAGGCCGTCCAGGTCGCAGGCTTCTTCCAGAAAATCGCGAGTAGTGCCGGGCAGATCCGTAACCAACGCCCGGTTGCGGCCCAGCAACGCGTTGAGCAGGCTGGATTTGCCCGCGTTGACGGCCCCGGCCAGCACTACCAGGGCCCCCTGCTGCATGAGCCGCGCGCGGCGCTGCCCGGCCAGCAGACCGCGTACCGCATCGGCTACGCCATCTACGGCCACGGCAAAATCCGCCAGCGGCAAATCTTCCACTTCATCTTCGGGAAAATCTACGGCCAGACAGACTCTGGCCCGCAACGCTTCCAGAGCCTGCCGCAGGGCTGCCGTGCGGCGGCCCAGCAGGCCGTCCAGACGGTTCAGGCCATAGCGCAGGGCCTCGCGCGAGGGCGCGGCAATGAGTTCGGCCACAGCCTCGGCCTGACTCAGGTCCATGCGGCCGTTGCAGAAACCCCGATGCGAGAACTCGCCCCTGGCCGCCGGGCGCGCGCCATGCTGCAGGGCGCTTTCCAGCACGGCCTGGACCATAAGAGGGCCGCCGTGACACTGGATTTCGGCCATATCCTCACCCGAGAAGGTGCGTGGGCCAGGCATGAACACGGCCAGCACATCGTCCAGGGGCTGGTCGCAGGCATCCAGCACGCGCCCCCGATGCAGCACCCAAGGCCGAAAATCCGTAAAATCCGCTGCGGCCGGGCGAAACAGTCGGCCCAGCACGCGCCGCGCCTCCGGCCCGGACAGCCGTACAATGCCTATGGCGCCCGCTCCGGGGGCCGTGGCAATGGCCACAATGGTTTCCCTGTCCTGCTCCGGGCTCATGGCCGCACCGCGCCTCAGGCCTTTTCGCCCTTCCTGCGCATGATGACCACCCGCTTGAGGGGGCCCTCGCCGCTGCTGCGGGTCTGCACATCGGGCAGTTCCTGCAGGCAGACGTGCACAACCCGCCGGTGGTAGGAAGACAGGGGTCTGGTGGAAAGCGAACGCCCGCTCTGGCGCACTTTTTCCGCCAGGGCCAAGGCCATCTCGCGCAGCTTTTCTTCCTGACGCTGACGGTACGCGCCCGCGTCCAGCTGCACGCGCACGGCGGCGTCCATGCCGCGCGAAACAATGCGCGAAACCATGTACTGCAGGGCGGCCAGGGTCTGCCCCTCGCGCCCGATGAGCAGGCCGGGATCCGCATCGCAGTCCACACCCACAAAAACACGCCCCTCGTCCACGCGCACGTCCACCTTGGCTTCGCCGCCCACTATGGGGCGCACCAGATTGCCCACGGCTTCGCGCGTAAGGGCCTCCAGACGGACCAAATCCAGCTGTTCCAGGGGGGTGGAAGGCAGGCCCGCGTCAGCCAGGTCTTCTTCCAGGCCTTCGCCCGCCGGTACGGCGTCAAAAGCCGCGGGCCCGGAGGCTTGCTGCCCGGCGGGCGGCTCCCCTTTGCGGCCATTGCGTCGACGGCCCTGGGGGGCCTCGCCGGACTCCCCATTACGGGGGGCTTCCGCAGGGCGCGCTTCCCTGGCGGCACGCGCGTCTCTGGCAGGCGGAACGTTGCGGCGGCGCTCCTGCCCCATTGCTTCGGCCCCGCCGTCGGCGGCTTCGGGCTGACGGCAGGACGCAGCTTTGTTGGCCTCACGGCCTCTGTTGGGGGCAGCGCCGTTGCGCGCTGCCAGGGCCTCGGCCTCCGGGGACGCCTCGTCGCCCGCAGGGCCGCCCGCCGCAACAGGGGCTGCGGGGGAGGCCGCTGCGGCAGGCTTGCCGCCGTTGCGACGGCCCCCGGCAGCGCCGGAACCTTCACGGCCCGCGTGGCGGGACGTTTCCCGCGCGGTTTCACGAGACTTGCGGCCTGCGTCGGCCGTTGTTTCGTCTGCCCCCAGGATGCTGGCCACAGCGTCGTGCAGCTCCACGCGCCGGGCGCGAACTTTGGCCTTACGCGCGCCTACAATGCCAAAGATGCCGGACTTGGCGTCCTCCACGATTTCAATTTCCAGTTTTTCACGCGCGGCATTAAAATACTCGCACGCTTCGCGGATGGCGTCGTCCAGATCCTTGCCCTGGAATTCCTTGAACCCGTCCATATCTACCTCTATGGGGTCCCCAGGGTCGCAGGCTTATTTGCCGTCGGCCAGGGTCTTGAATTTCTTGGCCATCATCTTCTGCTGCGCAATGGACAGAATGTTGTTGACCAGCCAGTAGACCACCAGCCCCGAGGGAAAGCCCAGGAAAAGCACGGTAAAGATCAACGGCAGAAACATCATGATTTTCTGCTGCGTGGGGTCCGTGGCCGGGGGGCTCAGCCTCTGCTGCACAAACATGGTCACGCCCATGATAATGGGAGTGATATAGAAGGGGTCTTTGGCCGAAAGATCTGCCAGCCAGATGATGTCCGTGCCCGGCAGCGTGCTAATGAAGGCGGCGTGCCGCAGCTCAATGGAGGTGAGCAGGGCCTGGTACAGACCAAAGAACACGGGCATCTGGATGAGGATGGGCACGCAGCCGCTGGCCGGATTGACGCCGTAGGTCTTGTACAGCGCCATGACCTCTTTGTTCATCATTTCCTTGTCGTTCTTGTACTTCTCACGAATATTGCCCATAAGCGGCTGGAGCTTCTTCATCTTTTCCATAGATGCGTAGCTCTTGGCCGTGAGCGGCCAGAATACGGCCTTGATGAGCACCGTCAGCAGAATAATGGCCACCCCCCAGTTGTGGACGTACTTCTGAAAGAATTCCAGCAGCCAGAGCAGGCCCTTGGCGATAAGGTGAAACATGCCGAGGTCGATGCTCTTGACCAGCTCGTCGGACACGGCGGCAAGCTGGCTGCGCACCTTGGGGCCAAGCCAGTAAGAGACGCGCAGCTCGCGCTGTTCGCCGGGGGCCAGCACGGTTTCGGGCTCCTCCACCGCAGCGCGGTAGGTGCCCTGCTGCAAGCGGCCCTTGACGGTCAGGTTGGCCGTGTCGCCGGGCAGCACAGCCGAGAGAAAATAGGTGCTCATGGCCCCGGCCCAGTAGATCTTGCCCGTGGCCTGCACGCCCGTTTCCTCCAGGGTTTTGGCGGAGGATTCTTCGCTCAGGCTGCCGTCGCTGTCCCAGGCCACGCGCATGAGGTCGTAGCGGCTGCCCGAAGCGTTGCTGCCGTCGGCGGCCACGGTGTAGCCCAGGCGCACGCTGCGGGCCTGGTCGGTCTGGTTGACCAGACGCACGGTCTCCCGGATGAGGTAGCTGTCCGCGCTGAAAGTCAGCTCACGCACCACCGTCAGGCCGTCCACCTGCCCCACCAAGCGCAGCAGGCCCTGCTGACCTTTATCCAAGGTGAGGCCGTCCTTGCCGGCGTCCACACTCCATTGGCCCGTGCTCCAGGAGGGCTGGCTGTTGATAACCAGCCCCAGAGGCGCTACGCGGGCGGTCTGCGGGTCCACCATGTTGACCAGGGGCGCGCCCCTGGCGATGGTGGTATGGTAATTTTTGAGCTTGAACGAACGCAGCGCCCCGCCGCCACTGTAGAGCACCGCTTCATAAAGCGGCGAACGCACTGTGACGTCCTGCCCCGCAGACGGCGCAAAGGCGGGCACGGCCAGGGTTTCCTGCCGGGCCGCTTCCTGGGCTTGCCGCTGCGCTTCCGCCTGCTGGACCTGCTGCTGTTGAGCTTGTTGCTGCTGGGCCACTACTGCGGGGTCGGGCTTCTGCACCCAACCCATGTATTCGGCCAGATAACTCCAGCCCACGATGACGACCAAGCAGAGAACAATGGCAATGACCAGATTTTTTCCGTCTTGCATGGGGGCCTTTACTCCTGGGACAATGGCGGCGTATGGCGGCGGCGCCGCGGTGGTGGTACAGGATCGTAGCCCGAACCGCCCCAGGGGTGACAGCGGGCCAGGCGCTTGAGCGCCAGCCAGCCGCCACGCAGCACGCCGTGGGTCATAACGGCCTCCACGGCGTAGGCGGAACAGGTGGGGGTAAAACGGCAAGCAGGGGGAAGCACCGGCGAAATGCAATACTGGTAGATGCGGATGGGAAAAACGCACAACTGGCGCAGTATGCGGCTCATGGCTGTCCTTCCGGCGCCGGCCGGCCCGGCGCGCGCCGGGCTAGACGCCTGAGCGGCGGCAAAAGCTCGGCGGTCACGCCGGCCAGGTTCAAAGCGGCTTGCCCGGCGTGCTTTTTGGCAACGGTAACGATATGGACGCCCACAGGCAGATCCTCACGGTGCAGACGGTAAAATTCCCGCAGCAGCCGTTTGACGCGGTTGCGCGTCACGGCCTTGCCCACTTTACGGGATACGGCCATGCCCGTGCGCGTGCCGCCTTGGGGATGCTCTCCCGACAGCACGAAAACGAGGAAATGTTCCGTATGGAGGCGTCTGCCCCGCTCATAACAGGCAGTGTACTCCGCCCGACGGCGGATGCGCAGCTCGCGGGGCAAGGCGTGGGGGCGCATGGATGCGTGTGGCCGGGCGGGCCTGCCCACCCCGTCAGCCTCAGGCGCTGAGACGCTTGCGCCCCTTGGCGCGGCGGCGGCGCAGGATGGCGCGGCCCGCAGGCGTGGCCATACGGGTACGGAAGCCGTGGGTGCGCGCCCTTCTGATCTTGCTCGGCTGGTAGGTTCTTTTCATGACGCTCTCCTTAAAATTTCCGGCGGGCAACCCGCCTGGGGCACGCCGGGCGACGCGGTTTCCGGGGCCGCCCCGGGTCGTGCAGACGCGGGGATAACGGCCAGGCCCTGGCGTTGAATATGGAAGAAGCTACATACACGCCCGCCCGGCCCGCGTCAAGGGCCTGCTGCACCGTTGCGGCAGAACTCCGCCCCCACGTTGCGCAAGCCCGGCCGCAAAAAAAATGCCGCCCCAGGCGCCCCGTCGCCTCAGCGCGCGCCAAAGCCCGGTACGTGATAGCGGCGCTCCAGCCAGCGCAGCAAAAAAGTGGCCAGCGTGACCATGCCCAGATAATATGCGCCCACGGTCAAAAAAACTTCTGTAAACCTGAAGGTGTCCGAGGCCACCACCTTGCCTTCGCCCATAAGCTCCATACAGGTGACCAGATAGGCCAGCGAGCTGTATTTTATCAAATAAATAATCTCATTGCCGCAGCCGGGCAGGGCGCGCCGCGCCGCCTGGGGCACCACAATCCAGGCCACGGTCTGCCAGGCGCCAAAGCCCAGAGCCTGGGCCGCCCGGATCTGCCCCTGCCGGATGGAAAGCAGCGCGCCCCGGATGTATTCCGACTGGTAGGCCGCCGTGCAGAGGATAAAGCTGGTCAACGCCGCGCCGTAGGGAGGAAAATAGATGCCCACCTTGGGCAGAGCGTAGTAGATGAGCATGAGCTGCACGACCAGAGGCACGCCCCGCACCAGGGAGGTGTAGCCGTTGCCCAGACGGCGCAGCCAGCGTGGCCCGAAGGCGCGGGCGCAGCCCAGCAGCACCCCCCCCACAAAACCCAGACTGGCCGCCGGCACGATGAGCGCCAGGGAAACCATCAATCCCCGGTTAAGGGCCGGCAGCAGATCGTGGGCGTAAAAGGCCGTATCCAGCACCTAGGCCCCCATCTCCAGCAGCCGCTGGCAAAAATCACGCGTGCGGGTGGCCGCGCCCTCGGCCAGCAGGTCCTGGGGCGCGCCCTGCTCAATGAGCCTGCCGTGCTCCATAAAAATAATTTCCGTGGCCAGAGCCCGGGCAAAATCCATCTGATGGGTGGCCATGACCATAGTCATGCCGCCGTCGGCCAGGTCGCGAATGACGGCCAGCACCTCGCCCACCAGCTCCGGGTCCAGGGCCGACGTGGGCTCGTCCAGCAAAATGACCTTGGGATCCATGGCCAAGGCCCGGGCTATGGCCACCCGCTGCTTCTGCCCGCCGGAAAGCTGGGCCGGATAGAGCAGGGCCCGCCGGGCCAGGCCCACACGGGCCAGTTCTTCCTGGGCACGTTTCCTGGCCGCCGCCGCAGACATGCCGCGCACCTTGCGCAGGGCTATGGCCACGTTGTCTTCGGCGGTCAGGTGGTCAAACAGGTTAAAATCCTGAAAAATCATGCCCACCTGCGCGCGGAAGGCGCAGAGCGCCGCCTTGTCGGCGCGGTCCAGCCTTTGTCCTTCCAGGTAGATTTCGCCCGCGTCCGGCGGGATAAGGCAGTTGATGCTCTGCAAAAACGTGCTTTTGCCCGCCCCCGAAGGCCCAATAAGGACTTTGAGTTCGCCCCGGCGCACGGTCAGGGAGCAGTCGTTCAGAATGGCTTTGCCGCCCAGGGCCTTGGAGATGTGCTCCACCCGCAGCACGGCCTGAGAATCCGTATTCATGTTACCCCATCTCCATGCCGTCCAGGCCCGTTCCCGTAGAATAGCCCGGCACATGGACCTTGTCTTCCAGCAGGCGCAGCAGCCGCAGCACTACCAGGGTCAGCAGGCAGTACAGGGCGCCCGCCGCCGCGTACAAGGCCAGGTGTTCGTGCGTGCGGGCAGCGGCAAAAGACGTGCGGGCCATGATGTCCTGGGTGCCCAGCACATAACAGATGGCCGAATCCTTGAGCAGGATGGAAAATTCGTTGGCCCAGCCGGGGATGGAAAGGCGCAGAGCCTGCGGCAGCACAATGGAACGGATACCCGCGCCCTCCCCCATGCCCAGGGCCAGGGCGGCGTTGAGCTGGCCTCGGGGCAGGCTTTCCATAGCGCCGCGAAAAATCTGGGACTGGTAGGCCGTGCTGGTGCAGCCCAGCACCAGACAGCAGGCGAAAAACGGGTCCACGGGCAGGCCCAGGCTCATAAACAGGCCATAACAAAGGAAGAGCAGCACCAGGATGGGCACGCCGCGAAAAAACCAGACATAAAGCGCGGCCAGCCGACGCAGCCACGGCCCGCCGTAAACCTGGCCCACGGCCAGCGGCACCCCCAGCACAAGCCCCATGCCCAAAGACAGGGCCACATTGCCCAGGGTAACCAGGCTGCCCGCCAACATGGAGGGCAGCGCATTGTAAACGACCAGCAGTGAATGCATAGAAAGGGGCCCAAAGGTTGCGGGCGCGGACCGTCAGACACGGCCCGCGCCCCAAAAACACCGCCGAAACGGCTACTTGTTCAGATATTTCTTCTGCAGCTCTTTCCAGTAGGGATCGGCCATGAGCTTTTTATAGCCTTCGTTGACCAGTTTGTGCAGCTCTTTGTCGTCTTTACGCATGGCCACGCCAAACTCGTCGGGCACGCCGTGTGTGCCGGCCTTTTTCACCGCGCGGCCGTGAGCGATGGCGTCGTCGGCGGGCAGTTCGTCCATAAGGGCGGCCTGGATACGGCCGTTGAGCAGGTCTTCCACCGCCAGCGGGGCGGAATCGTAAAAGCGCAGTTCAAAGGCATAGCCCTTTTCTTCCTGCTCCTTCTTGATGGCATTGGCCTCGGAGGTGCCGCGCTGTACGCCCAGTTTAACCTTCTGAGTCAGAATGTCCTTGGGGGTCAGCTTGGAATCGGCGGGCACCAGAAACACGCGCGAAACCGTCCAGTAAGGATTGGAAAACTGCACCATCTTGGCCCGCTCTGGAGTGATGCTCATGCCCGAATCCACCATATCGATCTGCTTGGCCAGCAGGGCGGGGATGATGCCGTCCCAGGCCAGGGGCTTGTGGGTCACTTCAAAGCCCATATGCTTGGCGATCCAGGTCATGGAATCCACGTCAAAACCAGCGGGCTGGCCGGTTTTTTCATCCACATAGGCAAAAGGCGGGTAGTTGGGGTCGATGCCGTTGACGTAGGTTTTTTTGGCAAAGGCAGGCACCGCGGCCAGCACCGCGGCCAAGACCGCGCAGACAAAAAGTTTTTTCATACTCGGTTCCCCCTGGCAGAAGATATGGACGAACACGGCGGCCACAGGCCTGCCGTCACCCCCCGGTCCGCGCCCGGACACGGTGGCAGAGGTCGGCCCGGACCGCACGCGGCAAGGCCAGCCCCCCCGCGCGAACAGCGGCAAAACAAGGCGTCAGCCTACCAGAAGCCCGCGCCCGTGGCAAGAACCCCCGGCGACGGGCCGGCCTGCCGCCGTTGCCGTTGCGGCCCAAGCATGGTATAGGAGCTGGCGTTGGCGTGTCGTTGCCATAGCCGCACCACATCCTTCAACCCAACAATCGCCCTGCCATGCACCATCCGCCCTTCTGGGTCCGCGCCTTACGCTTCTGCGGATTTGCGCCGCAAAATGCCCTGCTCTGCCTGGCCGATCTGCTGGCCCTCACGGGCACAGCCCTGGCTGTCTTTTTGCTGCGCGCCGCCTTTGGCGGCGTGGACCCCGTACTCTACCAATGGGTGCTGCCCCTGCTGGTGGTGCTGGGGCCGCTCATGGCCGGGGGCCTGGGCCTCTACCAGCGTATCGGCCTGCCCCCGCACCGCGAGGTGCGCGCCCTGTTCCAGCTCGATTGCCTGCTCTACGGCTGCATTGTGGCCGCACTTTTTCTGTCCAAAACAGGCGACGTCTACTCGCGCATCGTGCTCACGGGCGCCTGGGCCTGCAGCGCCTTTACTCTGCCCTGGGCGCGCAGCCTGTGCCGCCGCCGCTTCGCCCGCTGCTGGTGGTGGGGCAGCCTGCTGGTCATTTTTGACCACGGCGGGGGCGGACGCGAATTCTGGCACTATCTTAAACGCCACCCCGAACGCGACCTCAACCCTGTGGACATCCGCCCCCTGCCCTCCCGGCTGGACGAGCTGCGCGCCCTGTTCTCCTCCACAGCAATCCGGCACCCCGAAGCCATCGCCCTCTTTCTGCAGCCCGCGGGCCAGGAACAGTCGGTGGACTACATCACCGAGGCCAGCCGATATTTTCAGCGCATTCTGGTGGTGCCCGTCTTTGGCGACGGCTTCCGGGTGCACTGGCTCAGTCCGCGCGACCTTGGCCAGGCCGTGGGCCTGCTGGTGCGCCAGAATCTGCGCGACAAACGCCGGCTGCGCTTCAAACGCGGCATGGATCTGCTGTTCTGCACGCTGGGGGCCGTGGTGCTCTTGCCGCTGGGGTTTCTTCTGGCCCTGTGCATCCGGCTGGACAGCCCGGGACCCATCTTTTTTCGCCAGCGGCGCGTGGGCCAGGGCGGACGGGAAATCCACATTTTTAAATTCCGCACCATGGTGCGCGATGCAGACGCTTTTCTGCAGCGCCTGCTGCAGGAAAACCCCGCTTTGCAGGAAGAATGGGAAAAGGACCAAAAACTCAAAAACGACCCCCGCATCACCCGTGTGGGGCGCATTTTACGCAAGCTGAGTCTGGATGAGCTGCCCCAGCTTATCAATGTGGTCAAGGGCGATATGAGCCTGGTGGGGCCGCGGCCCATTGTGGAAAACGAAGAGGAAAAATACGGGCCCGTCTACGAGGAATATTGCCTGGTCAAACCCGGCATCACGGGCCTGTGGCAGATTTCCGGCCGCAACAATACCTCCTATGCGGAACGGGTGGCCTACGACCACTATTATATCAGCAACTGGTCCGTGTGGATGGACCTCTGGATTCTGGGCAAGACCGTGCCGGTGGTGCTGACCGGCTATGGAGCCTACTGATGGCCGAACGCAGCAACAAGCTCCTGCGGCGGCTGGATCGCTGGGCTGGCGTGCCCCTGGCGGCTACCAGCGCCCTGCTGCGCCTGGGCCGCAAACCCGTCGCAGACCCGCCGCAACGGGTAGGCTTTCTTTGCCTGGGGGCCATCGGCGACCTGCTGCTGCTCTCGGCCTGTATCGCCGCCCTGCGGGAACGCCTGCCCCGGGCGACCTTTGTCCTGCTCACGTCGCGCGCCAATGCCCAGGCTGCGGCCCTCGTGCCCGGCCTGGACATAACGGCAGCCTTCGGCGTGCGGCAGGTGCCCGCCATGAGCGCATGGCTGCGCGCCCAGCGGCTGGATCTGCTGGTGGACAGCAGCCAGTGGGCGCGCCTGGGCGCGCTGTTGTGCAATCTTTCCGGCGCGGGCAGCACCGTGGGCTTTGCCACGCCGGGCCAGTGCCGGGCCTGGGGCTACAGCCGCACGGCCCAGCACAGCGACCGACGGCATGAAGTAGAAAATTTTCTGGCCTTGGGCCGCACTCTTTACCCCGACCTGACGGGCGCGCCCCGGCTGCAATTGCCGCCGCAGCCGACGACAACAGCCGCCGACCTGCTGGCGCGGGTCGGCGTGACGGATCCGCCGGAGCGCTGCGTCTGCCTGCACATGTGGCCTTCAGGCAGTCAGGCATGGCTCAAGGAGTGGCCCGCCGCCCATTGGGACGCGCTCATCCGTCGCCTGGCCGAGCGCGGTTTCCGGGTCTGTCTCACGGGCGGACCGGGGGACGCGACGCGCGTCACGGCTTTTTTGCGGGAACACCCGGATTGCCCGGCTGTTTCGCTGGCAGGGACAGGCAGCCTGAGCGACCTGGCCTGCCTGTTTGCCCACATTGCCGCCGTGGTGGCGGTCAACACGGGCACCATGCACCTGGCGGCCCTGACGGGCGCGCCCACAGTGGCGCTTAACGGGCCCACCAATCCCTTGCGCTGGGGGCCCATAGGGCCGCGCGTGCGCAGTCTGCTGCCCCACCGCGGGCCCTGCGCCTACCTGAACCTGGGCTTTGAATACCCCAGGCCGCCCCGGCCTTGCCTGGACGCCCTGCCCGTGGAAGACGTACTGGACGCCCTGCACAGCCTGGAAATTTTCTAGCCGTTTTTGTGCAGCCGCACTTGCCCCGCCGCCGGCTGTGTCGTATTTTTTTCTACACATCTCACTGAGCCGCCGTGCGGCCCTCCCCCTGCAGGCAAGTTCCGTCCTTCACCCCTACCGCCAGGAGACCCTTATGAAACTTTTGGAAAAAGCCCGCGCCGCCGGTTGAGCGGCCAAGCTGGCTCCAGGGGCCCTGGAGCGACTTTTGCGGAACACGCCCGCTTCCGGGCGGCCTGATCTGGAAGCCCGCGTGCTGGCCGGCCGCGCCTGCAACGAGGACGCGGTAGTGCTGCGCGTGCCGCCGGGCCACGCCCTGGTGCAGAGCGTAGACGTGCTCACGCCTGTGGTCAACGACGCCTTTGCCTTTGGCCGCATTGCGGCGGCCAACGCGCTTTCGGACATTTACGCCATGGGCGGCGAACCCTGGAGCGCCATGAACGTGGCCTTCTTTCCGCCCGCCCTGGCCGAGGACGACCCGGAAGGCCTGCTGACATCCATTCTGCGGGGCGGCCTGGACGCCATGAACGAAGCCGGGGCCGTGCTGGCCGGAGGGCACACGGTGCAGGACGAAGAGCTCAAATACGGGCTGGCCGTGACGGGGGTCATCGACCCGGAACACCTGGCCCGCAATGACGGGCTCAAGCCCGGCCAGGTGCTGCTGCTGACCAAGCCGCTGGGCACGGGGGTGCTTTCTACGGCCGTCAAGGCCGGCTGGGACGGCGCTGCGGCAAGCGAAGCCAATCTGGTGCGCTGGTGCGGCCGGCTCAACAGCGTGGGGGGGACGGTGATCCGGGAGCTGCGTCTTTCGGCGGCTACGGACATCACGGGCTTTGGCCTGGGCGGGCACGCCCTGGAAATGGCCCTGGCCTCGCACGTCTGCGTGCGCCTGGTCGCCACGGCGCTGCCTCTGCTGCCCCGCGCGCTGGAGTACGCCCGCGACGGGCTCATCCCGGCGGGCAGCCACCGGAACCGCACGCATTGCGCCTGCCGCACGCGCACGGCGCAGGCCGTGGACGAAGCCCTGGAGAGCCTGGCCTTTGACGCCCAGACCTCCGGCGGCCTGCTGCTGGCCGTGCCGCCCGATCAAGTGGAGGCGGCCCGCGCCTTGCTGCTGGGCGGCGGCGACCTGGCCGCCGTGGTGGGCGAGGTGCTGCCTCCGCGGCCGGACGGTATAGCCCTGCTGCTGGAGTAGCGCACACGCGGCCCGCAGCGGCTTTGTCGCAGCCGCCCCTTATGCGGGTCTGCCGTGCGGCCCAGCCGGAATCTTGTTCCCCCAGCTCCGCTCCGCGCGTCTTGCGACCCGCCGGGCCTTATGGTATGCAAGTTCGCTTCGCGAGAGTGGCGGAATTGGTAGACGCACTGGACTTAGAATCCAGCACCATTGGTATGGGGGTTCAAGTCCCCCCTCTCGCACCAAAGACCACAAGCGCTTGATATACAAGCGGAACATAAAGCCCCCCATGCTGCAACTCCGGTGGTCAGCATGAGGGGGCTACGTTGTTTGGGTTGCAGGAGGAGGGTGTCATGGAGCCTGCGCCAAAGACAGGGCAAGCGTTTTCTCCAGACCGCTATGCCCCCGTCTTTGAGGTAGAGCCGGCAGTACCTGAATGAGCAGCTGGCACACCGCCCAAATTCCGGCGAGCGCTTCAAAACCAAGGGTGTGCAGGCAATCAGCCTGTAGCCCCAAGAGCGGGAGCGCTCAATTGTAAGTAGTCGCCCCTTAAAAACAAATAATCTCTTGAAATACACTGAAAATGTATTTCAAGAGATTATTTGTTTTTAAGGGGCGACTAAGGTACGACCGTCGCGGTTCTGTGAGGAAAAAAGTTTTTTGAGGGATGGGGGGTGTGGGGGGAAGG